>ODAI011663294.1_pt1 | contig 12816 bp, 5 predicted proteins | sample 1539321 | NCBI WGS metagenome assembly ODAI01 (sample SAMN02144231, study PRJEB22623) | gut metagenome | biome: sheep rumen | host: Ovis aries | place: New Zealand | reverse complement strand
GCTTCGTGCGTTGCCTGGTTCGCTGGTGGCTATCGTCCTCATGACGGTGGTGGCCCTGCTGCTGAAGCAGTATGCCGGCGTCAGCACCATCGAGACCATTGGCGACCGCTTCAGCATCTCGTCAGAACTGCCTGGTGCCGTCGTGCCTGAACTGTCGTGGCAGACGTTCAAACGGCTGGTCGGCCCTGCCGTCACCATTGCCGTGCTCGGTGCCATCGAGAGTCTGCTGTCGGCTACGGTGGCCGACGGTGTCATAGGCGACCATCACAATTCCAATACTGAACTGATAGGTCAGGGCGTGGCCAACCTCGTGTCGCCCATCTTCGGCGGCATACCCGCTACGGGAGCCATAGCACGCACGATGACCAACATCAACAACGGCGGCCGTACCCCCGTGGCAGGCATTATCCATGCTGCCGTGCTGCTGCTTATCTTCTTGTTCCTCATGCCTTTGGCCCAGTATATCCCGATGGCTTGCCTGGCTGGTGTGCTGGTGGTTGTGGCTTACGGCATGAGCGGCTGGCGCTCGTTCCTGGCCATGGTGCACCGCAATCCGAAAAGCGACGTGACGGTGCTGCTGCTGACTTTCTTCCTGACCATCATTTTCGACCTCACCGTAGCCATCGAGTTCGGACTCGTCTGTGCCTGTCTGCTCTTCATGCGCCGCATGGCAGAGACTACCGAGGTACATGCCGTGCTGAACGAGATAGACCTGAACGAGGATGCTGATATGCAGGCGGGCAATCTGGAGCACCTGACCATCCCCGAGGGCGTTGAGGTCTACGAGGTCAATGGTCCGTATTTCTTCGGTGCCGGTACGCGCTTCGAGGACATCATGGCACGCTACGGCAGCCATCCGAAGGTGCGTATTATCCGTATGCGTAAGGTGCCGTTTATTGACTCGACGGGCATGCACAACCTGGAGAACATGTGTCGCATGAGCCAGAAGGAGGGCGTCACCGTCGTCCTGTCGGGCGTCAATCCGAAGGTGGAGGCCGTGCTCAAGCGTAACAATTTCCAGCAGCTGTTAGGCAATGAGAACATCTGCAGCCACATCGACCTTGCCCTGGCTCGTGCTACAGAAATCCTGAACACGAAATGACTTTGTGAGTAGCCTTCTCGTTTCCGTGAGTGGGCTACTTACTCCGCTGAGTGGCCTACTTATTTCCGTGAGTGGGCTTCTTACTCAGCAGGGTGAAGGTGTGGGTCCTGTTATATATGATTGCCATATGCGGAAATTACGTGTCCTACGCGTCCTACGTGTCCACGCCCTGTGGACACGTAGGACGCGTAGGACACATGTTTTGGCGTTTGTCTAATCATATACGCGCGCGCACGCGTAGTATTGCGATATGAACTTTTTATCTGCCCCTTCTGCCTCTTCTGCCACTCCAGGGTGGCAGAAGAGGCAGAAGGGGCAGGTCTTTTTCTCTTTTCCTACTATATGCGCGCGCGTAGCAGTGATCATTTTGCAGTCACACATTGGCAACCGCACAACACGGCAAATTACAGGTTGGAAAGAAGTTTGGGAGTGGACTATTTCTCCGTACCCTTAATGACGCGTGGCGTCCAGAACCAGAAGGTGGAGCCTTTACCCTCACCCTCGCTGTTGACGCCGATGTGTCCGCCGCAGCGCTCGACGATGGTCTTGCAGATAGACAGGCCGAGACCCGTGCCCTGCACGAAGTCGTTCAGCTTGACAAAGCGCTCGAACACCGACGCCTGCTTGTCCTTGGGAATACCGGCTCCCGTGTCCTCGCAGTAGAAATAGATGCCGCCGTCCTGCTCGCGATAGCCTACGCGGATGTGGCCCTCGTGGGTGTACTTTACGGCATTGGTGACGAAATTGGTCAGCACCTGCTGGATACGGCCACGGTCGAGCACGGCAGGGAAGGGGGGGTAGGGGTTGTCCTTCTGGAATTCCACGCCAGGCTCCTGAACACGCTGTTGCAGCGTCTGACAGATGTCGTCGAACGTGCGCGAGAGGTCGATGGTTGTTGGCTCGATGGCCATCGACTGCCCCATGCTGGAGGCTTCGAGGATGTCGTTGATGAGTCGCAGCAGCATGTCGCAGTTGTTGCGGATGATGCGGATAAACTCCATGCGCTCCTCGGGCGTGTCGACTACCTGCAGCAGGTCGCTGAATCCTACGATGGCGTTCAGCGGCGTGCGTATCTCGTGCGTCATGTTGGCCAGGAAGGCGCCCTTCAGCCGGCCCGAGTCTTCGGCACGCTTCGTCTCGTCGCGCAATTGCAGCTGGGCTTGCATCAGGTCGGTGATGTTTCGGGCTATGCCGAAGTACTGTTGTACGGTGCCTTCGTTGTCGCTGATAGGCATGCCGCCGATGCTATACCACGTAGGCTCGCTGTTGATCAGTGTGCGGTCGAAACGGTGGATGATAGAGAATGGCTTGCCCTGCATGAGTGAGCCGAGGAATATCTCTCTGGCCTTTTCGCGGTGTTCTTCCGATATGCTGTCGAAGTAGTCGTCAATCGACATGCTGTATTCTGCCTCGCGCAGCGTGTGGGAGAAGTAGATTTGTCGTTCGGCAAGGTTGAATTTCCATACGTACATGTTGCTCTCTTCCAGCAGGTAGCGCAGCTGGGCTTCGTAGTGGTTGATGGACTGCTCGGTCTGGCGCAGCTGCTTGTCGTGTTGCAGCAGGCTGCGGTACAGGTCGCGCTCTACGGTGCAGTCACGTGCCGTGACGATGTAGTAGACCAGTCGTCCTTCGTTGTCGGCGGTGGGGCTGATACGTATCTCGATATACTTGTCGAGGCCGATGGCCGGATAATACATGTGCTGGCAGACGTGAAGAGGCTCCATGCTGTCGGGTTTCAGTTCTCCCTTCACCATGGGGTTGTCGAAGAGATTGGTGTCATGGAAGAAATGCTTGCTGTCCTCGTCGTTCAGTTCGCAGAGTTCGCACATCTTCTGGTTGACGTCCACGAGGCGTCCCTCCGTATCGTAGAACGACATGGCCACGAAGTTAGTCTCAAACATCCGTCTGTATTTATTGGCTATCGTCTTGTCGCGCTCCTCGTCGTTCAGCTCCTGGGTGAAGTCGTGTACGGTATAGAGGATGTAGCGTGGCTTGCCCTTGAGCCGCTCTGCCATGGCGCTGCCCTTGTAGTGCTTGATGTCGGGATGCTCCGGTGTGCCGCGGTTCACGGTCAGCTCAAGGTCGAAGTGCTCGATTTCTCCTGCCGAGATTTTGAGGTTAGCCTCGTGCAGCGTCTTGGCTTCTTCGGGGGCCAGACGGTCGAGGAATTCCTGTGGGGTCATGCCTTCCGGGGGCAGTATGTCGCCATGGACGTTATGCACCATCTGCTCTTGCAAGTCCCAGACTACGACGTAGAAATTACCCATGCTCAGCGCCTGTTCCATCATGCTGTTCAGCTCGTCGTGCCGGCGAACGGCCAGTTTCAGTCGGCTGGCAACGATGCGGCTGAAGAGGAAGATGACAATCAGTGACAGGACGATGGCTCCCAGCAGGTAGAGCGAGATGGGGGATGCATCGTCGTGGACGCGCTCAGGGTGGAACCAGCGGTCGGCTATGTTCTGCAGCTCGCCAGCCTGCTCGAGGCGTGTGAACTCGTCGTCGATGATGTCGATGAGTTCGTCGTCGTAACCGATGATGCGCAGCTCGCCTGCCGGTATGTCGATGGGGTCAATCACGAGACTGTCGATGTGTAGCTCCTGTATCTTGTGGGCCAGTGGCACCTCGCCCCATATATAGTATTTCCTATGACCGTTGCGGATGCTGGTCAGTCCCTCCTTTGGTGAACAGCAACTTAAATTCAGCGTCGAGTCACCCATGGCTTTCAGGCTAAGGTCGGCGTAGTCGTTTTGCTTGAGCAGCAGCGTGTCGTCGTCGTCGAGGTTGCTGATGTGCTCCAGCGGCGGTACGTCCAGGCGGCGGGCTACCTTGAGGTTGTAGTAATTGATGTACTTCTTGGTAGTGATGTATGCATTGCTGCGATAGTAGAACGCCAGGGCGTGGATGAGGTCGGCGTCGTGACGCTCAAACATGGCCGTGGCCTCATGCCACTCGCGCATGATGAAGCGGTGGGGAATGTCGAGCCGTGTCAGTATCAGGTCCAGTACTTCAACGTTGTAGCCCGAGGGGCGGCCGTAGCTGTCAAGGAACTCGTAGGGGTGGAAGTCCCAGTCGCAGGCGATGACCAGCGGCCTTTCCTTGGTATATCCGTAGAAGTTGCGGGCATGCAGTGAAAGGCATGGCAGGCACAGCAGGGCGGCAAGCACGAGTGGCCGCAGCCATGACTGACAGGCCCTGCTGCCGGATTCTTGATATATGGTGTTTGAAATCATTGTTGTATCAGCATTTTCAGTTTATTTTTCTCTCTATCTCGCTACTGTTGCAGGGGATGGTGACCCACACTATGGTGCCACGGTCCTTCTCCGACCTGATGGTGATGCGGCCACCCATCTGCTGTACCAGTTCGTGGCAGATGGCCAGTCCAAGACCTGTGCCGTGGCTGCTGCTGGTGATGAAGCGGTCGAAGATGTGGTCGAGCATGTCTTTCGGTATGCCGCAACCCGAGTCTTGGAAAGCCAGCACCAGACCTTCACCCGTGTAGTCGTAGCGGACGCGGACCATGCCTTGCTTGGTGTGCTGAACGGCGTTGGCCAGTATCTGGTCGATGATGACGCCTAAGTTCTGTACGTCGATGTCGACTACCAACTTGTTGTACGGATTGTCTGTGATGTACTTGACGCCGGGCAGCTTGTCGTTGCTCCACGCCATCTCGCATCGTCCGTCGAAGATGGTGGCAAAGTCGACCGGCGTCGGCTTGATTTCTATCATCCTGGCGTCGAGGCGTGAGAGGAAAAGAATGTCGTTGATAAGTTTCAGCAGATGGGCTGAGTTGCGCTTGATCTCTTCGATGAACACGGCCTCGTCGCTGGTGTTGTGCTCCATCTGGAAGAGTTCCGCGAAGCCTACCACCGAGGTGAGCGGTGTACGTATCTCGTAGCTCATGTTGCGCAGGAAGGCGTTCTTGACAGCCTCTACCTCCTGTGCCTTGACGGACTCGGCTGCCACTAATTCCTCGGTGGCCTTGATCTCGCTGATGTCACGGCACATGCCGAAGTAGTTGACCACGTCGCCTTTCTCGTTAAATTCCGGGACGAACGAGAAGTAGAGGTATAGCGGGCGACCCTTCACGCGCAGCGTGGTCTTGATGGCTGCACGCTGGGTGGAGTGTGTGTGGTTGTCCATGCTGTTCAGGATACGCTGGGCAGCCTTCTTCGACTCTTCTGCCGTCAGCGACAGGGAGCGCGTCTGGGTCAGCTTGTACTGATACTGGCCGATGGCACTGTACAGCACAATGGTGTGGGTCACGGGCGAGTAGTCCACCATGCGTACGCCGCCGTTCTGCAGCACGTAGTCGATGTTGCGGATATAGTCGCTCATCTCCTGGTTGGCATGTTGCAGCAACTGGTTGTTACGCTGCAGCTGGGAGTACGACTTCACCATCTCTGTCACGTTGCGTCCGGCACCGAATATGGCCTGCAGGTGTCCTTGGGCATCGCGGACGGGCACAATCTGTAGCTCGTAATACAGCTCGGGGCGTTTCAGCAGTCGGTTCAGTATGCGCGTGTCGTCGGGCGATTTGTATATCTGCGTCATGTGCATGGTGTCTAACGCCTTCAGGTCCAGGTCTTCCAAGCCTGTTACTGTCTGGATGGTGATGTGGCTGTCAATCAGTGCCTGCTTGTTCTGTGGGAATGCTGCCGAGGCTTTCTTGTTGATGTCCGTTATGACTCCATGCTCGTCGTAGGCCACGGTGTCGACCATGGCTGAGTCGAAGATGGAGTGGTAGCGCAGCATGTTGTCCTTGGCTTTCTGCTGGCGCAGCTTCTCCTGGGTGATGTCTCTGAAACTGCCGACAAGGACGGTAGGTCGCCCGTCAATGTCGTAATGTAGTACGGAGATGGTGATGACGAAGTCAAGCACCTTGCCGTTGGTGCAGTCGGTGGCCTTCATGTAAAGCACCTGGCGCTTGGACTGCTGTGCGGTCTGAAGGGTGAGCGCCTTGCGGAGCCGTACAAAGTCCTCGGCTACGATTTCGTAGTCGTAGAATTTAGAAGACAGCGATGATACTTCATGACGGCCTTCCTTGTCGAATGTGGTGACCGTGTTGTTGTAGATGTTGTATTGCCATACGTAGACGTGGCTGGCGCGTAGCACGAGTGCAAGCCGTGCATTGCTGCGACGGACCTTACGGGTCATGCGTTTTTCACGCAGATGGTAGATGATGAGATAGGTGAGCACGCCTAACAGGATGATTACTACGATGGCGATGGCTTTCCATATCCACGTCGGGATGCCCGTGTCCTTATGCTCGGGGTAGAACCACTTGTTCTGGATGGGCTGCAGCAGTCCCTCGGAGTTGAGCCGGCTGTAGGCACTGTCAAGTTTGTGCAGCAACTGCGGGTTGTTCGACATGAACTTGTACTCGCCGTGGGGGATGTCGACGGGCGTGAGCTCCAAGTCGTTGAACTGGAACTTGTGTATCAGGAACTTCAGCGACAGTGTGTTCCAAACGATTTGTGTACCGGAGGTGTTATGAGCCTTCTGCACGGCCTCCTGCATGTCGTCGTAGGGGATGGCGTTGTAGCCCCATCCCTTCTGCTTCATCAGATGGTGGCTGAAGCTGCCTTCGTGTACCATGACGCGGTGACGCGCCAGGTCAGCCATGTTCTTGATGGTTGCCGGCTCGCCTTTCTGATGTAGCACGCTATGGGTGAAAATCTGTATCACCGTCTGTCCGTACTGTGCGTAGTCGTTGTGGAAGTGGGCGTCCATACCGCACATCAGGTCGGCGTGTCCTGTCTTCAGGTCGTTGAGTGCTGACTGAGTAGGCTTGAGCCTGATGATGTACGGGATGTTCAGTTCGCGGAAGATCATCTTCAGCAAGTCGATGTTGTAGCCTACAGCTTCACCGTTCTCGTTGAGGAAGGAGTAGGGCCACAAGTCCCACGCATCTTCGTAGACCAGCGGATGCTCCTCAGTGAATACGCGTGTGCTGTCAGTGGTCTGTGCCGACAGGGAAGCATGCGGCGAAAGTGCAGCAACTACCAGCCAGACAAGGGTCGTTGCCCATTGCCGCTTTCTCCTATTTATATAAATATGTAGGTTCATGTCTTTTCGTGTGGTGCTTGTTGGGGTTATTTGTTCTCGTATGTGGCCTCGCACGGTATCCATGCCCAGAAGGTAGAGCCTTGGTCTTTGCCTTCGCTTCTGACACCGATGCTGCCGTGGCAGGCGTCAACGATAGCTTTGCATATAGAGAGACCGAGTCCGGTTCCTTGTATGTAGTCGTTTAGCTTGACGAAGCGTTCAAAGATGCGCGACTGCGACTCCTTGGGTATTCCTTCGCCAGTATCTTCGCAGTAGATGTAGAGTCCTTGGCGGGTCGGCCCTTCCTCGTTTGGCGTCTCTCTGCTTTCTATGCGATAGCCCAGTCGGATATGCCCCTGATGGGTATATTTAGAGGCATTGATGACGAAGTTGGTCATAATCTGCTGCATGCGTCCGTCGTCGATGGTGGTCACGCAACTGCTGTAGGGGTTGTCCTTGATGAACTCGACGCCACTCTGACTGACGCGCTCTCTGAGCGACTCGAAGATGTTGTCGAAGGTGTGTGCGAAGTCCACTTGCTGCGTAACGATCTGTATGCCTCCCTCGGCGAGCGACGAGATGGCCAGCATGTCGTTGATGAGCCTCAGCAGCATGTCGCAGTTGTTCATGATGACCTGTATAATCTCCTTCTTGTCTTCAGGCGTGGTAAGCATCGGCAGCACGTCGCTGAAACCTACGATGGAGTTCAGCGGCGTACGTATCTCGTGGGTCATGTTGGCCATGAACACCGACTTTGCCTGTCCTGCATTGTTGGCACGCTCCGTCTCTTGGCGCAGCTGTTCTTGCTTCTCGATGAGCTTGGTCACGTTGCGCACCACGCCATAGCTGCCCAGCAACTTGCCTTCCTCGTCGAAGTAGGGCACGCTGTCGATGAAGTTCCACTGCAGCTCGTCGGTGTCGTGGAAGAAGGGGTACATGTGCGTCAGGTCCCTACGTGGCACGCTGAAGTAGTGCTCGTAGTCCATAAGTCCCTGACGGAAGGGACTGTCTACGAAGTGCTCGACAAGCTGTTCGATGGTCATCTTCTTTTCCGAACCGCTCAGCGACTTGTAGAAGGTGCATATCCTGTCTTTGCTTGAGATACGGAAGAAGCGCATGTCGCAGTTCTCCATCAGGTATTGCAGTTCCATCTCGTACTGTTGTACCTCCTCGTTAGCCCGTCGTATCTCCTTTTCCTTGCGTCGGCTCTGTAGGTAGAGTTCGCGCTCCTCGGTAATCTCGCGTATCGAGCAGCTGATGTAGGCCAGCGTGCCATTGTCGTCGCTGATGGGGTGAACGCGAAGTTCTATATAGCTGTTGACGCCACGTTCCGGTATGATGACCTTGGAACAGACGTAGACGTCGTCAGGTATCCGCTCGTCCAACTGATGGTATAGTGCCAGCATGTGGTACAGCGAATGGTTCAGGTAGAAGGGGTCGTCTTCCGACTGGAAGTGTAGGATGTCGCGCAACTTCTTGTTGGTGGTAATCAGCCGGCCGTCACTACCGTTGTAGAAAGCAAGTCCGACGATGTCCTGCTCAAACATTTCCCTGTATCTTTCGCTCATCATCCTTTCCCGCTGTTCTTCGAGTATGCGGTCGTTGATGTCCGTCAGCCTGCAGAAGAGGTTGGTGGGAGCATGGCCTCGTCCGTCGGCAAACTCCTTCACGCCTTGGTCGTGCATGTAGTGCCACTGGCCTGAGTGCTGACTGCCACTGACGTCCCAGCGGAAGATGCACTCTTCGGTGTCGCTGTTGCCCTCGGAGAGCTTCTTGAGGAAGTCCGTGTAGATATGATGGTCGTCGGGATGGATGTACTTGAAGCCGTCTTGATAGCTCAACCCCTCCTCGGGCAGCATCTTCCCATGCAGGTTGTAGGCATAGCGCTCCTTCAGGTCCAGCCGCAGTACGGTGCTGTGGCTGATGCTTAGCGTGTGTTGCATGATGTCTGACAGTTCGCGGCTTTGACTGATACTCTTCCTGATGCGGTGCAGGCTGTAGCGGTTTGCTGCCCATGCGGCGGCAAACACTCCGATGGTAGCTATCAGCATGACGGTCGACATGATGGTGCTGCCCGTGAGCGCTATGGCTGATATGTTGACGGATAGTATGTTCATTTGCAGTAGCCTTTCGCGTTATACGTTTTCTGTCTTCTTCTCCATTGATGTCATCTCGCACGGTATGATGACGTATGCCGTACTTCCCTTGCCAGTCTCCGTCTGTATCTCGATGGTGCCGCCCATTTGCTCTACGGTCTCTTTGATGATGGGCATGTCAAGTACCGTGGTATAGCGTTCACGCAGTTCGTAGGGCGGGAAACGGTCGAACACGTGTTGCAGCAGTTCTGGGCTGACGCCTTCTCCCGAGTCCTCGATGGTGATGGTCAGCTCGCCGTGGCGGTAGTCATACTTGGCGCGTATAAAGCCCTTGTCGGTATGGCGGGCGGCATTGGTACAGAGCTTCTCAATGACTATACCGAGGTTGTGCTCGTCAATGTTGACAACCAGCCGGCTGTAGGGGTTGTCAACCGACAGCTGCACATCTCCCTTCAGGTCGCCCCATCCCATGTAGCACATGCCGTCAAAGAGGAGGGCGAAGTCACACTCGGCATATTTGAACTCTACCATTCTGGCATCCAGCTTGGAGATGTACAGGATGTCGTTCACCAGTAGCAGCAGCTCGTTGGTGTTACGCTTGATCTCTTGAGAAAACACCTCTTCGTCGGCTTCGTCGTGGGGAGTGTTGAACAAGTCGGCAAAACCGAGGATAGCGTTTAGCGGAGTACGTATCTCGTAGCTCATGTTGGTGAGGAACGTGTTCTTCAGTTCTTCTGTAGCCTGAGCCTTCTGTGTCTCCAACTGCAGGCGCTGGTCGGTGTACACCATTTCTGAATCGTTACGGCACATGCCGAAGTAGTGGGTGATGTTGCCGTTCTTGTCGGAGAAAGGCACCAGGCTGAACGTCAGGTAGATGTCGCGCCGCTGCTCGTCGTGCAGTCGCATCTGCAGCGTCTCGGTGAAGGCTGGCTGCTTCCTCTTGTCCATACGCAGGAACAGGCCGCGGACTCGCCGCCGGTCAGCCTCTGCCACGAGCGATACACACTGCACCTGTGACAGTCGCAGCTGTTTCTTGCTCAGGTCGTCGGAAACCTCCAGCACGTGTGTGGTGGGACGGTATATCACGATGCGCATGCCGCTGATGCGCAGCGTGTAGTTGATGTTGCCGATGTATTCCTGTATGTCGTCAGTAGCTCTGGCCAGCTGTTTGGCTATGCGTTGCTGGTAGTGCTGCGTGTCTACCATTTCGCTGATGTTGCGGCCGGTCAGCACGATACCGTTCAGCTGTCCGTCTTCACTGCGGATGGGCGAGACGGTATGCTCGTAGTATATCTTGTCGCGTCCCCATGTCTTGAAGTCAATAGTGCTGAGTGAATCAATGTTGCTGATGTCGGTGATGGACGACGTATGTATCTGCTCCATGGTCTTGAAGTCGATACCAGTCATGGACGGTATGTCCTTGATGTTGGGCTTGGAGTCGAGCAGTTGTTGGCGGTCCTTCACCATGAAGGTGCTGCATGCCTTGTCGTTGATGTCGGTCATGACACCGTTGGCATCGTAGCATATCATGTCGACCTGCGAGTTGTTGAACACGGTGTGGTAGCGCAGTGCCAGCATGTTGGCACCCTCGCGGTGCAACTTGTCGTCGGTGATGTCGCGCTGTATGCCGATCAGTATGCGCGGACTCTTGTTGCTGTCGTGGTGGAGCACGGAAATGTGTGTCTCGTAGATGCGTGAAATGGTTTCACCGTTCTTCTTCCTGCCGTGGATAACCATGCTGCCTGACTCGCTGACGCCGTCGCGGACGGGGAAGAGCACTCGCTCGCGCAGCTGGGTGAACTCCGTGATGTCGTAGAACGTCTGTCCGAAGTCGATGGGCGTGTATTCTGCCTTGACTTGTCCGTCGTCAGAGAGCATCGAGAATAAGTTGCGCGGTATGTCGTAGGTCCATACCTGCGTCTTGTCGTAGTTGAGTATCAGTGCCATCTGGGCATTCTTCTGCCTGATGTCGGCTCTGATGTTCCGCTCCCGACGGTAGAACATGCGGCTGGAGAAATACATGAACAGCACCGCCAACAGTATGACTACAACCAGCCAGGACACCACGTCTTGGCTGTCGACAGCTGCGGGCAGACCGACAGCATGAACTCGCGCCTGACTGGCCGTGGCCAGCAGGAGTGCAGCTATATATCGTTGGAGTCGATGGCTTCTGCTCATGACAGTTTTAGCGAAGTAAATACCCTGCAAAGTTAGTAAAAAGCGGTGTAATAACAAAATATTTTCTTAGAAAGTATGCAAAAGAGTGAAAAAAAAGGCCGTTTTCTTGGTCGTTCAGAAATATTGTCGTATCTTTGCTCGGAGAATCTTATAAACTATATATAATATGTTAGACGTAAAACAGACATTATCAGCTGCTGAGGAGCGTATGGAGATGGCAGCCATGTTCCTTGAAGAAGAGCTGAACCGCATCCGTGCCGGACGTGCCAACGTAGCCATTCTCAGTGGCGTCCGTGTAGAGTCGTACGGTCAGAAGGTGCCTTTGAATCAAGTTGCCAACGTGTCAACCCCCGATGCCCGTACCATTGCTATCAAGCCCTGGGACCGCAAGCAGATCAAGGACATCGAGAAGGCCATCATGGACTCCGATGTGGGTATCACGCCCGAGAATAATGGCGAGATTATCCGTCTGGGAATTCCGCAGCCTACCGAGGAGCGCCGCCGCGACCTGGTGAAGCAGTGCAACAAGATAGCCGAGAAGGCCAAGGTGGAGGTGCGCAACGTTCGCGGCGACATCAAGGACAAGCTGAAGAAGGCTATCAAAGACGGACTCAGCGAGGACAACGAGAAGGATGCCGAGCAGGAGCTTCAGAAGCTGCACGACAAGTTCATCAAGAAACTTGACGAACTCATCGAAGTCAAGAATAAGGAGATTATGACCGTTTAAGTGAAGAATGAAAAATGAAGAATGAAGAATTTCCTACCGGACTCCAATGGCGGCAGCAAATTCTTCATTCTTCATTTTTCATTCTTCATTCTTCACTCTTTCCTTTTACTTTGAAATATGAAAGGACTCGTTATAAAGAATACCGGCAGTTGGTACACCGTACTGACCGACGAGGGGGCGGTTGTCGACTGCAAGATAAAGGGTAATTTCCGGTTACGCGGCATACGAAGCACCAATCCTGTAGCCGTCGGCGACCGGGTAGACATCAAAACCAATGCTGAGGGTACGGCCTTCATCACGGAGATAGAGGACCGCCGCAACTACATCATCCGCAAGAGCATCAACCTCTCCAAGCAGAGCCATATCCTGGCAGCCAATGTCGACCAGGCCATGCTTGTCGTGACCGTCAGCCGTCCGGAGACCAGTACGACGTTCATCGACCGCTTTCTCGCTTCGGCCGAGGCATACCGCGTACCCGTGGTATTGCTTTTCAACAAGACCGACCAGCTCACGGCCGACGAGTTGCACTACCAGCAGCTGCTTATCAACCTCTACGAGACGGTTGGCTACGAGTGCCATGCCGTCTCTGCCGCTACGGGGGACGGAATAGAGCCGCTGCGCACCCTGTCCCAAGGCAAGGAAACGCTGCTCCGCGCCCATTCGGGCGG
>ODAI013878221.1_pt1 | contig 12817 bp, 9 predicted proteins | sample 1539321 | NCBI WGS metagenome assembly ODAI01 (sample SAMN02144231, study PRJEB22623) | gut metagenome | biome: sheep rumen | host: Ovis aries | place: New Zealand | reverse complement strand
TTTCAATTCTTTTCGCTGCCCTTCATCAAGACTATATTCTGTACATATTTTATCAGTCAAATCAGGCGGAATGTCACGGTTCCCGCTCTCTATGGCAGAAAGATAAGAAGAATTAAGCCCAAGTTTTCCTGCCATGTTTTTTAACATCTCGTGTTTGTTAATCCTTAGATGCTTCAAAAACTCGCCATACTCGCTAATCTGTCTTTCATCTGCCATAAGAACTCCTTCCCCCTCCGCTCTTATCTGACCTAGATAATCTTAACATACTTGCATTAAATTATCAACCTGTTAATTTTATAACATAATTAGATTTTATTGTCAAGCGTTTTCTAGATTTTTTCCCAGCGAGTAAGTTCTATTCCTGTTAGCGACATTGGAACAATCTTGCCATTTTCAACGAGTTCAGAAAGATAGTCTTTTGTGCGTGATTGTTTCAACCCAATAAACAAAGCAATATCCTGTGAACGAGCTACGAAATGATTAGAAAGATATTCCAGGATTTTGTCTTTATAGTTTATCGCCGTTTATCTTTAAGACAGTTTTTAATTATCTGCAGATAAGCGCTTCTGCATGGATATGTTTTTCCATCTTTGTATGTGGTGAAGTAAACATCTTTACGAGAATCATATTGAAGTTTTTCTATATCACCTGTTTTGTTTCGTCTGCCGTATTTGTCGGTTACGAAGATGATATCGTGAAGGTCGGTATCGCTTGGCATAAATAAACTCTACTTTTCGATTTTTTTTACATCTTCAAGAAATAAATCAAAATCACTTTTTAAATTTGCCAGTTCTTTTTGACGGAATAATTCATATTCTTTTTCTGCTTTCTGAATTGCCTGCTCATGACTAATTTTTCCTTTTCCTTCAAGAATTTTTCTTTGATGAGCTAAAATTTGATTATCAAGAGCATTTATCCAGTCCTGCATTTTCATAGGTTTTTCTTCCAATGCCTGAAATTCTGCAAAATCCAGGAATTCAGAAACAAGAAGATTTAGCCGCTGTAATTCAAGTTCTGAAAGATAATTTTTTGCAATCTTCACATCATCTTTAGTAACATAATCACCCTTAAAATTTGTCATTCCTACAAACGGCTTTTCACTATTTACCCGATCATAAATCAATTCAGCTGCAGTATGTTCGTGAACTGCATAATGCAGCTTATTTTGAACTGTTGCAAAAAAATTAAGAGTCATTTTAGAACGTGGATCATAATCAGTTGCAGTCGCATAAATATCGGTAACTTGCTGATAAAAATTTCGTTCACTCGAACGAATATCACGGATTCTCTGTAAGAGCTCCTTAAAATAACGATTTCGCCCCTGCTTAAGTCGATCATCATCCATTGTAAAACCTTTTTGAATATACTCATGGAGATGTTGTGTTGCCCATCGTCGAAAACGGACTGCTACATCAGATTGAACACGATAACCGATGGCAATAATTATATCCAAATTATAATGTTCAATTTCCCGCTTTACCTGACGATTTCCTTCTTTTTGAACTATAAAGAATTTCTTTATAGTTGCCTCGCGTGGAAGCTCTCCATCTTTATAAATATTCTCAATATGCTGGCCTATATTCTGTCGAGTTGTGTTGTAGATTTCTGCAAGCTGCACAACAGTTACCCACACATCTTCTTCAGCAAAGCGAACTGAAACATTTGTTTTTCCATTTTCGTCGGAGTATAAAATAATTTCATTAGTTTGATCTTTTTCCATATTTATTTTCCTCTACAAACTTTACAAGCCCTTGTAATATTTCTCTATTAATTTAGCCATAAGTTTTCTTCGTTCCATTAAGAATTTTTCATAGTCTTTTACAGTCATTGTTACTATTTCTTTTGGAATACAGTTTTCTTCTAAATTAGTATACAATTCATCTTCAGATAAAATATTTCCTATTTCAATTTTCCCAGATTTACATTGATTCAGAATCTTTCCAAAATATACATTTGGAGCGTCTTCACCTACAGCTTTATTTACCTGAGTGTCTAAATAAGTAAAGTTAGCAACCTGATTATATTTTGTTTTAATATCTACTCCATTTTTCTTAAGATAAGCTTTTGGGAATATATGATGCACATCACCAGAAATAGATATTAAATCTGAAATCTTTGTACCCCTCATTAAGAAAGAATTACAATTTTGATTGATTTGAGCAGCCATAAATACATTAAATACAGGGCTATTAACTGATGAAGTTTCTAATGCCTGAGGTAAACTGACAGTCCAGAATGTTTGAGACAAAGCAGAATCTTCCATTTCCTGGAGATATTTTAGAAAACCTTTTTCTGCAATATTTCTCATATCTCGGTCCATAACAGATTCTGCAGAACCTGTGTAGCGACCTGTAATGTATGATAATACAAACCATTTTTGTATATATCTTTTGATTTGAGCATTTGGAATAGTTTTATCTGCCAATAAAAGAAGATACAAATTATATGCAAAATTCAAAGTCATTTTTGAACCAAGTAATTTTGGAGAAATATAACCGGCTCCTCTTATAGCCATCACAAATTGCTCAAAGTTGTACTGATTTATAAAGTTCATTATTCCGGCATCTAACTTCTTATAAGAATCGTCAACCACAGAAGCCAAGAATTGGCGTGTTACAAAGTCACGTCCTGAAAGCAAACTAACTAAATCAGACATTTTTCCACGACCGAACTGATGCATGAAAGAAACTCGAATCATATCATCATAATCAGGATCATAAATATCGTCATTATCTTTTGCTAACCATTTAATTTTATCTGCATATTTTGATTCTGCAAATTCTGTATCATTCATCATTTTAGAATAGAAATCTGGTTTTACAGCAAGGTGACAGAAGTAATCAACAGTTTTTCGAATAAGAGAACCTCCATGGCCTGTTGTAAAATCACCATCACTGGCAAGTTTTGACATAACAAAGTCAGCCTGTCCAAGAACTGTACCTTTAGAATTGATACGAATAAAGATCTCTGTTACTTCATCCATATCAAGTTTATGGTCAAGTTCAATAACTCCTATTTGACGATTAGCAATTCCCTTAAGATTTGTTATAACTTCAGACAAATCATCCATGTCAACGGAAGTATTGTCTTTTACATATTCTGACAAAAATTTCATTTGCTTAAAATCAGGTTTAAAGATTTCAGCTATATCAGGAATCCAGCGCTTATCTCTTAAATGAGATGCATCTTGAACTGCAAATCTTTTTGTTTCATCCTCAGGGAACGGATTAAATGCTATTTTAATTCTATCTTTATTGAAGTCAGAATCTAAAACTTCCTGTCCTGCTATAGAAGCCATTAATCCAGTAATTCTTTGCTGACCATCAATAAGAACTTTTTTTCCATTAGCTTTAGTTCCATCTTTTGTTTGTACATCAGGATTTTTCCAAACAATAATGTAACCTGTTGGATATCCATTATAAAGAGAATCAATTAAATCACGAACTTGTGTTTTTTTCCAAACAAATGGTCTTTGAATTTCTGGTATAACAAAATCATTAGCTTCAATAAGCCCTAGAATTGCTCCAATAGAATATTGTTGTAAAGTAAATTTTTCTGATGTCATTTTAGGCTCCTATTATAATTTATTATTGGGTTATATTCAGCAATTATTTCATTTTTAATTTGTTTACTATTCTCTTTATTTTCACATGGAATAAACCATAATTCCATTTTTTTATCATGGTTTTGATTTAAGAATGAGTTTAATTTACAAGCTGTAATCTGGCCATCTGTGTGCAACTTTCTGGGAACAATCTTGCCATAAGTTCCCTGAATTACCTTTTTTAATGAGTCATCCGTTTTGCCTACATAAATTATTTTTTCATCAACCGAAAAAACAAAAACACCTTTTTTATCTTCAAATTCTGGAGAGTCAATGGTGAAACTAGTGAATAAAGAATTTGCATATTGATTCAGCTGAATTGATTTATCTGATTCTTCAACTTTAATATTAAAACCATGGAAACTAAGAGATATTTTTTTTGGATTATATTGTAATAATAAATTTGTCATTTTTCTTCTCTCTTAATTAGTATTACTACTTTCATTTTTTTTAGTATAAATAACTTTCATCTTTTCAGAAATAAAGATAAAATCCTGTCTATAGATAAAATCTTTTGGCAATACTGTAATATTTTGTTTTCCTTTCATATTACCAACAAAGATTAATAAATAATTATCAGTATGTGCTTTAGCAAACGTTAATTCATTTCCTGAAATATCAAATATACAAGCTTTTTTGGTGCTACTTTTTACTTCAATGTATAGTTTTTTTCCATTATAACTTAATACAATATCATATCCTAATTTATCATTTCCATCTTTATGAGCTTTTCGTTCAGCTGCTCCAGAAACCCAATCAATTTTATAAATATCTTTAGAATCTTTTTCCAATCCAAAATAATTATTTATTTCATTAAAATCTTTATTTTTTAAATGTGTAATTACAAATTCTTCAGCAGCATCTCCTTGATCCTGCTTATCTTGGTCATCAGACTTACCACTTCCAGCAGTACCTCCACCTCCCCCATTTTCTCCATTATTACCTCTTCCATTATTATTACTATCAATGTTGGAACCAATTAGTTCATCTGAAATTTCACTATTATCTACAAAAGTACTTTTAGTTTTAGGAGTCCCACTTTTACCTGTTTTTACCCCTAAATTACTTTGCCATTTATCATATTCCTCTTTTACTATATTTATATCAAAATACAAATAATTGTGAATTTTATTTTGATTTAGGAATTCATGAATTTCTTCAACTGATTTATTAATTTTTGCTAAGAAATCAGTTAAATTTTTTGAATAAATGGTTGGTAAATCTATTATTTTGGATGATTCCGTAAAATTATGATTCTTTAACCATGCGTTACGATTTTCATTTAACAAGGGAACTGGATTAAAATCTAAGGAATTCAATGTTGAATCATCTGGTTCATTTTCAATTAAATAATTTTTGAAACATTCTTCTTCACTATAAATATTTTTAGTTAAAAATAATTTATTAATTGAGAGTGATTCAAAAATATCATTTCTTACATAATCAATAATTTTATTTTTTTCTAGTGTATAAGCTTCTATATTTACTAATCGTATAGAAATATCTTCATATCCAAGAACCTTTGCTAAATCTTTTGGTTCAATATTAATTTTCTTTAATAAATTATAAAGTCTTTTTTGATTCTCAAAATCATTACTTTTTATTAAGTCTATCTCTGTTAATAAATTTTCAATCTCCTGCGAGTAAAGTTTTTTATCTTTTAAATATTTTCTTAATTCTTCTTTCTCTGTTCTCTGACCTTTAAGAATATTCTTACTCTCTCGTATTACATTTAATGTTCCGAAATATTCTTCAATTAAATAGTCACGATCTTCCTTAGAACTTCTATAGAACTCAGCATATCTTTCAAGTTTTTCTTCCTTCTGAGAATTTAGTATTATTTCAAATATCTGTACTAATAAACTTGCAATTCTTCTTTTATCTAATTTATCAAAACTATTTAAATCACCAACATAAATATACCAACTACTATCCGATCGTGTTTTGATCAAAGAATACAATTCCGTAACTTGTTGAACTTCTTCTTTTCCTTTAATTATTAGGGATATTTTAGATACAAGAAATACCTCTAAATTTTGTATTTTTTTTAATTCTTCGTCACTTACATCCTTTTCGCTATTTATTTCTAATTCTTCTTTTCGTAAAGAATAAGCGTATGGTTTATATTCATTTAAATCCTCAATAAATTTCTTATTTAATATTGAAAACTTTAATGCATTTTGAGACTTATTAATTGAATATTCTTCTGTATAAGGTTGCACACCAAATAATCTTTGGACAATTTGTTTATCACCATTTTTAAGTGGCATATCCAAAAGTTTTTTGTGCATGAGATTTAAAACTACAGAACTTGAGAAATATACATCATTAATATACTCATATTCTTTTGTTGTTTTTGATAATACTTTCCCTGTTTTAATAAAATTAAGTCTATCAGGATCATTTTCATCAACACCTAGTCCTAAAGCTTTCACAGATTCTCTATAAATTCGTTTAGAAATTTCTTTTGTATTATTATCTTCTTGTAGTTGCAATAGTAAATTATAAAATAACTTTGTCGATAATTCATATTCTTTATTTTTTACACCACATAATAAAAATATCTCTTTTATCTCATCCTGTGTATGATTCTTCTTGATTTTGTTAATATATTTTTTTGATATACATGTAATATATTTTGAAAGAATTTCATTATCACTTAAAATGCATTCACAAGTTAATTGCTTTTTGGCCCCTATATCAATCCATGGAATTGTTGAAAACATATAAGATATAAAATTTGTGAATTTTCTATAATCAGAATGAAATGTTCTTTGGTCATCTATCATTGTTTGTAGATTTGTATCGTAAATCAATGGATTTTTTATCATTGATTTTATTTCGTTATTAGAAAGAATCATTTCGATAATTTTTTCTGTAGATAATGAAGTTAGAAGCCTCTGTAAATTAGGTATATAAGGTATTGTAATTTTAGATAAATCAATTTGAACATGATTATGATTTTGTTTTTTTATTTCCTTAATTATAAATGTTTGATATTTAACTTTTTCTTGCTTACTTAATTTATCAAAAGGAATGTTAATGATTTTTGGTGTTGTTAGAACACCAAAATATTGTTCAAAAAAATCACAAATATCTTTCTTATTTTCTTTATCAAATTCTAAGTTATTAGGTAATGCAAATTTACTATAACTAGGATCAATAAAATAATATTCACCAGATGGATTTGAATATTCATTACCAAAAAATAAATTATCAGCAGTTTTTACATCACCTTTAATGTCTGGAAAATTTGCATTGTCAATTATATGCAAATTCTTTTCAATATTATCATTATTACTTCGTTTAGCTTTTTGAATTATTGAGGAATTCTTCCATAACCATTTTACAAATTCAATAGCTCTCGAATAATCTCCTTTTATACTAGTATTAACAGGACTTATTAATGATACAACATCATATTCACGAAAATTAATTGTACTATTTTTGGCAAAATATCTAATTGTTAATCGCTTGTTCTTGTCACTACTTTCAGTTCTTACAGTTTCTAATTGAGTTTTATATTTTTTTGAACATAAAGAAATCATTTCATTCTCATATTCAGAACTCACTAAACAATATTTAGCCCAATTTGGGACATCTTTAATTGCACCAGAGAAAAAACATGTTTCACTATTTTTAATAAAATTTCCTTTATCATCTTTCAAAGTTTCAGGGCATTTTTCCATACTTTGAAAACTGATTACCCACCAACAAAATGAATATACGTTCCAATACGAATTAGAATGAGAATCATTTTCCCAATTATCTCGAGATTTCTCAATATTTTCTAATAATTCATAAGCAGTATATTCAATATTTCTATTATCCATTAATGATTTTACAAATTCAATTTCATTATTTTCTATTGTTGGAATTAAAGAATAAAAATTACTATTATTGAAACATTCTGGATATTGTCCTCCAGCTAATGAATTTGAAATAATCTTAGGATTATCAGATACGGAGATAAACTGTTTTGAACAAGTAAAAAAGATTTTATGTTTTCGACATAAATCTAAATAATAGTTTATAATAGGATTATTGTTTTCATTTTCAAATGGATGTCCAAATGAATAATTGTTTTGGAAGTTTTTGGGAGTAAGTAGTTTTAATAATTCTTTCCCATATTTGCTATTTGAAAAATAGTTCGTTACTTCATCAACATAAAATTCCAACAATAATTTAAATACTTGAATATTTACTACATTTGAAATAATAGCATCTCTATTTTCTGAAAGACTAAAAGAAGCATGCATTAATGCATTAAAAGGACAATTTGTTTGTCTAATTGGAAAAAATGTATAAAATGGATAATTGTTTGCATTAAAATCACATGGTATTGCAAAAGCAAGCTTCACAGTCTTTTCTTCTTTATCTTCAATTATTTTATATTTCTCCAATTTTTCATCTTCAATATTTGAAAATAAATAAAATGATTTTTCCTTTCCGATTTGTGGAGAACGTGAAATAATGAACTGTTTTTTTTCAATCCCATTTCTTTTTTCATAAGAAAAAGTATCATTATTCAGTTTAAATGTTATTTTTTTAATATTTGGCAGGAATAGAAGTATTTCTTCTTTGAAAGATTTTATTTGATTTTCAATATTCCATTCATCATTTTGTGTCTCTGGAGAAATAATAAGTTCAATTACTGTATCAAATCCATTTAAATTAATTGGAGCAATTGGTTCAGGAGCATAAAAAAGTGGAAATGTAATATTAGGGTTTTCATCTAATTGTTCTTTGACTATTCCATTTATATCCCTTTTATGTAGAATTTTCATTTGTTCATCTGCAAATTCTTTTGAAAATCTAACAGAATATTTATCTGAATAAATGCGAATATCAGATGACCAATTTAAAACTGATCTAAAACCTATTCCTTTATTTCCTATATAGTTCTCTTTATGTTTATTACTCACTCCACCCTGGCATAACCGTAATATTGAGTCATCATCAAATACTGTTCCTTTATTTGATATAAATAATTTATCGCCTGTATATTCAATAAAGGCTTCAACATTTTTCGATTCAGTCACATTATTTTCTAATTTATATTTTGTGTAAGCATCATCTACATTTTGTATTAACTCAAATAACTCTCTTCCATGATATCCCAAAGCTCTGGTGTTATCAGTATTGTATTTATCTGTAAGATTTTTAAGTTTTTTAAATTCGGTAAATAGTTTTAAGCTATCATCTAAAATATCCTCAAGTTCTTTAGCTGCTTCTTCATTAATTTCATTTTTAATTTCTTTATTCATACATTCCCTTTTTTATCTAATTTTTATTTTTGATTCACAAATTTTAGTTTTACCTAAATCATTTGCTTTAAGAAATAATTTTAAATCTGTTAAATTTTGAGTTGATTTGGAACCAATTATTATTTTGGGGATTAGATCTTCAGACCAAACCTGTTTTAATGATAGTCTTTTACAAGGGCGAATAGTAGAAAAACAATGATATTCAGTTGTATCTAAACCTAGACTTAAATGGTTTTGATTATAAGCTTCTATTAAATCTGTACCACCATTTAAAACAATTTTTCTAAATAAGTTTAATGTATCTTTCCAAGATTGTTCATCATATAGAAGCCTAATTTCATCTTCTTCATTCCAATATTCATTTTTAATAAAAAAATGAACCGATAAATATATACCAGCAAGATTAGGAACACAATTCTTTTTAATTATCTCGATAAAATTCTCTTGCTTATTTGTACCTATACTTTTATTTATTTCATTATATAGGTTTACAATAGATGCGCGAATATATTTTCTTCGATCTTCATCTTTATAAATTATTTTTCTTAAATAAATTTCATAGCCTAAAGGCGGATTTAATAATTCTAATTCATCTAAATCAAAAGCAATACACACTCCTTTCATATTATTCCCATATCGTTCCCAATGAGAAATATTATCTTCTTTCGTAGAAAAAGATAGACTGTATGCTGCTGTTTTATTTTTACAATTTTTTATAAATTGTTTTTTATTATTTTTTAATAATATGGATAACAATTTAAAAAACTGTTTAGTATTTTCATTTACCTTTTGTGGATACATATCAAAATCTAAGTCTGAAATAAATTTATCTGGTTTATATCCACCCTCTAAAGGGTCATTCATTCCATGAAGAGTCGGTAAAAGAAGAGACTTTGTTTTTATAATTTCATATAAAGCATTAAGACTTGTATAATGATAAATCAAATTGCTCATTTATCTTCCTCTAATCAAACAAACTAGGTTGATCATTTTCCTGAGTTTTCTTCTCTGCTTTCTTACCTTTTCCGGAATCTTTCTTTATGAGCTTTCCATTTTCATCGACGAAGCCGGCTTCGAGTTCTTGCTGGTGGCGGGTGTTGTTGAGTTTTAGGAGGCGGCTCATGATTTCTTTGCGGGCTTCTGGGCAGACGGTGAAGCGGCGGCGGTCGTTTTCTGGGAGGAACTCCAGGTCGTAAAAAAAAACATGATTTAATATGATGTCGTTCCAGCCGTAAGCGGCTGCTACTGCCATGTCACATTCTACCTGGATGCTGCGCATTATCTGGATTTCGTTAATAATAGTACCTAAGAATGTAAGTGATTTTCCAGAACCAGTACCTGAAGTAACAGTAAAATCTTTTCCATTTGCTCCAAGTCTTAATGCTTCTTCCTGATGTTTATATAAATGAAAGCCAGTAAAAATCTTATCCATTCTTGGATCAAAAAGACCTTCAGAAATCAAATCAGAAAATGCCGCACCTTCTTGATAAGACGGATTAAACTGAATAAGTGGCTCTGGCCACATAGATTTATCATTACCATATTTTTCTAATTCTTTTAAGATTTGAGGATCTTCAATATCAACAAAGCTCTGAGAAAAAGCTTTGAACTGTTCCATTATTTGGCTATGAAGTTTGAAAAAATCTTTTGTTGCTTCTGACATTTATAAATCTTCCCCTTCAATTTCATTCATCACACAAATATCCCCCACATCACACCCCAAAGCCCGGCAAACCTTATGTATGCTTTCCATGGAGACATATTCGCCTTTGTTCAGTTTGGCCAATACATTAGAGGAAATCCCGGCCATAGTAATCAAATCCGTTTTTTTCATATCTTTATCAATTAATAACTTCCATAGCTTTTTATAATCTACGTTCGCATTACCTTTTGCCATAGCTCTATTATAGCATATTTTTGGCTTTTGTGGTGAACAAATATCACGAAAGACAAATATTTTTTGTAAAAATCGGCTTTTTCACCCCATTTTTTCTATTTTTATGATATAATACCGTATATGCAGGAAAGTTTATCTAATGCCGAATATGCCACATCTCAGCAACTGGAGTTTGATTTTGAAGGCTACGACTCAGAGCCAAATCCAGAGGATTCCTTTGAAAAAGCCGAAGCCCTTACATTACAGGCGATAAGTTCTGCCCCTGCCTTTACAGATTTTTTTGAAGATGCAAAATGCCTGACCCGCTTATATGACAACACAAGCGATGATGAGAGCAAAGGATTTTTCTACCTTTTTCGCGCCCACGATGCCGTTACAGGCCGGAACATTGCAGTAAAAACCACAAATCCCGCATTTTGCGAAGAACATCCGCAGCTAAACGACTATCTTAAATGGGAAAGCGCAGTTCTAAGCCATCTTAAAGGAAAAAACAGAATCCAGCAGATTTTCACACCTCTTAAGTCTATACAAGTTCCAGTCAGCTGCGACGGCAAATCTTTTATGGTTTTAGTTTCATTTTTTTCTTCCATATATTTGCCCGTGGATATAAGAAAAAGCTTTTTTGATGAGGCAAATGACAAATTAAAAACCTGTGCAAACCGGCTCCGCCTCTTCTGTTCCATAATTTCTGCCGTCCAGAGCCTGCACCGCGAAGGTCTCTGCCACCGTGACTTAAAACCCTCAAACATAATGGGAACCAGGCACGAAGGAAAGTGTAAGGCAGTTCTCATAGACCTGGGGCTTTCACTTGCAAAAGCTGAAATTGAAAAAGATTTGAGGATTTTCTCTCCTAAAGCGGAAGTTCCGGTAATGTATGCAGCTCCAGAAATATATTCAGGCTTTGATACTGAATGGGACTTGGCTCAATGTGCGGATATTTATTCTTTGGGCTGTATGCTTTTTGAACTCTTTGACAAGCGGACATTTTATAACGCTCTTATAGAGACAAATGGCAACGGCTATTGGGAAACGGCAAACAATATCAGAGTGGGAGAAGAAGAATTCGGCGGAGACCTGAAAAAGCGGCTGGACTTGTACCACGATTTGCTTTCTGATTTTGCTCCAAGCATTATCATCCCCCGAATTTCAGAAGAATCGATTCTGCCCCTTTATATCAGAAAGAGCATACAGGAAATAATCGACAAGCTTTGCGCCTTTGACTATCGCAAACGGACAAAAGAAAGCGAGCTTGACGGCATAAAGACAAAACTCCGCCATATTGCGCATATCCTTGAAGACGAGCATCTTCGCGAACTTTACAAAAAGCGGAAGAAAACCCACAGGACACGGGAGGTTTCACATGCTTGACAATATTGAATACGAACAGCAGAAAGCAAAAGAAGATGTTCTCTGTGGAAAGTCAGAAAAGATTGACATGGACATGCCTTCTCAGGAAATGAGCCTGACCTTTAACTATGCCAAATGTGAAAAGGTTGCCTGTCAAAAAGCAAGTCCTGTGCCAGTAAATTCTGCAAGCCTAATTTCCAGATATCTGACCGTAAATACTTCAAGCATTGCCCTCATAAAACAGAAAAAAGCCATTCAAAAAGAACTTGCCTTGTTTGAAAAAGAAAATGCAGATTTAGCAAAAGACGAAAGGTTCAGCGACACTTATTATTTCCGCCTTGCAGGATTTTACTCCCTCATAAAAAATTATGAAAAAGAAGATGAATGTCTCTCGCACATAAAAGACAAAGAAAATGCCGTCTATGCCGCCAAAATTGCGGAAAACGAATTGCGGCAAAATGAAAACACAGAAGAAAACCTTCAGCTGCTTTACAAATTGAATACAGCGGAAAGCATTCGCAAACTGTCTGGGTTTTATCTTGCAAAAAAGAATCTTGATAAAGCGGAGGAAGCCCTTAATCACTATAGAAAAGAACACGATGAAATTCCCTATGAAATCGACTTTCAGCAAGCCTTTGTTTTTATGCAGAAAGGAGATGCAAATAAAGCAATCCATTTTTTGAGGAACTCGTTCTATACGCA
>ODAI011293035.1_pt1 | contig 12817 bp, 7 predicted proteins | sample 1539321 | NCBI WGS metagenome assembly ODAI01 (sample SAMN02144231, study PRJEB22623) | gut metagenome | biome: sheep rumen | host: Ovis aries | place: New Zealand | reverse complement strand
CTCCCTGACGATAGACGATATCAATCCGGAGTTCACCCTCGGCGGCAGGGAAAAGGCGCGGCAGGAAACCATCAGGGCCCTGGAGGAAGAAGGGCTGATGGACCTTCAGAAAGAACTCGCCCTGCCGGACCTGCCGTATTCGCTTGCCATCATTTCCGCCCAGGGAGCCGCCGGGCTGGGGGATTTCCTGCACCACCTCCATGGCAACGAGTATGGGTTCAGGTACCGGACGCGGCTTTTTGAGGCGGTGATGCAGGGAAAGGAGGCCCCCCGTTCCGTGGCGGATGCCCTGGCAGAGGTGGAAGGAAGCGGAGACAGGTTCGATGCCGTGCTGGTGATGCGCGGGGGAGGGTCTGACCTGGATCTGGCCTGTTTCGACGATTATCTCATGTGTTCGGCCATCGCGAGGTGCCCTGTTCCCGTGTTCACGGCAATCGGCCATGACCGCGACTATCATGTGGCCGACATGGTCGCAAATACCTTCGTGAAGACCCCTACGGCGCTTGCCGACCTTTTCATTGAAGCCACTGCGGCTGAAGATGAAAGGATTTCCTCATACAGGACCAGGCTGTCCAGGGCTTTCACCGGGAGGATACATGCCTTGGAAATGGGCCTGGACGCAGTGTGGATGAAGACCAGGAATGCCTCCTCGAACCGTCTGGATGCGGCGGATTCCGCCCTGCGGCTCCTTGAAACCAAGATTTCCGCCACCGATCCCAGGAATGTCCTGAGGAGGGGCTTCTCACTTGTGCTGGACCAGGACGGGGTCAGGATGACCGGAGCGGAAGGCAGGTCCCCGGGAGACCGCCTGTCCGTAGTGTTCTCCGACGGCCGCATCGGCGCCGTCATCGATACCGTGATAAAAGAGAGTCAGGTTGGTGATTAATATTTTTGTCAATGGAAAAATTCGATTATGCCAGGGCGATGGCTGAACTTGAAGGAATCGCCGCCAAGGTCGAGGACCCGAAGACCAGCCTCGACGATATAGGAGCCCTTGTAAAACGCTCGTCCGAACTTGTCAAGTCCTGCAGGGAGTATCTCAGGACTGTTAGGGAAGACATTGAAAAGGAGGAGGAGTGATGGGAAGGATGATTTATGATACCGATCCGTACCTGGCACCGTTCAAGCCGGCCATAGACGCCAGGCACCGGAGGATACTGGCCGCGAAAAAACGGTTCTCCGTGGACGGCTCGCTGGCAAAGGGGATCAACAACCATCTGTATTACGGCCTCCACCGTCAGGAGGATGGTTCGTGGGTCTTCCGTGAATGGGCACCCAATGCCACCAGGATCCACCTCATAGGGGAATTCAACAACTGGAAACGTACCCCGGCCTGGGAACTCAGGGCTGTCGGCGGAGGGAACTGGGAGATCGTCCTGCCGGATTTCGCCCTTTCCCACGGGGACCTGTACAAACTTTTCATCGAATGGCCCGGTGGAGGAGGGGAGAGGCTTCCCGCCTATGTCACCCGTGTGGTCCAGGACCCGGACACGAAGATCTTCTCCGCCCAGGTCTGGGCCCCGGAAAAACCCTACGGGTGGAAATATCCCCGTGCCGGGAAGCGGCCGAATCCGCTTATCTACGAATGCCATATCGGCATGAGTTCCGAGGAGGAGAAAGTGTCCACCTTCAATGAGTTCCGCGAAGATGTACTTCCCAGGATCGCCCGGCTGGGATATGATGTCATCCAGATAATGGCGCTCCAGGAGCACCCTTATTACGGTTCCTTCGGATACCAGGTTTCCAATTTCTTCGCCCTAAGTTCCCGGTTCGGGACCCCGGAGGAGTTCAAGGCTCTCGTCGACGAGGCCCACAGGCTCCATATCGCCGTAGTCATGGACATAGTCCATTCCCATGCGGTGGACAACGAGGCTGAAGGCCTGAGCATGTTCGACGGCCGCGAGGACCTGTACTTCCATAAAGGACCGCAGGGAAGGCACCCTGCCTGGGGCTCCCGCTGTTTTGATTACGGGAAGGACGAGACCAAATGTTTCCTCCTGTCCAACTGTAAGTTCTGGATGGAGGAATATCGTCTGGACGGATTCCGGTTCGACGGGGTGACCAGCATGCTTTACTGGGACCACGGCCTCGGAAAAGACTTCGTGGGATACGATAATTATTTCAATTCCGGGGTGGATGAAGAAGCCGTGACCTATCTCGCCCTCGCGAACATCCTGGTGAGGGAGCTGGATCCGAATGCCATAACGATTGCGGAGGATGTCAGCGGAATGGCAGGCCTGGCGGCTCCTTTGTCTGCAGGTGGAGTAGGCTTCGGATTCAGGATGGCCATGGGGATCGCAGACCACTGGATCAAGTGGATAAAGGAGAAAAGCGACGAGCAGTGGAGCGTTGGGGAGATGTGGTACGAGCTGACCAACAAGCGTTCCGATGAAAAGACGGTGAGTTACGCCGAGTGCCACGACCAGGCTCTTGTCGGAGACAAGACCCTTATCTTCAGGCTGATGGACAAGGAGATGTACTTCTCCATGAACACCGGTTCCATGAATCCTGTCGTGGACAGGGGCATAGCCCTCCACAAGATGATCCGCCTCGTGACCCTTGCCACCAGCGGCGGAGGGTACCTGAATTTCATGGGAAACGAGTTCGGGCATCCGGAATGGATAGATTTTCCCAGGGAAGGGAACGGATGGTCCTATGCCCATGCCAGGAGGCAATGGTCCCTCTCGGAACCTGATTATCTGAGATACAGTTATCTTAGGAACTTCGACGAGGCCATGATCCACCTGTTCAAGGAGAAGAAGCTCCTTTCCTTCGCCCCTGTCCTGCTCACTGCCGACGAGCAGAAACAGATCCTGGTCTTCATGAGGGGGGACACCATCTTCGCCTTCAATTTCAACCCCTCGGAGTCGTTTTCCGATTACGGTTTTTCCGCTCCTGAAGGGGAATATGCCGTCATCCTCGACTCGGATGAAAAGAGATTCAACGGCTTTGACAGGATTCCTCCCGGAGAGACCCATTTTTCCATGGACGGGAAGTCCCCCAACGGGAACCAGGATTTCAGCCACACCCTGTTCCTTTATCTTCCGGCAAGATGCGCCCTGGTGCTGTCAAGAAAACGCCGGTAGCCTGGCAGAAGTGGTGAATAATTTTCCATTTTGCGAATAATTGAGTATCTTTGCGGCTGATTCAGAACAATATAAAATTTTAGTGATTTCAAATGGCTTTCTTGAAATTCAATAAGTCTCAGCTGGTGAACCTTTCCTACTCCTTGAAGAGGGAAATTATCTGCGCCAACAAGACGGGAGCGTACTGCAACACCTCCATCGTCACCTGCAACACCCGGCGCTACCACGGTCTTCTCGCCGTGCCGGTGGACTGCTTCGGCGGGGAGAAGCACCTGCTCCTCTCTTCCCTCGACGAGAGCCTGATAATGAACGGGAAACAGTTCAACCTCGGCATCCATTGCTATGGGGACATCTATGAGCCCCGTGGCCACAAATACATCGTTGATTTCAATGCGGACCCGATCCCTTCCATAACCTACAAGGTCGGCGAGATCGTCTTCCGCAAATCCATCCTTCTCGTCCCTGACAACGACCAGGTGATGATCCGTTTCGAGCTCTTGGAGGCTCCTGCGAAGGTAACCCTCCAGCTCAAGCCCTTCCTTGCCTTCAGGAACATACACGCCCTGACCAGCCAGAATCCGGATGCCAGGACGGCCGGCCGGAAGATCAAGGGCGGAATGGCCTGGAACCTGTATGAGGGATTTCCCGACCTCAACCTCCAGTTCAACTCGAAGGATGTGGTTTTCCACCCTTCGGGCTTCTGGTACAACGGCATCACTTATTCCGACGAGTATCGCCGCGGCTTCGACTGCAAGGAGGACCTCTTTGTCCCCGGCTGTTTCGAAACCGTGATGAAGGCCGGAGATTCGATAGTCTTCTCGGCTTCCGTGAACGAGGTGGAGACATCATCCCTGAAACGCAAGTTCACTTCCTATGTGAACGCCATCGGGCCGATCACGAGTGTCCACGACCAGCTGGTCCGCTGGGCCAACCTGTTTAAGCAGGAGAGGGGCGGCCGCAAACAGATCACGGCCGGATTCTCCTGGCTCTACACGGGACTCCTCAGGGAGACCCTTTACTGCCTTCCCGCCATTACCCTCCTGGCCGACGGTTCCGTCGAGGACTTCGAGGAAATCCTTGACAACCTCATTTCCGACGAGGAGGAGAGGCTGTATCACAGGACTACCCAGGTGGAGGCCCCGCTCCGTCTTGCCGGAGTGCTACAGCAGTACATTGAATACGGCGCCGATCCGGGCCATGTGTGGGAAAAATACGGCAAGGTCCAGAAGAAGGTGATCGAGAGCTATGCTCCCGGGATGAGGAAGGAGGTTGCCATGCAGCCAAACGGACTGCTTTGGGCCCAGCTGGACGGAGTCGCCCTGTCCTGGATGAACGCCTATGTGGACGGACGTCCCGTCACCGAGAGGGCCGGGTACCAGGTTGAGACCAACGCTTTCTGGTACAATTCCATCTGCTTCGCCCTCGAGATGGAGAAGGAGTATGGAAGCCCCAGGGGCCAGTTCGTCAGGAAATGGACTCCCGTCCGTGATCTCATAAAAGAGAATTTCATGAAGGTGTTCTGGATACCTGACGGCAGGTATCTCGCCGATTATGTGGACGGGAACGGACAGAACCGCCAGGTCCGCCCCAATATGCTGTATGCTCTTTGGGTCAAGAATTCGCCTGTGGACATGGAAGTGTTCCAGGATATCATGAAAGTCATCGACAACGAACTCGTCACCGCCAGGGGCATCAGGACCCTGTCCCCGAGGGACGTGAACTACAAGGGAGTGTATGAAGGCTCCCAGAGGGACAGGGACCTCGCCTATCACCAGGGCAGCACCCGTCCTTCGCTTCTGGGCCCCTATGTCGAACTATGTTTCCGCATCCGCGGAGCTTCTTTCTGGAAAAAGGCCGAGTGGCTGAAGGAGGGCTTCGAAGAGGACCTCAGCAAGCACGGTGTGGGAGCGTTCTCCGAACTTTACGACGGAGACCCCCCTCATGAGGCCCATGGCGCGATCGCTTCAGCGTTGAGCACGGCGTCGCTTCTTAAGGTAGATTTCCTCATGGATATTTTCAAGGAGGGCAGGAAATGAGAGTATTGATGTTTGGCTGGGAATTCCCGCCCCATATTGCGGGAGGACTTGGAACGGCCTGCTACGGAATAGTCAAGGGCCTTGCTTACAACGGAGTCGATTCGATTTTCGTGATGCCTTCGGCTTCCGGCGACGAAGACAAGAGCGTGGATATCATCAACGCCAGCGACGTCGCCGTGGATACGGTGAGCACTTCCGTGGACGAATTCCTCGACAGGGTGAAATTCGTGCATATCGGCACGAACATGGTTCCGTACGTCAATCCGGAGGAGTTCAGCGAGCTCGTGAGTTCGGAGAGGAAAAGGGAAGTTAAGGATTTCCGTGTCCAGTATGGCCAGAAATACCGTTTCTCCGGCAAGTACGGGGCGAACCTCATGGAGGAAGTCGCCAGGTATGCCATGGTCGGAGGGACGATCGCCATGCAGCATAGGGATGAATTCGATGTAATCCATGCCCATGACTGGCTCACCTATCTGGCCGGCATAGCCGCTAAGGAACTGACAGGCAAGCCGCTCGTCGTGCATGTGCATGCCACGTCCTATGACCGTGGAAGCGAGGACCAGATAGATACCCGCGTCCTGGGCATCGAACGCCGCGGAATGCTTGCCGCCGACAAGGTGGTCACCGTGAGCGACCTCACCAGGAACATCGTCATCAACAAGTACGGGATCGACCCTTCAAAGGTCGTCACCGTCCATAATGCGGTGGACTTCAGCGGCAGGGAGAATATCCATGTCGAGAGGGGAGTCTCCGACAAGGTCGTTACCTTCCTCGGCAGGATTACCTTCCAGAAAGGTCCGGAGTATTTCATCGAGGCGGCGGCCAAGGTCCTCAAGAGGACGGAGCACGTCCGGTTCGTGATGGCAGGGAGCGGCGACATGATGAACAGGTGCATCCGCCACGTGGCCAGGCTGGGCATTTCCGACCGTTTCCATTTCACCGGATTCCTCAGGGGAGACGATGTCCAGAAAATGTTTGCCCTTTCCGACGTCTATATCATGCCGTCGGTTTCCGAGCCTTTCGGCATATCCCCCCTCGAAGCCATGAGGACGGGGGTGCCTTCCATAATCTCCAAGCAGTCCGGCGCTGCAGAAGTCCTCAATTACGCTTTCAAGGTGGACTTCTGGGACGTTGACGCCATCGCTGACAAGATTTACGCCCTTCTTAAGTATCCCGCCCTTTCCGATTTCTCGGCCAGGGTCGGATACGACGAGGTGAACACCCTTAAGTGGAACAATGCCACAGCCAAATTGAAGGCTGTATACGAATCGATAGTAAACAAGTAACATACATGATGTCATGAAAAAATCTATAGTATTCTATTTCCAGGTACACCAGCCCACAAGGCTCCGCCTCTACAGATTTTTCGATATAGGGAAGGATTCCCATTACTATGATGATTTTGCCGACAGGACCATCCTGAAGAGGGTCGTGCAGAAATGCTACCTTCCGATGAACGCCCTTCTTCTTGACGTCATCAAATCCACCAAGGGAGCCTTCAAATGCGCGTTCTCCATTTCCGGTTCCGTCCTCGAGCAGATGGAGAGGTATTCACCCGAAGTGATAGACAGCTTCAAGGCCCTTGCGGACACCGGTTGCGTGGAATTCCTCAACGAAACATATTACCACTCCCTTGCCTCCCTGGCCAATCCGGCAGAGTTCGCCCATCAGGTAAACAAGCACAGAGATTTGATAACCAGGCTTTTCGGCACCAAGACGACGACTTTCAGGAACACTGAGCTCATATACAACAACGGTATTGGAGAACAGGTCCATGACCTGGGCTACAAGACGATCCTCACCGAGGGAGCCCGACACATCATGGGCTGGAAGAGCTCGAATTTCGTCTATTCCGACAAGACCAGGCCGGAAATGAAGCTCCTGCTCAGGAACTACGCCCTCAGCGACGACATCGCTTTCCGTTTCTCCGACAGGGGATGGAAGGACTGGCCCCTCACCGCAGACAAATACGTTGAAAAACTGAAGGCCTCCGCAGCGGAAGGCGACATCGTGAACCTCTTCATGGATTATGAGACCTTCGGGGAGCATCAGAGTGCATCATGCGGCATTTTCGACTTTATGCGCGCGCTTCCCGAGGCCGTGCTCGCAGACGGTACCTTCGATTTCCTCACACCCGGCGAAGCGGCCCGGACCCATGCTCCCGTTTCCACCCTCGACGTGCCGGAAACCATTTCCTGGGCTGACGAGGAAAGGGACGTGACCGCATGGCTTGGAAACGAACTCCAGCAGGATGCCTACAACAAGCTTTACAGTCTCACCGAGAAGCTCAGCATCCTGGGAGATCCCGTCCTCTGGGCAGATTTCGGACATCTCCAGGAGAGCGACCACTTCTATTATATGTGCACGAAGTTCTTCTCCGACGGTGAGGTCCACAAATACTTCAATCCCTACGATACGCCTTACGAAGCTTTCATCAATTACATGAACGTTTTAAGCGATTTTATGATCCGTGTGGATGATGCGAATTCCGTTTCAAATGCTAACTTTGCAGCTTCGGAAAAAGAATAGCAACGCAAGCGGGACAACAGATGACAAACGGACTTAATCTGCCCGGCTACCTCTTTGAAGTAAGCTGGGAAGTATGCAATAAGGTTGGAGGAATATACACGGTAATTGCGACAAAGTCGCTTTTTCTCAAGGAAAAACTTCACAGGCACCATATCCTCATAGGGCCCGATGTCTGGATGGACACCGATGCCAATCCCGATTTCAGCGAGGATCCGCTCCTTTTCAGGCCTTGGAAGGCTGCTGCGGCCGCCGAGGGACTCAGGGTCAGGGTCGGACATTGGAACGTCCCCGGCTCCCCGATAGCGATCCTTGTGGACTTCAGGCAATTCATTACGAAGCAGAATGAGATCCTCACCGAGTATTGGAAGTTGTTCAGGGTGGATTCCATTTCCGGGGACTGGGACTATAAGGAGAACGCCCTTTTCGGATATGCCGCCGGCAAGGTCATAGAGAGCTTCTACAAGTTCAACCTCACCGCTTCCGACAAGGTGGTCGCCCAGTTCCATGAGTGGCAGACGGGTGCCGGACTTCTCTATGTAAAGGCTTCCAAGATTCCCGTCGCAACTGTCTTCACCACCCATGCGACCGTGGTGGGGCGTTGCCTGGCCGGGAACAACCTTCCCCTCTATGACAAGCTGGACAGCTTCGATGCCGACACCATGGCAAAGGAGTTCAATGTCACCGCCCGCCATTCCCTGGAAAAGATGTCCGCGAAGAATGCGGATGTCTTCACGACGGTCAGCGACATCACCGCCAGGGAGTGCGAACGTTTCCTTGGCCGCAAGGTGGACATGGTGACTCCCAACGGATTCGAGAACAGCTTCACCCCGGCCACGCCCGAGAGTTATGCCGCTCTCCGTTCCGCTGCCAGGAAGAGGCTTATCGGGACAGCGACGGCGATGTCCGGAGAGGAGGTTCCCGAAAACGCAGTCCTTCTCGGCATAGGAGGCCGGTACGAGTACAGGAACAAGGGGCTCGACGTATTCCTTGATGCCCTTGACAAGGTAAAGCGTTCCGGATATTCCGGGGCCCCCATCCATGCATTCATCATGATACCGTCCGGACACAACGGACCGGACAAGAGGCTTGTGGCGAAGATGGAGGGCCAGGGAGAGGAAGGATATACCACCCGGGTTTCCCATTATCTGATGGATCCCGAAGGAGATGTCCTTACCCGCAGGATGTCGGAACTCGGACTCCTGAACAGTCCTGGCGACAAGGTGAAGGTGTATTTCATACCCTCATACCTCACAGGCTCGGACGGTGTCCTCAACATGAAGTATTATGACCTCCTGGTCGGACTCGACCTTGGAGTGTTCCCTTCCTATTACGAGCCTTGGGGCTATACCCCCCTGGAGAGTCTCGCATTCAGCGTCCCGACCCTCACTACCACCCTCTCCGGATTCGGAACATGGGTAGGGGACCACTACAAGGGCGCCCATCCCGGAATCACCGTCCTCCCGAGGTCCGACTCCAACTATTTCGAAGTTGTGGACGGCGTGGCGGACAGGATACTGGAAATAGCCTCCCTTGATTCCTCGCAGAGAAAGGAATACATGGCGAACGCCCGGGACGTTGCGAGCATCGCCCTTTGGGAAAACCAGATAACATATTATGCCAGGGCTTATGCCACGGCGCTGGACAAGGTTTCGGCAAACGCCGAGCACTATTCAAAGACAATAGAATCTAAGCAAATGGGTTACGAACAGATAGAAGTCAATTCCCCCTCATGGAAAAGCGTCATGGTGACGCGTCACCTTCCTTCCCGCCTCTCAGGTCTCGAGGAACTTTCCAAAAACCTCTGGTGGTGCTGGAACGAGAACGCAAAGGCCCTTTTCAGGTCCATAGACCCGGAAATCTGGCATACCAGCGGCCATAATCCAATGGCGGCCATAGACACCGTGAGCATCAAGAGGTTCAAGGAACTGGCCGCTGACAAGGCCTTTGTCGCGGAATACGACAAGGTCATGGAGGAATTCCGCAGCTACATGTCGCTGAAATCTGAAAGGACGGAGCCTTCCATTGGCTATTTCTGCATGGAATACGGCCTCGACTCTTCCCTCAAGATCTATTCCGGAGGTCTCGGAATACTTGCCGGGGATTACCTCAAGGAGACTTCCGACATGAACGTAAACCTCACCGCGGTGGGTCTCCTTTACAGGTACGGTTATTTTACCCAGGCCCTTTCCGCCCAGGGAGACCAGGTGGCACGCTATGACGCGCAGGATTTCCTGAAGATTCCCGCTGAACCCGTCCTGGATGCCAATGGGGAGTGGATGACAACCAGCGTCGCCTTCCCCGGCAGGAACCTGACCGCCCGTATCTGGAAGGTCGCCGTAGGCAGGACTGACCTGTATCTCCTCGATACCGATTATGAGGCAAACAGCGACGAAGACCGTCAGGTGACCTATCACCTCTATGGCGGAGATTGGGAGAACCGTCTCAAGCAGGAGATCCTCCTCGGAATCGGCGGCCTGAGGGCTCTCCGCAAACTCGGCGTCAATCCTACCGTCTATCATTACAACGAGGGCCATGCCGCGTTCACCGGTCTTGAAAGGCTCCGCGAGTATATAGAAAATGAGAACCTCGATTTCGACGAGGCTCTGGAGGTGGTAAGGTCCTCTTCGCTCTTCACCACCCATACCCCCGTTCCTGCCGGACACGATGCCTTTGAGGAAGGGATGTTGAGGAAGTATCTTGGCTTCCTGCCCTCCAGGCTCAAGATCGACTGGGATACTTTCATGTCCCTCGGGCGCGCAAACCACTCCGACAAGGGAGAGAGGTTTTCTATGAGTTTCCTGGCCGCAAACCTGTCGCAGAATGTCAACGGTGTATCCATGCTCCATGGAAAGGTAAGCCGAGACATCTTCAGTTCCATGTACAAAGGATATCTGCCTGAAGAACTGTATATCAGCTACGTCACCAACGGAGTACACTATCCGACATGGGCGGCCCGGGACTGGAAATCCGTGCATGCAAAGGTCTTCGGAGAAGAATTCCAGACACACCACTACGACAAGAAATGCTTCAGCGGCATCTTCAACGTGTCCGACGAAGAAATCTGGGATGTCCGCAGGAAGCTCAAGGAGATTCTCGTGAGGGAGGTGAAGACCCGCATTGCGGATTCTTCCCTTGCCGGCCATTATTCTCCCAGGGAGATAGTGACCATCAAGGAAACTCTCCGGGACGATGTCCTCACCATAGGATTCGCCCGCAGGTTCGCCACCTACAAGAGGGCTACCCTCCTGTTTGAAGACCTCGACCGCCTCGACTCGATAGTAAACGATCCCGAGAGGCCCGTGCAGTTCATCTTTGCCGGCAAGGCCCATCCTGCAGACGGAGCCGGCCAGGATCTCATCAAGAGGATCATCAGCATTTCCAAGGATGAAAGGTTCATCGGAAAGATCGTTTTCGTCCCCGGATATGACATGACGCTTGCAAAGAGGCTTGTCCAGGGTGTCGATGTATGGATGAACAATCCTACAAGGCCGCTGGAGGCTTCCGGAACTTCCGGTGAGAAGGCTTCCATGAACGGCGTCATGCATTTCTCCGTGCTTGACGGATGGTGGGTTGAAGGATACCGCGAGGGCGCCGGCTGGGCCCTTCCCCAGAAACGCAGTTATGACGACCAGCGCTACCAGAACGAACTGGATGCCGCCACCATCTACACCACTATTGAGAACGAGATAGCCCCCCTGTATTATGATGCAGACCCTGCCACGGGACGTTCGGCCGGTTGGATCAAATGCATCAGGAACACCATAGCATATGTCGCTTCCAACTTTACGACCAACAGGATGCTTACGGACTACTGCGAAAAGTTCTACCTGCCCCAGGCGAAGAGGACCGGCGAGTTCGTGGCCGATGACTTCGCGGTAGCCAGGAAGCTGGCCAAATGGAAGAAGAAGGTCCGCAGGGAGTGGAAGAACCTGGATGTGATATCGTACAGCAGCCCGGACGCTTCCCTGAACCTCTCCGACAACAATGACCTTCAGTGCAATGTAGTGCTGAGCATGGGTGACCTTACTCCCGAAGACATAGGAGTCGAGATACTCTTTGCGGTGACCGACCGCAAGGGCAGGCTCCACATAAGCGACAGGACCGAACTCAAGGCGGAGGAATTCAAGGACGGCGTTGCCCGCTACACGGCCTCCATCATGCCTGAGCGTACGGGAATGTACCAGGTAGCCGCAAGGCTCTATCCAAAGAACCCCTTGCTGCCGCACAGGCAGGATTTCCCTCTTGTGAAATGGTTATAGCCACCGGTTTCTTCGACGGTGTCCATCTTGGGCATCGCCGTGTCATCTCCACCCTCGTGAGCGAAGCGCGTGCGAGGGGAGAGGAGAGCATGGTGGTGACTTTCTGGCCCCATCCGAGGAACGTCCTGCAGAAGGATGCCCGGAGCCTGAGGCTCCTTTCTTCCCAGGAGGAGAAGAAAAGGATGCTCCTGGAACTAGGGGTGGACCATGTCGAAGTGGTGGATTTTACAAGGGAGTTCAGCGCCCTTTCAGCCGAAAGGTATCTGCGCGAGTACATTATCGGAAAATTCGGGGGGACTGCTGTCCTGCTGGGTTACGACAACAGGTTGGGAGGTGACGGACTCAGCCCTGAGGAGATAGCGCGGACGGCAGGCGGTCTTGGCCTGGATGTCATCAGGACCCCGGAGGTATCTGGAGATTCCGGATTTGCGGTGAGTTCTTCCAAGATACGCATTGCCCTTGAAAAGGGGGAGGTCGGAGAGGCTTCTGCGATGCTTGGATATGATTACCCCCTTTTGGGAGTGGTGGTCGCCGGAAAGAGGCTGGGTCGCGCGATCGGTTTCCCGACGGCAAACATGGAACTGTACGAACCTTTGAAACTCGTCCCGGCGAACGGCGCATATCTTGTCAGGGTACATACGCTCGGCAGGGAACTCTACGGGATGTGCAATATCGGGGTCCGTCCGACCATAAGCGACGGCAATGCAAGGACAATAGAGACGAATATCTTCTCCTTTGACGAGGACATCTACGGACTTGACCTTGGGATAGAGTTCATCTCCAAGATCCGGGACGAGGTCCGTTTCCCCGACCTGGATTCGCTGAAGGCGCGTCTCGCCCTCGACCGCGAAGAATGTCTTGCCCGGCTTTCCCGGCCGTAGGGCTTGCAATAACCTGCCGACACCCT
>ODAI014636363.1_pt1 | contig 12818 bp, 8 predicted proteins | sample 1539321 | NCBI WGS metagenome assembly ODAI01 (sample SAMN02144231, study PRJEB22623) | gut metagenome | biome: sheep rumen | host: Ovis aries | place: New Zealand | reverse complement strand
GTTATCCAAAATATCTGTTTAATGCCAGTTCACAGCAGTTCCGGATCTGCTGAATATCCGCCTCGGTCAGCTGCTTTGACAGGGCAGTATAGAACTGCAAAGTACCGAGCTGTCTGGCATGATGCATGACGTGCATGTCTTCAAACCGCTTGAACGGCATGTTCAGGATGAGACGCTCCACGTCGCGCGGGGTATAGCCGCCGCGGGTAAAGATGCATTTTCGCTTTTCCGGAGGAAGGCCTTTCTCTTTACGCGCTTCGTAGTAGCGGGCGAAATCCCGGGCCACATCCTCCAGCCGGGCGCTGCCGGAGGCGTCCATGTTGTCAAGGAAAGCCAGCAGGAAAACCGGCTTGTAGGAATAGCTCATGGTCATGGTTTTCACCATCTCCAGGAACAGCGCCTTCATGTTTTCGCGGGTGATGAGGGTCCAGCCAAACTGGGCGGCATATTTTTCCACCGTGCTTTTTTCAAAGAACCTGAAACTGCGGTGTTCGCCGGCGGGAACCTCCATGTCGGGGAGGATCTTCCCTTCGCGGATATACCGGTCTATGGTTTCACTCTGGACATTGACCATCTGTGTAAAGGCGATCTGGGAGATCATGTCTTTGGCTTTGTCCTGCCAGTTGAACAGATCGATGGTTTCATAACCGGTCATGTGTACGGGATAATCCACCAGGACCTCCGGCTTCTGTCCCTGCTGGAACAGGTCCTGATCAAATTTCATGTGCTGCTTCTTCCCCAGAACGAGGCCGCCGGCCACATACTGGGAGAGACCCAGCAGACGAAGGACGGAATAGGGCATGTTGAAGAGATTGGCATTGTCGACAAAGTCGAAGACCATCAGGAAGTCTTTCCCGGGGGATTTGCGCATGCCCCGGCCGAGCTGCTGCATGTAAAGGGTCCGGGACATGGTGGGCCGTGCCATGAAAAGCACCTGTGTATGCGGGGAATCCCATCCTTCGTTCAGAAGATCACAGGCACACAGCACGGACAGCTTTCCGCTTTCATAGTCGGAGAGAATGCGTTTGCGCTCGGAAACCCGGGTGCTTCCGGAAACGCAGGCCGCTTCAATGCCTTTTTCCTGGAGACGGCCGGCAATTTCCGCAGCGTGCGGAACGGAGGCACAGAAAATAACGGCAGGCTTTCCTTTGGCATACTCACAATAGGTATTCGCGATCAGCTGATTTCGCTGCGGCACATGGATGGTGGATTCCAGATCCTGGGCGACGTACTTGAAGCCGCTGATCCGCACATCCCGCATGTCGATGTTCGTCCGGATGCGGATGCAGCGGACGGGAACCAGGGTATCCAGTTCAACGGCCGTCTTCAGGTCCAGCCGGTGCGCAATGTTCCTGAAAATCTCCAGCAGGTCCTCCCCGTCTGTCCGCTCCGGGGTAGCGGTGAGTCCGAGGGTGAATTCGGGCTGAAAATAGGACATGATTTTCCGATACGTTTCGGCAGTTCCGTGATGGCATTCGTCGATAATCAGGTAGCCGAATTCATCCGGACGGAAACTTTCGAGGCTGCGGGCGACGCTCTGAATGGTCCCGCAGACGACGTATGCGTCCTGCTCCCGGCAGTCCCCTTCGTACCGGCCGACCGTTACCTCCGGCCACAATGCGGAGAATGTCCGGATGGCCTGGTCGATCATTTCCCGGCGGTGTGCCAGAAAGAGGGTCCGTTTGCCGAAAGACCGGGCATCTGAAGCGGCGGTCACCGTTTTCCCGGTCCCGGTGGCGTGGAACAGGAGGGCAATGGTTTTGTGGTCAAGACGCATCTGCCGCAGATTTTCAAGGGCCTCTTCCTGATGACCCATCAGCTCAAGGGTTTCCCCCAGCTGAGACGGAAGGGCATCCTCAATATACCGGAACATGGGGGACTGGCCGAGGAACGTCACCAGTTCATCCTTCACCCGCTCGGGGGACTGTTCGATCTGCGCGGAGGTCCAGCGGTAGACCCGCCATCCCTCAAAAACCATGCTGTTCTGCTTGAGCAGGTCATCGTGATACTTTTCCTGGGAGATTTTCCCCGGCTGATGCCAGGTATTGCCGTCCAACTCCATGGCGACCCGGCCATCCGGCAGACTGACGGCGAAGTCGATGGCCCGGTGCCCGCCGTAGATGTCTACGAGCGGATACTGCAGGTAGACATACTGGCCTTTGTCAGCGCCGAAGGTCTCACAGAACAGTTCAATAAACCGATCCTCTGTCCCGCTGTTTCCGCCGCTTTTTCGGATTGTGCCCATGTTTCACCTCATTCACAGATGACCTCAATCAGTTTTGGCCTGCCGGCATCGCCGCATTTCCGCTGTTCCTGTCTGACAGGACGCGGCGCGGCAGGCCGGCTTCCTGAGGTCAGATGCACCCGGATGCAGTAAGCATACCACATCCCCGCACATCTGCCCATCCCCCAAAACAAAAAGACATCCGAAAGAGAAATTCGGATGTCCATTGTCAGGCCTCTTTGCTGCTGCGGAGAAAGGGGTTCGCGTCCAGCAGGGGCAGGAGAAGGGTGATGACCGTTCCCTGGCCGGGGGTGCTGCAGATGTTCGGGTGAACATCCTCGCCGTAAGTGAGCATGATGCGTTTGCTGACGTTGTAAAGCCCGATATGCCGGCCGCCCTCGGACATGGATTCCGTCAGGCCGGCACGGATTTCCTGCAGCCGGTTTTCATCCATGCCGCTGCCGTCATCGGAGACGCAGATGCGCACCTTGTCCCCTTCGCCCGTGATGCTGACCTGGACATTGAGGCAGCCGCTGTTTTTGTTCATTCCGTGATGGATGCTGTTTTCCACCAGCGGCTGCAGCAGCATCCGGATTACATAGTACCCGGAGATGGCGGGATCACAGCTGCAGGAATAGTGGAAACGCTCTCCGTACCGGATGTGCTGGATGGCGGCGTAGCTTTCCAGCATGGCCTGCTCTTCCCGGATGGTGGCCATCCGGCTGCTGTCATCAAGGGAATAACGAAGAATGTCGGAGAGGTATTCAATCATGTCGCTGGCATGGTTCTGCCCGCCGGTCAGGGCGATGGCCTTCCACTGAATGGTGGTAAGCGTGTTGAACAGAAAGTGCGGGTTCAGCTGGGACTGAAGGGCCTTCAGTTCAAGAACCTGCGCATAATGCTGGCGCTCGGCCAGCTGGACGGACAGATAGTCCTTATCCAGGAAGGAATCGATGAGCTCCCGGAGCGCTTTGCTGTAATCCGAGACGCCGGTGTCCGGTTTTTTCTGCGCATCGGTTCTGTCCGTTTCCGGTGCGCTTTTTTCCTGAACTCGGGCCAGCAGACTGCCGCACTTTGGCAGGGTTCCTTCTTTGGCGCGCTGGATGGAATCGTGAATGCGGGCGATGTCCCGCACTTTCTGATTTGCCGTATAGGCGGCAAAGAGGACTCCGCACAGGAGGGTCAGGAGAATCATGGAGATGAGCAGAAAGAGCAGACGGTTTACGGGCGCGTACAGATTGCCTTTGGGGGTGATCAGGACGAGATGCCACCCAAAACGGCTCAGCCGCTGGACCAGACAGACACAGCTGACAGATCCTACGGAAATGTTCCGGCGCTCCTGCGTGTCCTGCCGCCAGACAGAATCAAACTGAGTACGCAGGGATGGGCCGAGTTCGGAGGGAGGGACGGAAAGTATCTGGTCAATGGACGGGGGACTGAAGAGGATGCGGCCGCTTTCGGCGGTTACCAGGGCGATGGTTTTGGACTGGCGGCTCCAGTTTTCAAGGAGGTTTTTGAGCGGTGTGGAGTCGATGTTGAGAATGAGAATCCCGCAGGGGCGGTCCGGGTCTGTGGCAGGGAAGATGCGGCTGTAGACGGTGAGGACTTTCCCGCTGGTTCCATCCGCCCGGATCATCGTCCGGGTTTCTGTCCAGGCCCGGGTGTCCGGGTCTGAAAGCAGGTAGGTTTCGTACCAGCCGGTGTCAGGTGATTCTTCCAGGGAAATCAGCTGCTGCGGGCTGGAAATATAGTAATCGGTGTCATCATAGTAGATATAGCAGGAATCGACATAAGGATTTTTCTGACAGGAAGCGAAGATCAGCTCAAGCAGTCCGTTAAACTGTTCCTGTTCTTTTTCGGTGAGCCCTCCCCGGGAGGCCTGCAGAATCGCATCTTTCAGATTCGGGGTGATGATGGAATTTCGGGAGAGGGAATTATAGAGGTCCTCAACCGTCTGTGTGATATTGCTCAGATGATGTGAAAAATACCGGGCTCTGGTTTCAAAACTGTTGTCAATCTCCTGCCGGAGAATCCGGACGGAAAGAAAACCGGTCATCAGGCCCAGAATCAATACGGGAAGGAGAACGGCCAGAAGCAGGTTGCGCGTTTCCATCTGGAAAAACTTGCGGTAAAGCGTTTTCATACTGTCTCTTTCGCTCCGTGGAGGCGATATTCTCTCGGAGTCATGCCGTAGATGAGGCGGAAACTCCGGGAGAAGCTGTTGGCGGTGGAATACCCGACCTGGTGGGCAATATCCTGGACGCGCATGGCGGACTGGGACAGAAGGCGGGCAGCCTCTTTCATCCGGATGCTGGTCAGGTAATCAATGAATTTTTCGCCGGTATGCTGGTGGAAGAACGTGCTGAGGTAGTAGGGGTTCATGCGGATATACTGTGCGGTGCTCTCAAGGGTAACATCCCTGTAGTGCGCCTGGATGAATTCCCTGATTTTCTCTATCGTCGGATTATCCTTTTCGGAATCGGCCGGTTCGGCTGCCAGCTGTTTTTCCTCTGCAGGCGGCTTTGCCTGCCGGGCATCCAGCTCGCTGTGAATCTGTTTGAAAACCTCGATAATCTGCGCGTATTTGATGGGCTTTACCAGGTAGTGCCGCACACCGAAGCGCATGGCCTGCTGTGCGTAGTCAAAATCCCGGTAACCGCTCAGGACGATCAGGCAGGTATCCGGATGCCGTCTTGATTCGTTTTCGATCAGCTCAAGGCCGCTCATTCCCATCATGCGGATATCCGTGACGATGACATCCACTTTGTTTTGCTGCAGATACTGATCCGCTTCCTGGGCACTTGAGAAGTCGGCGACAATGGTGAAATCGATTTCGGACCAGGGAAACAACTTACAGAATCCGTTGCGAATTTCGTTTTCATCATCGACGACAAGCATGGTATACATCATCTTACCTCCCGGGCAGTTAAATGTGTCGGAATGTGTCAGTGCGCCGGATGCATGCCGGAAAGGAGTGCGAGAGCGGCTGACGTGCTTATTGTACTCCAACTTCAGAAAATAATCGTCAAAACATATAATATTGGTCAGAATCTTAAATAAAGTGCATTTTTAACCCGGCGGCATTGACCGGGGAAAGCGGCCGGAACTGAACAGGTGGGTGCAGAGAACCGGGATGCAGATGAAACCGGTAATTTTTGTCTATACTTGACAGAAAAGGCGGATGCGCATAAAATACGTTCAAAGTGGATTTGTATACGTATCTGAAACGGTTTTCGGCCGGAAGAAGGGAGGATGGGGCAGTTTGCCCCGTTAGAGATATGAAGGAGAACCGAAGAGGCAGTGGTTTAATCATTCTGTTAATGCTTCTGCTCTTGGCAGGGATGTTCAGCGGTGCGCTGGCGGAGGCAGTAGATCCGATTCGTGTCTCCTCTCAGAGTGATCCTCAGTCGGTCATAGCGGAGCAGGATGTTGCCATTACCATCAAGATCTACAATAATTCCCTGAGTGACATGCAGGATTCCATTACGCTGTTTGATCCGGATGGCGTTTCCGTGCAGAAATACAACGGACTCGGGGCGGAGCAGTCGGTCACCTATACCGGGAACTGGCATGTGACCGGTGAGCAGATTGCCAACCGGAAAATCATTTACTATATCCGCTACTCGGTTGAGGGAAAAGAGTTTACCAAGACCATTCCGGTCCTGATTCAGACAGAGGCACCGGCACCGCAGCTGATTGCCAGTTATGTCATCAGCCCCGTGACCGCACGCCAGGGACAGCAGATGAACATTGCCTATACCCTGGCCAATACCGGAAATATCGAACTGCGGGATATTACCATCAACAATCCGGGAATTTCGGACAAGACGCTGACCGCTTCCTCACTTTCCGTGAATGAACGGATCGTGCTGGAGGATGTGTTCCAGATGGGCGCCGCCGAGATGGACTGTGCTCCGCTGATCACCTACCGCGCGGCCAACTCGGATGCCCGCCTGACGGTTCCTGACATGACAAGGCGCACGCTGACGCCGGCACAGGATGGTCTGGAGCTGACACTTTCGGCCGAGAATACGGAGAATCTGTATCCGGGCGAGAATATCGAGCTGACGGCCAAACTGAAAAATACCGGAAACAGCGCGTTCCTGGGTCTTGGCGTAACCCTGATGGACGGGACAGAGGTTGCCTCCGGAATCGAACTGGCTCCGGGTGCCAGCTATGATGCGACGGTCCAGTATGCGCCCCGGCAGTCGGGGAATATCGTGGCCACCGTCAGCGGCATTGATGCCGAGGGGGACAGGATTTCCATCCAGTCCGAACCGCTGGGTGTGATCATGCAGGATGCCACCATGGCGCTGATCCTGGGTGTCAGGGCGGCAGCGGATCATACGACCATTTTCTCGGAACCGGCGGTGGTCCGCTTCCTGATCCGTGTGACCAACATGGGCGACACGGATGCCACGACCCTGACGATTACCGAAGCCGGAACGACCGTGGCCACCATTCCCTCGCTGCCCTCCGGGGCAACCCGTGATGTGGTGGTGGATCTTGAGACCAGTATTGCCGGACAGATTCAGTTTGTGGTCAGCGGCAAGGATGCCGCCGGAAACGACAAGAGTTATCCCTCCAATATTATTCAGCTGGAGTATGTGGCGCCGACCCCGGTCCCGACGCAGACGCCGCCGCCGACGCCGGTTCCGCCGACTCCCTCACCGATTCCCTCGCCGACCCCGGTGCCAAGTCCCCTTGAGCAGATGTCGGACATGTTCAGCATGCCGGTGCTCATCGGGATTGGGGTTGCACTGACGGCGGCCATTCTGGGAATACTCATTCCCTCGGCCATCAGCAGCGCAAAAAAGAAAAAGCGCATTAAGGACGCCATTGATACGATTGAACTCTCGCCGGATACGCGGGATCCCCTCAAAAAGGCGAAAGCCGGAAAACGCAAAGACAGCCGGAACGCCATGAAGCCGGAACGGGAAAACAGCGACATCATCGCAGCCAAGGAACTGACCGAAGAGGACCTCAGTCAGGCAGATAAGCCGGATGAGGAAAACGAAAAGGAAAATGGAACGGAAAAGGCGGAGAGTGAGTCCGGCCGGCGGCGCGGTGCCCGGAATGAGGAACGGAAAGCCGATCCGACACTGCGTGTGGAGCCGGTAGACCGGCGGCCGGAATTCCCGGAGACGCGCAGGGTGGATAAGTCCAAGACCAAGGTCTTCAGCCGTGAGACGGTGCCGGATCAGGCGGAGATGCCTGAGGCGACCCGGAAAGTCCCGGTGGCCGTTGTACGGGAGGAACTGAAGGAGAGTGAACCGTCATCCGGACCGGAGGAAACCGGCAGAAAGCCCAAAGAGAAAAAGCGCGGGCTTTTCGGGAAACGGAAATATACGGAGACTGAGGACGAGGATCTTTTTGAGTAACAAATAACTGAACAGGGCCGCCGTTGCAAACGGCGGCTTTGTTCGAATGGAGCGAAAACAGGTGTTTACAGGGATACGTAAAGAGGCCATTGATTTTCTGATCGGTCTCCGGCTGAACAACAATGAAACCTATTACAAAGACCATCTGGATATCTATGAAAAGGAACTGCGCGCCCCGCTGAGGGAGCTCAATGAGGCGGTGACGCCGGTCATTCATACCCTGGACCCGGAACTGGACACACGGCCGGTGAGCGTCATTGCCCGGCTGCGGCGGGATACCCGGTTTACCAAGGACAAGTCGCCATTCCGGGATCATGTCTGGATGGGCTGGCGGTATCCGGGGGAGCGGCGCAGCGAAGGATTCCACATGTACTGGGGCTTCGGCCCGGACTGGATGGGCTGGGGCTGCGGCAGTTACGGGACGGACCGTCCGCTGATGGACGCGTTCCGGCAGCGGATCCTGACCGCCCCGGACCAGGTGCGGGAGGTGTTTCAGGCAGAGGGGTTCCCGAAGCGGTACGTGATCGGCGGAGAGGAATACCGGAAAATGAAGGTGCCCGAGTCGGTGCCGGAGGATCTGCGGCCTCTGTACACGCTCAAGTACCTGTCAGTCAGCCATGATGCCACCGAGGCGGAATGGGCGCTGATGCGCACGCCGGAGTTTGTCCGGCAGATGGTTGCTGAGATCAACGCAATGACGCCGCTGCTGCGCCTGATGAAGGAACTGCGCAGGGGCGGTGAGCCGGTAACGCCCATGGAGGCACCCAAACCGGAGGTCCCGCTGGCAGAGGAGCGGACGGGGAAAATCGTCGTGCGTTCGGCAGAGGAATTTGAATTCTGAGCAAAAAGGGCAGCACCAGAACCGGACTGCCTGTGACATAGAGGAGAGTAAACATGTTTAATATCGTGGAAATACTGAAAGCCATGCTGTTTGGCATCGTGGAGGGAATCACGGAGTGGCTGCCGGTCAGCTCGACGGGGCATATGGTTCTGCTGAATCAGTTTGTACGGATGGATGTCAGCGAGCAGTTCATGTCCATGTTCGATGTGGTGATTCAGCTGGGGGCCATTCTGGCCGTCATCATTCTCTTTTTCCGGCAGATCTGGCCGTTTCAAAAGCCTGGACAGGCGGGCGGCATTTTCAGAATGGACGTAATCCGGCTATGGATTCTGGTGGTGATTGCCATCCTCCCAAGCGCGGTTGTGGGCATTCCCCTGGATGACTGGATGGATGCCCATCTGCACAACAACGTGGTCATTGCCATCATGCTCATTGTGTACGGCGTTTTGTTCATTGTGGTCGAGCGCAGCGGGATTGTGAGGGGCCGGCAGCGGGTCAATGACCTGCAGAAAATGGATGTCCGGACGGCGGTCCTGGTAGGTCTGTTTCAGGTGCTGGCCCTGATTCCGGGCACCAGCCGTTCCGGCGCTACCATCCTGGGCGGCCTGCTGGTGGGATGCTCCCGGGCTGTGGCCGCGGAGTTTACCTTTATCATGGCCATTCCCACCATGGCAGGGGCGAGTCTGATCAAGCTCCTGAAATACGGCCTGTCCTTCACGCCCGGCGAGATCGTGATTCTTTTGACCGGCTGCGTGACGGCGTTCATCGTTTCCATGCTGTCCATACGGACCTTTATCGATTACATCAAGCGGCACAGCTTTGAACCCTTTGGCTGGTATCGGATTATTCTGGGCCTTCTGGTGGCCATTCTGACCGTCCTGCAGGGGTGAACTGAGACGTGCCGCAGGCGGGAATTAGGGAGAAAACAGGATGATTTACTCGAGTGCCGGCATGATTGCCCTGCTTATTCAGCTGATTATCAATCATGAGGTTTTCTGGAACGAAGCCGCGGACCGGTTCGTCCCTGCCAGGGGTGAGTATCGCCGTTTCGTGATGGCCATTACCGTTTATTTCGTGGCGGACGCGTTCTGGGGAATTCTGTATGAGCGCGGCCTGCTGACACTTTGTTTTGCGGATACCGTCCTTTACTTTGTGGCCATGGCCTTTTCCATCCTTCTGTGGACCCGCTATGTCATTGCCTACCTCAAGGAACGGACGCTGTTTGGCACCGTCCTCCTGGGCGCAGGATGGGCGCTTTTCCTCGTGGAGATGGTGGTCCTGGTCCTCAACTTTACCGCACCGGTGCTGTTTTCCTTTACGCCGGAGGGGACATACCGGGCAGGACCGGCCCGGTATGTCACGCTGGTGGTGCAGATCGCCATGTTCCTCATGACGGCCCTGTACGTCATGATCCAGTCGCGAAAAGGCTCCGTGACCATGCGCAGAAGGCGGGTAACCATCGGACTTTCCAGCCTGACCATGGCCGTGTTCATTCTGCTGCAGTTCGTGTATCCGCTGCTGCCCCTGTACGCCATCGGGTGCCTGCTGAGCTGCTGTATCCTGCATAGCTTCGTGCTTGAAAATGAAAAGGATGAATACCGGGACAACCTGGAGGTGCGTCTGCAGGAAAACGTGCTGAAGGGCAACTACTATGATCTGCTGACGGATCTGCCGGGCATGTCCTACTTTTTTGAACTGGTGGAGAAGAAGCGGCAGCAGATGCTTTCAAGCGGCATCCGGCCGGCCTACCTTTATCTGAACCTGAGCGGCATGAAGTTTTACAACCAGAGCCGGGGCTTTACGGAGGGGGACCGTCTGCTGCGCAAATTCTCCGTTCACCTCACCTCGGTGTTCGGGACGGAAAACTGCAGCCGGTTCGGCCAGGACCACTTTGCCGTCTTTACCGAGGCGGAGGGGGTCGAGGAACGGCTGAGCAGGCTGTTTGAGGCCTGGGAAAAGGAGCGGGGCGAATCGACGCCGGTGATTCTGGCGGGCATTTATCCGGGGACAGGCGCGGAGGATATCAGCACGGCCTGTGACCGGGCCAAGATCGCCTGTGATGCAGTCCACACCGGTTACGTCTCTTCCTTCATGACGTTTGACGCGGACATGTATGCCCGTGCGGAACAGGAACAGTACATCATTTCCCACCTGGATCATGCCATTGAAAGCCGGTGGATTCAGGTCTATTACCAGCCCATTATCCGGGCGACCAATGACCGCATCTGTGATGAGGAGGCCCTGGCCCGCTGGGTGGATCCGGAACGGGGATTTCTGTCCCCCGGGGAGTTTATTCCGGTGCTTGAAAATGCCCGAATCATCTACAAGCTGGACCTGTATGTGCTGGAACAGGTGCTCCTGCGTCTGCGCGGGAAGATGGATCGCGGAGAGTGGATGGTTCCCCAGTCCGTGAACCTGTCCCGGTCGGACTTTGATGAATGTGATATCGTGGAGGAGATCTGCAAGCGGGTGGATGCGGCCGGGGTGCCGCGGCGGTTCATTACCATTGAGATTACCGAGAGCATCGTCGGGACGGATTTTGACTTTATCCGCCGGGAAGCGGTTCGGTTTCGCGAGCTGGGCTTTCCGGTCTGGATGGATGATTTTGGCAGCGGGTATTCCTCGCTGGACGTTCTGCAGAGCCTGCCGGTGGACCTGATCAAGCTGGACATGCGGTTCATGCAGCGGTTTGATCATGATGAAAAGAGCCGGATCATCCTGACTGAGCTGATGAAAATGGCCATCGGCCTTGGCATTGAAACGGTCTGCGAGGGCGTCGAGCGGCCGGATCAGGTGGAGTTCCTCAAGGAGATCGGCTGTACGCGCCTGCAGGGCTATTATTATACAAAGCCCATTCCGGCGGAGGAAACGGAGCAGGCCTATCACTCCGGCGCCCTGAACGGATACGAAAAACCGGATGAGGTGGACTACTATAACGCGCTGGGACGGATCAGCCTGTATGACCTGACCAGCCTGACCAAGGATGATGCCAGCCTCCGGCAGTACTTCAACACCGTTCCCATGGCCATTGTTGAGGTGAACGGGGAGGAACTGCGGATTGCCCGCTGCAACAGGACCTACCGGGAATTCATGGCAAACGTCTTTTCAATGGAACCCTCTGCCCAATGGGCATCATTCGGGCCGGTGGCGGAAAAAGGACGGGACTTTCTGTCCTCTCTGAAAAAGTGTATCCGCGAAAATGAGCGGGGGGTCTATGACCTGAAAGGTCCGGAGGGACAAATGGTGCATCTGCTGATGCGCCGGATTGCCCGGAACCCGGTTACCGGAACAGAGGCCGCCGCGCTTGCGGTGCTGAAAGTCGGAGATCCCTTGGCCTGATGAACACATAAAGAGCAGCAATGCCGAAAGATCCGGCTGGAAAACCGGAAACTGGCCTGATGCAGCGCATCAGTCAGCCAACCTGGGATATGTAAAGAGACCGCAATGCCGAAAGATCCGGCCGGAAAACCAGCAACTGTCCTGACGAACAAAATAAAGAGCAGCAATGTCGAAAGTGTAAACAGGAATGGATTCTGTCACAGAGAACATAGATGGGAAAGGAACGGAAATGATCGGGTACGAGGAATACTTGAGTAAGCATTCGAATGTTTCAAAAAAGAGGGCAGAGGAGCTGAGAAAGGGCGAATATCTGCTGAGGAAAGACGGGATTGCGCTTATGCCCCAAAATTCGGTGAGCTGGTCCGAGGTCGTTGGGGTGGATCCAGAACGGCTTCTTTGCGACTGCAATGTATTTCGTACCAGAAAAGCCTGTCCACATGTGGCGGCCATGCTCGGAAAGCGAGAGGACAATGGCGGAAAACTCCCTGTGACAGATGCCCGACAGTACGTGAAGGAATGTCTTGAGGAACTGGAGAGAACTGCGTCTAAGAAGCCGGAATATCTCAGAGGGTATGTTGAACCGTTTACCTCAAGGGTAGGTTTCCTGATCGTAGACCTTTCATGGAAAGACAGACAGCATCTTCTGCTGGAATTGGCACGCATTCTGAATGCACCTGAATGGATGAAACTGTTTTCGGATACCTGCAGGGGTTGTTTCAGTGAACTGAGATGGGCATCGCACGAGCAAACAGGAAAGCTGTTCAATACGCTGTTTGAGAAACGACAGGAATACAAATGGTCCGTGAGCGCCGTGCTGATTAACATGGAAAGCTATTTGTCGAAAGAAAAGAAGGAGATTCTCATTCGGGAGGTTGCAGCGGATGAGGCATTAACGGACCAGATCATGCCGATGCTTTCGACGTATGACTATCACTATTTCAGCCGGGAGCGGCAGGGCAGGGTCATCAGAAAGGGTGATTTTGGCGGGGTTCCGGGAAATTACGTGTTGGGGGTTCTCCATCTATTGGTGGAG
>ODAI011111570.1_pt1 | contig 12819 bp, 14 predicted proteins | sample 1539321 | NCBI WGS metagenome assembly ODAI01 (sample SAMN02144231, study PRJEB22623) | gut metagenome | biome: sheep rumen | host: Ovis aries | place: New Zealand | reverse complement strand
GGGTTTTAGAAGAGGGGTTGTAGGAAAATACGCAGGTTTTTTTAGGGCTTACAAGAATTCCGTAGATATCAGCGTTTTCCACGCTCGGATCTATTGTAAGTGAATATGCAACGCTTCCTGTAATAGAAAGTGGAACTGTTTCCTTTGTGCGTGTGTTTACATAAATCAACGGGGCTGCTGGATTTGTTGCAGAAGTTTTTGCAACATACAGGTCGCTTTCATTGTACAAAATCGCGTCCTGGATTCCTGAGCCGAGATAAAGTTCTTCTTTTTTGCTGTTTTTAATATCGTAACGGTTTACGGTTGTGTTTCCTTCAATTGCAATCAGGTTGTCGCCGTACAGCTTTAATGAACTTAAGTTTCCTTCCGGAACAAAGAGTGAAGTCGTTTTGCCGTCTGCTATGGACATCAGCTGAACGGCTTTTTTGGAATCCCGGGTCCACAAAATTACGTCCTGACCATAAGTAATCAGGTTTGTATGATTGCCCGGGTTATAGCCTTTTTTATCAACGATTCCCTTGTCGTAAGACGAAAGGAAGATTGCATCCGGAGTAAGGAAATAAAAGTCTTCGCCAACTACGCTCATATCGTAAATGCGGTCGTACATATTGTCAGAAAGGGCGAGAAGGGTATCAACGCGTTCAGCAACCGCATTGTCAAACTTGTAAATGTTTCCTTTGTTTGTTCCTGCAAAAACAGTCTCGCCTGACAAAGAAGCGGTAACAATCTGTTCGCCCTGTTTGAGACCGGTAAATGTACGGATCAGCTGAGGTGCAATTACGTTCTTGTTTCTGTCGTTTTGAATCATATACAGCTTGAACTGTCTATTTTCGTTTACAATGTAATAAAAATTCTTGTCTTTATTTGAACTTACAAAGACCGGATTGTCAGAATTTACGTTGAATTTGGCAATATTATTACCTGTAGTCGCCTGAATTATATAAATCTGTCCGTCCTTAAAACCTGCCAGGAATACAGAATTGTTAAAAAGAACCGGTTTTGAAAGGTTGTTTTCTGCGTAGAATTTTGCCTTTTTTGCTCCAGTACGCAGGTTGTAATAAGTCAGTGAACCCACCGGTGAATAAACAACAACTGTGTTTTCGCTGTCAGAAGTTGCAATCATGCTTACAGCGCCTGTGGATTCCTTTAGTTTTTTTGAAGTAATCTGGTTGGTGTGTGTATTTAAGAAATATGTTCCTTTTACTGATGCGGTTCCGCAGATTACGTATGAGCCCTTTGCTGAATATGTAAGGTATGTAATCGGGTCGCTGAAAGTGTAGGCGCATTTACGGCTCAAGGTTTTAAAATTCCACACGCTTACCATGTTAAGGGAAGCACCGTCTGTGGTGTACACTGCGATATCGCTTCCGTTGGGACTGCGGGCAATAAGCTGGACTGACACGTCACTGAGCTGATAGTGTTCTCCCAGGCCGTCTTCGGTCCATTTTACAACAAAACCATCACGGCCTGCACTGAATACTGTGTTTTGTTCCCCCGCAACACCGTCAAGAACTGCAAGGTCAGTTACAGTTGACTGGTGTGACTGGGTAGAAATATGTGACTGAGCAGAAACTGCGAAAGACAAAGTCAAAAGAAAAGCTGAGACAATTTTATTTTTTTGCATTAAATAACCCCATAAAGTATTTAAAGTCGCCGACCATCGCAAGACAGAATAAAAAAGCGATAACGGCAAGCCCAATGTATTGTACAACATATCGGACTTTTGGTGAAATATGTTTTCCGGTTATTAGTTCAATAAGGGAAAATAAAATAAGCCCTCCGTCCAGAATGGGAATCGGAAGCAGGTTCATCAGAAAAAGAGAAATGCTGATAACTGCGACAAAGTTTAAAACCGAGCATAAACCGTTACGAAAGCCTTCTTTAAAGCCTGATTTTACGGTTTCTCCCAGCATTGTTGTGATTCTCGCAGGTCCGCTGACAGCGTTTGTAACCTTTACCCCCTTGAACAAAGATGTAATTCCTGTGAATGTGGCATTAATCATCTTTGTGGTTTCTGAAAAACCGTATCTGATTGAACCAAAAAAGCCGTAACGTCTGCTTTCGTGCAGCTGGTAAGTGTCAGGAAGACTCATTATGCCCAGTTTTCCGGCGCCTGTATCTTTATCAAGGTCAGTGCGGGCGGTAAACGTAAGTTCCTTTCCGTCCCGTTCAACAGTAATCTGAAGATCTTTGTCAGGATTCATTGCAATTTCTGAGTACAGAGATGCAAAGTCTTCAATCTTTGTTCCGTTAATGTTTATGATTGTGTCGCCTGTCAAAATGCCTGCGTCTCTGGCGGCAGAATGAATTTCAGGATACACTTCGTCAGCAAGTTGAATTTTTGCAGAAGGTGAATAATAAAAATATCCTACAAGACCAATTATAAAAAAGCAGAAAACTGTGAGAAGATAATTTGCAAAAGGTCCCGCAAAAGCGATGATTACACGCTTGAGGGGATGGCAGCCGTACATGCTGTCCTTTTCTCCGCCCGTAAAATCAACGCCTTCTTCGTATGCTTTCTGGTAGTCGTTTTCGCCCTTCATCGAACAGTAACCGCCCAATGGAAGGAGAGAGATTCTCCAGTCAACGCCCCTGATGGTTTTATGCAGCAGAACAGGGCCCATTCCCACGCTGAATGCTTCTACTTTTACACCGCATGCTTTTGACGCAAAAAAGTGGCCGAATTCGTGAATTGTAACAATAACTGCGAGAATTATAAGTCCGTAAATTATTGTCATTTTTTAAGGTACTCCGCTGCAAGATTGCGCGCCTGTTTATCGTATTCAAAAATATCTTCTACGCAGGTGATATCGTGAGTTATTGATTTCTGCATGACATCTGCAACGATGTCAGCAATGCCTGAAAACCTGATTTTTCCTTCGATAAAGGCAGCGACAGCAACTTCGTTAGCCGCGTTAAAGGTTATGGGGCTTGAACCGTCATTTTTTGCCGCTTCAAAGGCAAGTCCTAAAAGCGGAAAGTCATCCATACGCGGCTTTTCAAAGGTTAAAGTCATGCTTCCCTCCGGAGTGTCCGTCAAATCAAAGGGCTTCATAAAGTTTGTGCTGATTTTGGGCCAGTCCAGTGCCTGAATAATCGGATGCTTCATGTCCGGATGGCTGAGCTGTCCGTAAACGATACCGTCATTTGTGCGTACAAGGGAGTGAACAATACTCTGAGGATGTACAACAACCTGAATGTTTTTTGTATCAAAACCGAATAATCGTTTGGCTTCAATTACTTCCAGCCCTTTGTTGCCCATTGTTGCGCTGTCCACAGTGATTTTTACGCCCATATTCCAAGTGGGGTGTTTGAGGGCATCCTGTAAGGTTGCGTCCTTGATTTTGTCCGAAGGCCATGTTCTGAACGGGCCTCCGCTTGCGGTAATCATCAGGCGGTCAACGTTTTTTGCTCCGCCGCACTGATTCAACAGGGTAAAGATGGCTGAGTGTTCGCTGTCCACAGGAATAATTGAACAGTTATTCTTTTGTGCAAGGTCAAAGATTAAAGGACCTGCCATTACCACAGATTCTTTGTTTGCAAGAGCAAGGTCGATTCCGCTCTGGAGAACGAGCATTGTGGGAACAAGTCCCGCACTTCCGGCGATTCCGTTTACGACGATGTCAGGTTTAGTCTTATCGATTAGTTTTTTGATTCCGTCAGTGCCTTCCACTGATGTTAAGCAGGAAGGGCAGTTGAATTCATTTGCAAGTGAATCAAGTTCATTCTTGTTTTTATTGGCCGTAATGCCAGCGCAGGAAAACCTGTCTTTTTGATTTCGCAAAATGTCCATGGTGCTTTTTCCGATTGAACCGGTAGCACCAAGTACGAGAACTCTTTTAGTTGAATTATTATTCATTTTGAACCTTAATTATAAAGCGTAAAGGTGTGTAACTGTCAGGTAGAAAACCGGTGCAGAGAATACAATACTGTCAATTGAATCCAGAACGCCGCCGCGGCCCGGTATAAGGGTTCCTGAGTCCTTGCATTCAGAAGACCGCTTGAATACGGATTCAACAAGGTCTCCGATGATTGAAGTAAAGGCGGTAAGTACACCGAGAATTATTATTTTATAAACATCTCCCGTAAAAATTTCCGGCCAGATTTTATAGGCAAGAACGCCTGCAAGCACTGAACCGAAGAAACCGCCGATAAAACCTGCGATACTCTTGTTTGGACTTGCCTTGATAAAGCCCTTGTTGTTCTTTCCAAAAAGGTTTCCGAAAAGCCATGCAAAGGAGTCACAGAAAAATACCATTACGAGAAAGAGAATGAGAAGCTGCTGGGAGTGTTCAAAGAAAGTCATTCTTGATACGAATGAGAACAGAAATCCGCAGTAAAAAATAATTGTGGTTGAAGTAATCAGGTGGCTGTTTGAATCTTCAAAGGATTTTGCACTTACAACTTCGATTGAATAGCACAGAAGGACTGCACAAACAAAAACATAAACCGTGATAATCACAGGCCAGCCGAAAACTGCACAGAGCAGGGTAGAAAGGGGAACAAGTCCCGAACAGATATCCACAAGAACACGGTTCTGTGTCTTAAAATTGCGGCGGAACATATTGAACAGTTCATCTGCGGCAGCGACTGCCAGAAGTGTTACAACTACGTGTAATGCAAGATGATTCATTTGATTAAACCAAACCAGGCAGATGACAGCAGGAATTCCTACAAAAAATACCATTAGTCTGGAAATGACTTTACTGCTCATAAATAACCTCATTCCTTGTCCGGTACCGAACCGAACCTTCTGTTACGTTTTTGAAATTCATATATATTCTGCAGGAATTCATCTTCCTGATAATCAGGCCAGAGTGTTGGTGTAAAAACGAATTCTGCATATGCGCACTGCCACAGCAAAAAGTTGCTAAGACGCTGCTCGCCGCCGGTTCTGATCATAAGGTCAACATCCGGAAGCTGATTGCCGTCTAAATTTTTTGAAACAAGTTCTTCTGTAATTTTATCACTTTCTGTGGATTTTGCAATTTTTTTGAAGGCGCGTACAAGTTCATCACGTCCGCCATAGTTGATTGCAAGTACACAGGTAGTGCCGGTAAAATCTTTTGTATCTTCTTTTGCGTTTAAAATTTCTTTCTGGACATCTTTAGGAAGACCGTCCAGATCTCCAATGTGGTCGATTCTGATACCGTTCTTTTTGTAAAATTCAAATTCTGCACGGAGATGATTGCGGATAAGGGACATCAGGTAGCCGACTTCTTCCTGGGCGCGCTTCCAGTTTTCTGTACTGAATGTATAAAGGGTAATGTACTTGATTCCCAGGGCGGCTGCACAGGCGACAATACGCTTGGCTGTATTGAGACCTTCTTTGTGTCCGTTTGTGCGCGGTAACCCCTGATTTTTTGCCCAGCGGCCGTTTCCGTCCATGATTACTGCAACATGCTGCGGAAGCGGGCCGTTTTTTAATTCTTCAACAGTCATTATGCTAAGATTTCTTTCTCTTTTGCATCGCAGACTGCCTGAATGTCTGCTGTATATTTGTCGGTCAATTTCTGGAGATCGTCTGTTTCTTTTTTGAGCTGGTCTTCAGTAATTTCACCTGCTTTCTGCTGTTTTTTAAGTTCATCGTTACCATCGCGGCGGATGTTACGGATTGTTGTCTTGTAGTTTTCTGCCATTGACTTAGCCTGCTTAACAAGTTCCTTGCGGCGGTCAGCTGTGAGGGCAGGAATGGAAATGCGGATTACTTTTCCGTCGTTTGACGGGTTAAGTCCCAGGTCAGCAACGAGAATTGCCTTTTCAATTTCTGTGATAAGTGATTTATCAAAGGGAGATATAACTACTGTACGTGCTTCCGGAATTGAAATAGTTGCTACCTGGTTGAGCGGTGATTTGTTTCCGTAATAGTCAACACGAACTCTGTCAAAGATAGAAGCACTGGCTCTTCCTGTACGGATTGAATTCATTTCGTTTTTAAGTGCTTCGAGGGTTTTTTCCATTTTTGGTTTTGCATCAAATGCCATACTTTATATCTCCAAATTTTATAAAAAAACTAAAAGCGGCTGCTGTAAAAGCAACCGCTTTATTATCAGTTAGAACTATTTACCAAGTACAAAAAGTTCAATCTTAGAGAAAGAAAGTTTTGCACCGGCAGCTTTACCAACTTCTTCCAGCTTTTTAGCAACTGTAAGTTTGTCATCCTTTACGAATGCCTGATCTACGAAGCAGTTTTCAGCAAGAAGCTTGTTGATTTTGCCGTTAAGAATTCCGTCTTTAACGTTCTGTGGCTTGTTAGCCATTTTTTCGTCAGCAGCCATCTGAGCAGTAAAGATTTCTTTCTGTTCGTCGATGTAGCTCTGTGGAACGTCTTCTTTTTTGATGTAAGCCGGAGTAAATGCAGCAAGGTGCAGACAGCAGTCTTTTGCAAATACTTTAACTTCATCAGCTGAAGAACCATCGATAACTACGATGGCACCAGTTTTGTTGTCTGAGTGAACATAGGTTCCTACAGATGCGTTAGCGCCAACTTCTACAAATGCAGCGCGGCGTACAGCCATGTTTTCGCGGAATTTGATTGCGATTTCGTCGATGAGAGCTTTGTGTTCATCAGTAACTTCGCTCTTTCCGTTAGCAAGAGTAATGTCAGCGGCTTTTTCTGCTGTGGCCTGGAAGTCAGCGTTGTTTGCAACAAAGTCAGTTTCGCATGTAACTTCAACCATAGCAATTTTATTACCGTTCTGTTTGATTACGATACGACCTTCGCCTGTAGCGCGGTCAGAACGTTTTGCCATTGCAGCAAGCCCTTTTTCTTTAAGGATTTTTTCTGCTTCGGCAAGATTACCGTTAGCATCCTGGAGTGCTTTTTTACAATCCAGCATACCTGCGCCGGTAGATTCGCGCAATGCTTTTACATCAGCAGCTGTGAATGCCATTGTCCTTCTCCTTATAAACTCCGCGTTAGCGGTCGTGCAGGAGGCACGATATCGCAGTTTTGCCAGCGGCAAAATCTGCCCGTGATAAAAAGTACAGGGAAGTACTTTTTATCACGCCTCCTTAAAGTTATTTGTCAAATTTTGCAGCAAGGTCATCATCGTCAGATGAGTCGTCTTCTACATCTTCTTCTTTTGGTTCAGTCGGAGTGTAGTTGCTGTAATCATCAATTTCTTCATCGTCTTTTTTAGTTGAAGCATCTGTAACGATTTCTTCATCATCGTTGAGAGTTTCAATAATTTTAAGACCTTCTTCGTTGTTAGCTTCTACAACTGCGTTAGCGATGATAGAAGTGAACAATGTGATTGCGCGGATAGCATCGTCGTTACCAGGGATAGGGTAGTCGATTCCTTCAGGGTTACAGTTTGTATCAACAACTGCAACGATAGGGATACCCATGCGGTGAGCTTCTGCTACAGCAATCTGTTCCTTGTGTGTATCGATTACGAAGATAACTCCAGGGAGTTCCTTCATTTCTTTGATACCGCCGAGGTTCTTTGTAAGTTTTGCTTTTTCTTTGAGAAGACCAGAAACTTCTTTCTTTGTAAGGTTATCAAAAGTTCCGTCGATTTCCATCTTTTCGATTTTCTTAAGTCTCTGGAGTGATTTTTTGATAGTAGAGAAGTTTGTGAGCATACCGCCAAGCCAGCGGTTGTTAACGTAGAACATGCCGCAGCGTTCAGCTTCTTTCTGAACAGCCTGCTGAGCCTGTTTTTTTGTACCTACGAAAAGTACAGACTTTCCTGAGGCAACAATTTTGCGAACAGCTTCGTAGCTGTCTTTGATAGCACCGATTGTTTTCTGCAAATCGATGATGTGGATACCATTACGTTCTGCGAAGATATACTTCTTCATACGTGGATCCCAACGCTTAACCTGATGACCGAAGTGTACACCAGATTCAAGCAAACTCTTCATGGTTACAACTGCCATAAAGTGTCTCCTTCACCGGAAAAATTACAATCTGCGGATATTTTATCCGTGTAATTTTCCACCGAACTCTGTTACTCGTGACGCATACGCGCCCGGAATATTTACGAATCTTATGGATAATACCTACGGTCCTTCCATAAGTCCGGCAGAACTATTCAAGAATTGAATAATTCTGTTCTTTCAACATATCATAAAGTTCAAAGATAGGCAAGCCTACTACGTTTGAGTTTGTGCCTTTAATCTTTGTAATAAAACAACTTGCAAGCCCCTGAATTCTGTATCCGCCTGCAGCCCCATGCCATTCGTCAGTGCTTATGTACCAGTTGATTTCTTCGTCGGTCATTTTGTTGAATGTAACTTCCGTTACTGCCGAACGGTTGCTTACGTAGTGCAGTTCGCTGTTAAAAAGGGCAAGCCCGGTTATTACTTTGTGGGTTTTTCCCTGGAGGGCCTTTAAAAATTCAAATGCTTCTGACTGGTCCTGTGGTTTTCCGTATATTTTTTTGCCCAAAATTACCATTGTGTCAGCCCCGAGAATCCACGGGTACTCGATTTCAGGCGGAAGAGAACGTGCAACGGCGTTTACCTTCCGGGTTGCAAGGTACTCTGCGGCTTTTTCCAGCGGAATGTCCTCAGGAAGATCTTCGTCACAGTTAGGAATAATTACCTTAAAAGGTATATTCAGCATTTTCAGGATTTCCTGCCTTCTCGGAGATGAAGAGGCTAAGATAATAGGTTCCATCTAAATAACCCCCAGCAAGTAAATGCCTTTTAAAAAAATAAACGGCATTTCTAGAGATTTTATAGAAATGCCGTTTTTTTGGGTATATAAATAACTGATTATTATTTAGCGTTGCTCTTGCTTGAAGAAGAAGAGCCTGAACCCTGAAGTTTTTTGAGAAGTTCAAGAGCGCGTGTGCGAACAGGAGTTACATAATGATAGTTTGTAGCAATCTGTCCCACAGCCTGAATCATCGGACCCTTGTTTTCTACAGTGTCCTGGATTTTTTCAAATGCAACGAGAACTTCAAGGGCGAGTGAAGAAGTAGGGTTGAGAACCGCATTCTTTTTCTGAGCCCATGCGATAGTTTCTGAAACTTCGTCATTGTTGTTGATACCGATTTCTCCCAGGGAACGGATGGCAGCGGTGATAACCATTGGTTCGTTGTCTGCAAGAGCGATTTTGCACAATGTGTCTTTTGATTCTTCAGTTTTTACATTTGCAAGAATATCACATGCTTTTGCACGGATATCAGGAAAGTTGTTTACGAGACGGCCGTTTGTGCGGGCCTGAGTTGTAATACCTTCACCTGCGAGAGAGTCGAGGGCCTTCATCATGTCCGGTGTGGCACGACCTTCGTTAACTGCGTTTTCCAGGTACTGGAGAGCAACAAGCTTATTGTCTCTTTCTTCTGAATTTGCAAGTTCAGTAATAACAACGTCTTCTACGCTGCTCAGGTATTCGCTTTCTACAGATGCTTCGTTTGATTTGCTCTGTGCAACGGCAGCAAATGAACACATCATTACTGCAAGACCGCAAGCGATATATTTTGTCGATTTCATTAAAATCCCCCTTGGATATACTCTAATAATCGGTAAAAACCCGGATAATATTTAAAAAATTATAATTTATAAATGCTTAAAAAGCAATTATTTTTATGATTTAGCCTTCAATTTCAGAAAGGTGAACTGCCCAGTGACCGTTAATCTTGTTGAAGAAGTAGTAAACCAGGGTCTTTTCTTCTTCAGTTTCCGTAGCGTCTTCAACCACCTGAACTGCTTTTACGTAAGTGTCGGAAACGTAGCGGATTTCAGTAACATCCCGTCCGGCACGAGCAGGAACAAATACGTATTTAAAGTAGTCGTGAAGGTTATTGAGGCGCAGTCCCTTTACAGGAAGCTTGCTCTGAGCCTTTCTCAGGTTTGCAGGCTTGGACCAGTATTCTTTTGATTCATCATCAACATATAAAAGCCATGACTGATAGTCAAAGTCTTTCATGATTGAATTCATCTTGGTGATAATGGAAATGATTTCTGCCTTGTCGGCTTCGAAGGTGTCTTTTGAAACAGTAACATTACCGACAGAGCGTGAATATTCATCATTTACAGGTTTTGTTTCTGCTGAAGGAGCAGGCTGTTCAACAGCAGTATCCTGAGCAGGAGCCGGTTCAACCTTTGTAGAACCGCATGATGCGAAAAATAAAGAAGACATAATAGTCAACGAAATAATAAATTTAATTCTTTTCATATTTAGAATATACATCACTTGCCCCGTTCAGTCAAACTGTGGTACAAATAAAAAGGAGGCACGACCGTTAATTCGGTAATAAAAAAAATAAATTGACAACAGCTGTTTTTCCGGGAACATTTGATCCGCCCACATACGGACATTTAAATATTATAGAAAGAGCCAGTAAACTTTTTGATCAGGTAGACGTCGTTGTGGCAGTAAATCCTGGCAAAAACTGTTTATTTGACGCAGAAGAACGCACAACTATGATTAAGAAACTTGTTGAACCGTTCCAGAACGTTACTGTGCATTCGTGGGATAAGCTCATAGTTCAATATGCAGAGCAGAGCGGCGCCAAGGTTCTAATCCGCGGAATCAGGAATGCAAATGACTTTGGATATGAATTTGACTTGTCCCTAATGAATCATAATTTGAATTCAAATATAGAGACTTTATTTATACCGACAGAAACACGCTTTGTACTGGTCAAGTCAAGTTCAATCAAGGAACTGGCCCAGTTTGGCGGAGATGTGAGCGGAATGGTCCCTCCGATTGTACTGGAAGCCTTAAAAAAGAAGTATAATGACAAAAATTAAAAAAATGTCATAAAAAATATTGACATTCTGGCAAAACGAAGTATAATTCTAATCAATGTTAATTGACATTCGGGGATAAACTGTTATAAAATAAATCCCGTTATACAAGTAACAATTATATAGTGAGGTTATTGAAATGGCAGTACCTAGAGCGAAAACTTCTAAAGCACGTACACGCAGACGTCGTGGTGTAAATATGCATCTTACAGCACCACAGATGGTTGAATGCGGAAACTGCGGAAACCTTATTTTGCAGCATCACGTATGTCCAAAATGCGGTTTCTATCGTGGACGACAGGTTATTACTCCCGAAAGTAATGGTTAATTAATTCCAAAGGAGACAAAAATGGACGAATTGTTCAACAAAATCCAGAAGCTCATTGCTGAAAAACTGGAAATCGAAGAAAGCAAGATTACAATGGATTCATCATTCCGTGGTGATCTCGGCGCTGACAGTCTTGATACATACGAACTCGTATATGCTATCGAAGAAGAACTCGGCGTAAGCATTCCTGATGAAAAAGCAAACGAATTTGAAACAGTTCGTGATGCATACAACTTCATCAAAGCTGAAAAAGAATCTAAATAATTCTAGTTTTTTTTGGTTAAGAAGGAACACAGGTTGCCCTGCAGCCTGTGTTATTTTTTTTTCTGGGGGAGATAGTAAAAGTGAAGGGTATTTTCAAAAAATCATCTCTGGAAGCCGGCCGACTTGTAGAACTTAAGGACTTTTGTAAAAGAGTAAATATCAAATTCAATAATCTTGAGTTGTTGAATTTGGCATTTTGTCACAGATCGAGCAGCAACGAAAACAAAACATTAAAACACCAGAACAATGAGCGCCTTGAATTTTTAGGCGACAGCGTCCTTGGAATGGCAACAGCCACATTTTTATACGCCGACATGGAAGAAAATCCTGAAGGGGACCTTGCAAAAATCAAGAGCGTTGTTGTAAGTGAAAAGTCACTTGCGCCTGTAGCTCGGCGTTTTGGTATGGACAAACTTTTAATTCTCGGAAAGGGCGAAGAAATGAGCGGCGGCCGCCAGAAGGACGCAATTCTTGCAGACTGTGTAGAAGCCGTAATCGGAGCCTATTATCTTGACCGCGGCTATGAGGAAGCAGAAAAATTTGTTCTTTCATTTATAGAAGGCGAAGTAAAAAAGGTTCAGGAGGACAGGGGGCAGAAAGATTATAAAACCCTGCTCCAGGAACACTGTCAGAAAAAGTTTAAGCAGGTTCCGGTGTATGAGCTTGTAAAGGAAACGGGACCTGACCACGACAGAACTTTCTGGGTAAGCGTAAAAGTGAAGGGCGTAACCTACGGCCCTGAATCCGGCAAAAATAAAAAGACCGCCGAACAGAACGCCGCAGGCCTTGCCTACAAAGTTCTTACAGAAAAGTGATAAAAATATTCAAAAATAACATTCGTCCTGTTGACACGATTTGTTATATTTGATATATTAACAACATCAATCGTGCGGTAGTCATATAACGGCTCATTATCTCAGCCTTCCAAGCTGATGACGAGGGTTCGACTCCCTTCTACCGCTCTTAAAAAACTCATCTGTGTGCCACAGATGAGTTTTTTTTATGCCCTGGGAGTGCAGGGCTTATTTCTTCCTGGCACTTTATATTAAAGGAGGGCACTTATGCAAATGGCCGGAGCCATCTGTGACGTTCTCCAGAAGGAACTTGATATCCCCGGCGATAAGGTCTACGTGGAATACCGCGGCACCCGGAACTGGGGGTGGAACGGAAGTAATTTCTAGAACAGACGGGATAAGGGTGCGCATGGGGCCTCTCATCTGGCTCGTGGGCGCAACCTGTCATTGCCATATGGCGTACAGAGTTGTATTCTTATAAAATGTAAATACCATATTATCTTTTGTATAGGTCGGGGATGATGCATTATTATTTTCGTCCCAGCCAAGGAACATATGGCCTGTCAGTGTAAGTTCAGGAAATTCAAGGGTAATCATTTTATCATACTTTTGTGTCTGGCTTTGCGGGATTGTACCCTCATAGCTTAAAGTTGTATTTTCGTCAAAATCCAGTGTATACAGTACCCTATCATACATAAGTACAAGCCTGTATAAATTGTCTTCAGG
>ODAI014612898.1_pt1 | contig 12820 bp, 8 predicted proteins | sample 1539321 | NCBI WGS metagenome assembly ODAI01 (sample SAMN02144231, study PRJEB22623) | gut metagenome | biome: sheep rumen | host: Ovis aries | place: New Zealand | reverse complement strand
GGAATGGATGATCTTGACAATGACTTCTTCATTCGTCAGCTTCAGGAGACTCTGGCGCATTGCCTCTATGGTACCCTGCTCGTCAGCCTTGACGATCAGGTTCAGATCCTTCAGCGTACCCTCTTTGATCTGGTTGAACAGATCATCCAGAGAAGTCCTCTTGCGGGATTCTTCAATCATCTTTTCCTTGCCCACCGTGATAAAGGTAGCGGCAAAGTTCTTCGCCTCCTTCTCTGTCTCCGGAGAAGTAAAGATCTCTCCGGCTCCGGGGACATCTGAGAACCCGATGACCTCGACCGGCATGGAAGGACCGGCTTCTTTGACGCGCCTGCCCTTATCGTCCGTCATCGCACGGACCTTTCCGAAGCATGCGCCTGCGTCGATGGGATCTCCGACGTGAAGCGTTCCCTTCTGGATCAGGAGCGATGCCACCGGCCCGCGTCCTTTATCCAGCTTTGCTTCGATCACGAGGCCTCTTGCACGGCGGTTCGGATTGGATTTCAGCTCCATCACATCCGCGGTCAGAAGGATCATCTCCAGAAGATCGTCGATTCCTTCGTGGGACTTCGCAGACACCGGAACCATGGTAGTGCTTCCGCCCCAGTCCTCAGAGATCAGTTCATATTCCGTCAGCTCCTGCTTGACACGGTCGATATTCGCACTGGGCTTATCGATCTTGTTGATCGCGACGATGATCTCGATCCCTGCAGCTTTCGCATGGTTGATCGCCTCCACGGTCTGGGGCATGACGCCATCATCCGCCGCCACAACCAGAACCGCGATATCCGTTGAGTTTGCGCCTCTCATACGCATGGCTGTAAATGCTTCATGGCCGGGCGTATCAAGGAACGTAATGGTCCTGTCATTGTAATGGATGACAGACGCACCGATATGCTGGGTGATCCCGCCGGACTCCCTGTCGGTGACATGGGTGTCACGGATTGCGTCAAGGAGGGAGGTCTTACCATGGTCAACATGACCCATGACACAGACAACCGGCGGCCTTGCGACCATATCGTCTTCGCTCTCTTCCTCTTCCTTGAGCAGGTCTGCGATCAGGTCGGTCTTCTCCTCATGCTCGCACAGGATCTCATATTCGACCGCGATCTCCTCCGCCTCTTCATAGGTCAGGTCAGAGTTCATCGTGACCATCTTCCCATCCATAAACAGCTTCTTAATGATCTGGGAAGCCTGGACCTTCATCTTATCCGCAAGCTCTTTGAGGGTGATGTGGTCCGGCAGAATGATCGTCTTGATCTTCTCCTCGACCTTCACCGGCTCAGCCTTAACGACAGCCTTATTCTGGTCTTTCCTGCGCCGCCCGGTCTGCACCCGGTCATTCGCGTCAAACCGGTTATACTTCTCGTTGCGGTCTTTTCCTTCCCTCCGGGCATTCGCGTTCTTATTACGGTTCTGTGCATTATCCCGGTTGGAATCAAACCGGCCTTTGGAGGATCCATTCCTGCCCTGACCGCCTCTTCCCGAGGAAGCACCAGGCTTTGCGCTTACGCTGGCTGCCTGGCCCTGGGACTGCCTTCCGGCACCTGGCCTTCCCTGGCCGGAGAATGCGGCCCCTCCCTGCCGGTCCTGAGACTGGGTATTTCGGGAACGGTCGCCCTGATACGGACGCCTCCCCTCCGCCTTGCCCTGATCGGAACGTCCCTGGCTGCGGTCCTGGGAGGACTGGCGCCTGCTGCCCTGGCTCGCGGGAGAAGAAGGCTTTCTGGGCGCACCGGTGTTTCCCGTGCCCTGTACTTTGGCAGATCCGGAGCCTGGTGCGGCCATATCCTTCCTGCCGGAAGCCTGCCTTGATGCCGTCTGGGAGGATACAGCCTCCTTCACAGCAGGTGCAGCTGCCTGCGCGGCATTTGGCACAGATCCGGTGACTGGAGCTTTCCCGGAAACAGATACCTGAGGGGAAGGCGCGGCTGCTGCCGGAGCATTCGGCGCAGAGGACGGCTGTGCCTTAGGAGCGGCGGATGGCTGTGTCTGGACAGGTTGGGACTGCGCGGGTGCAGACGGAGCCTGTGCCTGAGCAGGAGCAGCACTCATACGTGCCGGATTCTCCGCCCTGACCGGTTCCGGCCTCAGCCCATCCGGTCTCCTGGCAGCAGGATTGACAGCCCCCTCCGGCGTCCTGGGACGAGCATTCGGGTCAAGGGGACGCTGCGCCTGATCCTGGGGGCGCCTTCTTTGTACCGGACGTGCAGTATGCGCCACCGGAGCGGCGCTTCTTTGCTGCGCCTGCTTGGTGGGCATCCGGGAAATAACCCCGCTGCGCGCGTTTTCACGGCGAAAGACAGCGACGAACTTCTTCTTCTTCGGCGCACCTTCCTCACTGCCCTGGGCTTTCCCGGGAGTCTGCCGCTTCTCCGAAGGGGCAGCATTCTGAGACGGCGATATCCTGGAGGAAAGCCTCTCCCTCCCTTTCGCGGCAAGGCTTTCCTCAATTCCGCTGGCGGCCTTGACATCCGTAAGGCCCATTCTGGTCAGAATGTCTATCACATCGCCGGAAGGTCTGTCCAGCTCCTTTGCAAGTTCATGTACTCTGATCTTTCCCAAATCAACTACCTCCGCATACTGTACGACTCAAGCTCTTTTCTGACCGCTTTGGCAAAGCCATCATCCAGAAGCGCCAGGCTTGAACGCTCCGCCCGGCCGATGCAGTGCCCCAGCTCATCCTTAGCGGAAAGCTCCAGCACAGGCACCTGATAAAACGTACCCATATTGTAAAACTTCTTTTTTGTATTGTCTGACGCATCCGCAGCAAGGATCACAAGGCGCGCACGGCCTTCCTTCACAGCCTTTTCCACCATGAATTCCCCTGATGCAAGCTTCCCGGACCGCTGCGAAAGCCCAAGAAGATGTAACACCTTTTTCAGATCATTCATTTCCAGCCTCTATGATCCGGCGAACCTGCCCATAGATATCAGGGTCTTTGGAACATCTCAGTTCCCGCTGAAAAGCGCGGCGCTTCACCGCTGCCTCCAGGCAGTCTGCCGACCTGCAGAGATAGCTTCCTCTGCCGTTCTTTTTCTGCGTCTCATCCACCAGGATCTCTCCTTCCTTTGTACGGATGACCCTGATCAGATCACGCTTATCCTTTAACATGCCGCAGCCGACGCATCTGCGCAGGCCGCGGGAAGCAGCATCTCCCATCTTCCTTTGCCCCTTTGGCAGCACTCACCAACGTCCGGTTCATTCCTTTTTCGTATCATCAACACCAGCGCCGCCATCCGCATGAACGGTGCCTTCCGCAGCCGTGCCGCCTTCCGCGTGAGCGGTGCCTTCCCTGTCAGTGCCGTCCTGCGGATATCCGTTCCCTTGCGTATCCGAAGCCCCTTCCGGATAAGGAGCCCCTTCCGTGTAAGAGGTGCCCTGCTCATAGGAAGATGCCTGCACATAACCATCCTCCCCGTAATATGCGTCCTCCGGCGCGTAGCCTTCCTCGTCCTCATAGTAGCCGTCTTCGTAGGAGTTCCCGTCCTCATCATAACCCTGGCTGTAATACTCTTCCTGGAACGCATCCAGTTCTCCGGATTCGATCGCCTGGGTCTCAGACTTGATGTCGATCTTAAAGCCGGTCAGCCGCGCGGTCAACCGGGCATTCTGGCCCTCTCGGCCGATCGCAAGCGACAGCTGATAGTCCGGAACGACAACCTTTGCTTCCCTGTCCTCTTCATCTACCAGCACGGTGACGACCTTGGCGGGGCTGAGCGCATTTTCGATAAAATACGCAGGATTCTCATTCCACTCAACAATGTCGATCTTTTCACCGTTCAGCTCATCTACAACCATGGCCACACGGTTTCCGTTCTGCCCGACGCACGCGCCTACCGCGTCCACGCTCTCTGATCTGGAATAGACAGCCATCTTGGAGCGGGAACCTGCCTCACGGGCGATCGCCATGATATCCACGGTGCCGTCTGCCACTTCAGTGACCTCCTGCTCAAACAGGCATCTGACAAGATTCGGGTGCTTGCGGGAAACAAGGATCCTCGGTCCCTTCGGCGTATTGTCAACATGGAGGACATAAACCTTGATCCGCTGGTTCGGATAGTAATTCTCTCCCCGGATCATCTCACTCTCGTTCAGGATGCCATCCACCCTTCCAAGATTGATCGCCACATTCCTGCCGATAAACCGCTGTACGACACCGGTGACCACTTTGTTCTCCTTATCATAATAATCCGAGAACAGGCTTTTGCGCTCCGCTTCCCGGATCTGCTGCAGGATCACGTTTTTCGCATTCTGCACAGCGATGCGCCCAAATGCCCTGGAATTAATGTCAACATTCACTGTATCGCCAAGCTCATAGGAGCTGTCGATCATCTTCGCTTCCCCAAGGCTGATCTGTGTCATGCTGTCCTCGACATTCTCAACCACTTCCTTTGCCAGAAAAATGCCAAAGGACTTTTTTTCCTGATCAAGAGATACAACGATATTCGTCAGATCCGGGCGGTTGAAGTTATTCCTGCAGGCCTGCTCGAGTGATTTTGCGATCGCGTCCAGAAGCACCTCGCTTTTGATATTCTTCTCTTTCTCAAGGATGATGAGAGCGTCAAACAGTTCATCGTTCATTTTCTTTTCCTTTTCCTCCTGCGATCATCCTGCCGTCATGCACGGTCAGGATCTTAAGCAAAAAAACTTTCCCATCTTGCTTGTCTTTTCATCCGATTGCACAGTTCAAAAATCAATCACATCGTATGATTACCAGTCAAATGCTTCCCTGACCAAGGCCAGGTCTTTCTTCTCAAACGTAAGCACGCGTCCTTCTTCCGTCTCGATCGACACGTTGTCCTTCGTCCAGCTTTTCAGGATTCCTCTGAATTCCTTCTCATGTTCAAAGCTTTGATACAGCCTCAGCTCAATCTCTTTTCCTTCATTCCTGATGTAATCCTTCTCCTTCTTCAGAGGCCGCCCCAGCCCCGGGGATGAGACCTCCAGTACATAGGCTTCGGAAATGAAATCCTCCTCATCCAGCTTTGCTTCCAGGGCGCGGCTGACGGTTTCACAGTCATCGACATTGATCCCGCCGGGCTTATCGATGTAGGATCTCAGATAAAAGCTGCTGCCCTCCTTGACGAATTCCACGTCAACCAGTTCAAAGCCATGCTGCTGCAAAATAGGGACAAGCAGCTTCTGCGTTCTTTCTTCGTATTCGCTGCGATTCATAAAACCCCCTGCCATACACGACAGAAGAACGGGCGAACGCCCGTTCTTCTGTCAACTGTACTATCTACGATGGCATATTAGCACCATAACGCATAGAATGCAAGCGTTATTTGCGGATCTTGCTTCCTTTCCCTCCGCGCGCAGCCACCTTCAGCCGGTTCAGGGAAACATTGCGCCCGTTGATCTCGGCCTCCGTCTGAGCGCCATCCTCAAGGAAGAAGACCTGGATGACCTCATCGCCGTCCGCAAGCCTGATCCCGATCACGCCCCGCGCGTTTTTCTTCTGCAGCGGTATCTCATCCTCCTGGATCCGAAGCACCATGCTGTTTTTCGTCACCAGGACGCATCCGGCCTGGAAGTGCGCCTCATGCACGCACAAAAGACGGTCATTTTCCTCCAGCTTTGTCCCGGCCACCGTAAGCTTGGACACATCAAATTCGGTTCCCTCCACCATCTTGATATATCCGTTCTTTGTGACAAAGATCAGCTTTTGGTTTTTTACCACTTCCAGATCCCGGATTGCAAGGAAGGTCTCTGACGCGGAATCATAATTGCACAGGTTGTCGATCGGTGTTCCCTTGTCTCTGAACTTCCCGTGGGGAACCTTCTCCACCTTCAGGACATGCACCTTCCCGGTATCCGTAAAGACACAAAGCCGGGAATCACTCATGCAATGGATGATAATCCTGTTCTCTTCATCCGCTGCCTCTTTATTCTTCTCATAGACAGCCTCATCCACTGTGCGCGCATAGCCGAACCGGTCGACCAGAAGGACACAGGGGTATGCCTCGGCCTTCTTGACCTCCAGGACGACCTCATCCTCATCACAGATCCTTGTCCGGCGCTCCCTGGCGTAGCTGTCCCGGTATTCTTCCAGCTGCAGGATGATCACATTTGCCATGGAGCTGTAATTGTTCAGGATATCCGTATAGGTATCAATCTTCTTCAGCGTATCCTCATATTCCGCCGTCAGGGCATCGATCTCCAGGCCGATCAGCTTATACAGGCGCATCTCCAGGATCGCCGTTGCCTGGGCCTGGGTGAAACGCAGCCTGGATGCTTCCGTCTTCGACTTCTTCGTCTTGAACCGGATCCCTTCCGTATTGCCTGTGACAAGGCAGTCCTTTGCCATCGCCCTGTCCTTGGATCCGCGCAGGATCTCAATGATCAGGTCGATCACATCGACGGCACGGATCAGGCCCTCCTGGATCTCCTTTTTCTCAAGCTCACGATCCAGCATGCTGCGGTATTTCTTTGTCGCGATCTCAAACTGGAAATCAATGTGCGCCTCCAGGATGTCATGGAGGGAAAGGGTTTCCGGCCTTCCGTCCGATACGGCCAGCATATTGACCCCGAAGGTATCCTCCAGGCGGGTCTTTTTATAAAGCAGTTTTTTGATGTACTCCTCATCCGCTCCCTTGCGAAGCTCCAGGACAATCCGGATCCCCTCTTTGGAGGACTGGTTGGAGATATCCGATATATCGCTTCCGATGCGGCTGTCGGCAAGGGCTGCCACGTCATTCAGGAATTTCCCGATCCCTGCCCCGATCATGGTATATGGGATCTGAGTGATCACGATCCTCTTTTTGTCGGAACGCGGAACCTTTTCCACCTCCACCTTTCCGCGGATGCGGATCTTTCCGGTGCCCGTGGCATAGATATGGGCAAGCTCCTTCTCATTCACCACGATCCCACCGGTGGGAAAATCCGGCCCTTTGATATATTTCATCAGGTCTTCATTCGTCAGCGAATGATCCCGGATCAGGGCGATCGTGGCGTCGATGACCTCCCCCAGGTTATGAGGAGGGATGGATGTCGCCATTCCCACCGCAATGCCCTCGGATCCATTGACCAGAAGATTGGGAATCCTCGCAGGGAGGACGGAGGGCTCCTTTTCGGTCTCGTCAAAATTGGGGACAAACTCTACGACGCCCTTGTCAAGGTCACTGAGAAATGCCTCCTGTGTCAGCTTCTGCAGTCTTGCTTCGGTATACCGCATGGCAGCGGCCCCGTCCCCTTCGATCGATCCGAAATTCCCATGTCCGTCCACCAGGGGCTGCCCCATTTTGAAATCCTGTGCCAGAACGACCAGCGCCCCATAAATGGAGCTGTCGCCATGGGGGTGATATTTACCCATGGTATCACCGACAATCCTGGCACTCTTCCGGTAGGGCTTGTCCCAGCGGATGCCCAGCTCATACATGTCGTATAAGGTTCTGCGCTGAACCGGCTTCAGCCCGTCCCTTACATCAGGCAGCGCCCTCGCCACGATCACGCTCATTGCGTAGTCAATGTAGGACTTCTGCATGATTTCAGCAAATTCTGTCTGGATTAGTTCATTCGCCATTTTCTATTCTGTCCTTTACACATCCAAAGCTGCGTCCTTTGCGTGCTCATAGATGAAATCCTTGCGCGGCGGCACATCCGATCCCATCAGAAGAGCCGTGATATCACTTGCCGTGCGCCCGTCTTCAATCTCCACCTTCCGCATGGTGCGGGTTTCCGGATTCAGCGTCGTCTCCCAGAGCTGGTCCGGATCCATTTCTCCAAGTCCTTTGTACCGCTGCAGGGTAAACGGCCCCTGGTGCTTTTTCCTGTACCTTGCCAGTGCCTCGTCGTCATACAGGTACTCTTCCTCCCCTTTGGACGGAATCGCCTTATACAGCGGCGGCATGGCAATATAGACATGGCCTTCATAGATCAGGTCCGGCATGAAACGGTAAAACAGCGTCAGCAGGAGCGTACAGATATGGGCTCCGTCCACGTCTGCATCCGCCATGATGATGATCTTGTCATAGCGCAGCCTGCTGATGTCAAAGTCAAACCCGTAACCCTCCGAGAAACCGCACCCGAAGGAGTTGATCATGGTCTTGATTTCTGCGTTGGCCAGGATCTTATCGATGGAGGCTTTCTCGACATTCAGGATCTTTCCCCGGATCGGGAGAATCGCCTGGAAGCTGCGGTCCCGTGCCGTCTTGGCGGAGCCGCCGGCGGAATCTCCCTCAACGATAAAGATCTCGCACTTTTTCGGATCCCTGCTCTCGCAGTTCGCCAGCTTCCCGTTGGAATCGAAGGAATACTTTTGCTTCGTCAGAAGGTTTGTTTTCGCCTTTTCCTCAGACTTGCGGATCTTTGCGGCCTTCTCGGCACATCCGAGCACATCCTTGAGCGTGGCCAGGTTTTTATCAAAAAACAGCGTGATCTCATCGGAAGTGACCTTCGCGACTGCCTTGGAGGCATCCTGGTTATCCAGCTTGGTCTTGGTCTGGCCCTCGAAGGAAGGCTGGGGGTGGCGGATCGAAATGACGGCTGTCATTCCGTTACGGATATCGGCACCGGTGAAATTGGGATCCTTGTCCTTGAGAATCCCAAGTTCCCGGGCGTAATTATTCATGACCGACGTAAAGGCGGTCTTGAATCCGGTCAGGTGGGTGCCGCCCACCGCGTTGAAGATATTGTTGCAGAAGCCAAGTACATTTTCATGAAACTCATTGACATACTGGACCGCGATCTCCACCTGGATCTGGTCACTCTCTCCCTTGATATAGATGGGCTCACAGACGGCTTCCTTATTCTTGTTCAGATCCTTGATGAACCCGAGAATGCCGTCCGGTTCATGGAACACTGCCTCATAATCCCGGCCCTCCCTAAGATCCCGGAAAACGATGGTCAGCTCCGGGTTCAGGTACGCGGTCTCATGAAGGCGGTTCTGGATGTCTGTGGAGGAAAACCGTGTCGTCTGGGTGAAAATGTCCCCGTCCGGCAGGAAAGAGATGCAGGTTCCCGTCTCCTTCGTTTTCCCGATGACGGGGAGCAGCCCATTCTCCAGCTCCAGGTCAGGCTTCCCCTTTTTGTACCGGTCATGGTAGATCCTGCCGTCCAGCCGCACCTGTACATCCATCCAGGAAGACAGGGCATTCACAACAGAGGAACCGACTCCGTGCAGCCCGCCGGAGGTACGGTAAGCGCCTTCATCAAATTTTCCTCCTGCGTGAAGGGTCGTGAATACGACCCGCTCCGCGGAAACACCCTGTTTATGCATCCCGACCGGAATCCCTCTTCCGTCATCGGAAACGGTCGCGCTTCCGTCATCATTCAAGGTGACGTGGATCGTCGTGCAATAGCCTGCAAGATGTTCATCCACTGAGTTGTCAACAATTTCATAGACCAGGTGGTTCAGGCCTTTCCGGGAGGTGCTCCCGATATACATGCCGGGTCTCTTACGCACCGCCTCAAGTCCTTCCAGGACGGTGATCGAGTCGGCGTCATATGCTTTTTTCGGTGCCATTCAGGACTCCTTATGATGTCATTCTCAACCCTGCTTTTGCGCAGCGTTTTTTGCTTTTCCCCGTCTTTTCGCGCTCTGTCCGGAAGATTTTTTTGTACTGCCGGATCCGGACTTGTCCGGATAGAACCGCGCAGCCTGCTGATACATGGGAAGAAGCCTGCTTGCGTTTGGCGTCGTCTTGACCTGGTTCGTGAATTTCGCGACATACGAAGAGAGCTTCTGCATGTATTCGTCCGAGGTGACGGATCCGTCCACCACATAATTCAATCCCTTCTCCCAGCTTGCCGTAAAGGCCGGGCTGAGCAGGGCGCTGATGCTGCAGCGGACCGTGTCGCAGATCATCTCCCCCAGCAAAGTCGGCGTAAGGATCTGCGTTTTTTTGTTCAATGAGATATACTGGTTTTTTTCAAGCTTTTTCAGAATTTCAGCCCTGGTCGAGCTGGTTCCGATCCCTGTTGTCTTGATCTGTTCCCTGAGTTCCTCGTCCTCGATCAGCTGTCCCGCATTTTCCATCGCCAGTATGATGGAACCGGAGTTATAACGCTTGGGCGGCGAGGTCTTTCCTTCCCGGATCTCAAAGCGGTCAATGGCAACGACAGCTCCTTTTTTCAGCTTTTCCAGACGCGCAATCAACTCCGGATCCAGCCTGCTCTCCTCGGATGAATTCTCTTTTGAATTCTCTTTCTGGGCCTGGGCGGACTCATTTTCAGGCTTTTTCATGACCGCAAGGTATCCCTCCTCCTGCAGGATGCGGAAGGAAGCAAAGAACCGTTCCTTCCCATACAGAAGGGTAAGGCTGATCTTCCTGTACTGGGCGGGGGGATAAAAGATACCTAAGAAGCGCTTTACGATCTGGCAGTATACGCCGTAGCTGAGGGAAGACAGGCTTTTCACAGCCTGCGTCTGCCCTGTGGGAATAATGGCATAGTGATCCGTGATCTGTGCATCGTTGACATACCGGGTTTTCGCGATCGTCTTCCAGCTTCCTTGCTCCATGGCGCTCTGCGCATAGGATGCTGCGCTCTCAAAGCGTGTCAGCCCTTGTATGTTCCGGCTGATCTCCTTCGCAATCGCCGTAGACAAAACCCTGGCATCCGTCCTCGGATAAGTCGTAAGCTTTTTCTCATACAGTTCCTGGGCGATGGCAAGCGTCTGGTCCGGACTGATCTTGAACATGCGGCTGCAGTCATTCTGAAGCTCCGCCAGATTATACAGAAGAGGCGGATTCTTCTTCTCGGTCTTCCTTGAGATCTCCAGGACGCGGGCTTCCCATGGCTTTGGTGCCTGACTCAGGCTCTGGATCAGCTGCCTGGCATCTTCCTCCCTGAGGAAACCATTCTCCTTGTACAGCTTCGGGCTCAGATAGTAATCCGAACCTTCCACAGCGCGCCACTCTGCCTGGATCGACCCGTCCTTTTCCTCTGTCACGGCAATCACGCGGTAAAAAGCGGTCTCCGTAAACTGCCTGATCTCCCTTTCCCTTGACACGATCATGCCAAGGACGCAGGTCATGACGCGTCCGACTGACACAACGCAATAGCGCTCCTTCAGAAAGGATGCCATGGAATCCCCGTAGCGCAGGGTCAGGGCGCGGGAGAAATTGATCCCCATCAGGTAATCTTCCTTCGCCCGAAGGTAAGCCGCATCCGAAAGTGTGTCATAGGCGCTGATCGGCTTCGCTTCCCGGATCCCCCTGCGGATCTCTTCATCGGTCTGGGAATCGATCCAGACGCGCCGCTCCTCTTTCCCCTTCACGCCGGCTTCCTGCCGGACGAGACGGTAAATGTATTCCCCCTCCCGTCCGGAGTCGGTACAGACATAGATCGTCTCCACGTCAGGACGGGTCAGGAGCTTTTTCACGATGGAAAACTGCTTCGCGCTGGAGCGGATCACCTCATACCGGAAATGTTCAGGGAGGAAAGGAAGGGTGGAAAAGCTCCACCTTCTGTACTCTTCGCCATACGCATCCGGATAGCTCATAGAGATCAGATGGCCGACACACCATGTGATAACGGTGCGGTCGGATTCCAGGAAACCGTCGCCCCGCCTCATATTTTCTCCGAGCGCAGCCGCAAACGCCTGCGCAACGCTTGGTTTTTCAGCAATAAAAAGTGATTTTCCCATTCCATTCCCTTTTCGTTCTCGTTACAAGCCATACCCACACCTGCTCCAGCAGGACAGCCTGTGGGTATGACTGTAATTTGTTTTCTGCAGCGGACCCGGAAGGGATGAAAACAAAACCAGGTCCTTATCACTTTTTCTGAATATAACCCATGGAGACAAGGGTCTCGGCACACAGCACCGCACCGCCGGCTGCGCCGCGCAGAGTGTTGTGCGCAAGCCCGATGAACTTCCAGTCGTAGACTGTATCCGGACGCAGACGGCCGATGGATACGCCCATGCCGCCTTCATAATCAACATCCAGGGCAACCTGCGGGCGGTTATCCTCCTCGCAGTACTGGATGAACTGCTTCGGGGCGCTGGGAAGTCCCTTCTCCTGCGGATATCCGCGGAAGGATACCAGCTTCTCGATCAGCTCCTCCTTGGACGGATTCTTTCTGAACTTCACGAACACGGATGCCGTGTGGCCGTTCAATACCGGGATCCGCACGCACTGGCAGGTAATGAGGGGCTCCGTGGCGGTAACGATCCTGCTGCCCTCCACGCGCCCGAAGACCTTAAGCGGCTCCTTCTCGCTCTTCTCTTCCTCGCCGCCGATAAACGGGATGACATTGCCATTCATCTCCGGCCAGTCGGCAAAGGTCTTTCCGGCACCGGAGATCGCCTGATAGGTGCTCGCAACCACCTCATAGGGACCATATTCTTTCCAGGCTGCAAGAGCCGGGGTATATGCCTGGATCGAGCAGTTCGGCTTGACGGCGATGAAACCCCTCTTCGTACCAAGCCGCCTTTTCTGCGCTTCGATGATGTCAAAATGCTCCGGATTGATCTCCGGGATCACCATCGGGACATCCTCCGTCCAGCGGTGCGCGCTGTTGTTGGAAACAACCGGAGTCTCTGTCTTCGCAAAAGCCTCCTCAATGCTGCGGATCTCCTCCTTTGACATATCAACCGCTGAAAAAACCATATCCACACAGGATGCGACCTTCTCCACGTCGTTTACGTTCCGGACGACCATGCCGCGCACTTCATCCGGCATCGGCTGGTCCATCTTCCATCTGCCGCCGACCGCCTCCTCATAGGTCTTTCCCTCCGAGCGAGGGCTTGCCGCAAGCACCTCGATCTGAAACCAGGGATGCCCTGTAAGAAGGGTTACAAACCGCTGGCCAACCATTCCGGTTGCGCCCAATATTCCGACTTTCAGCTTCTCCATCGATCTTTCCTCCTTACTTCGTG
>ODAI014201542.1_pt1 | contig 12822 bp, 9 predicted proteins | sample 1539321 | NCBI WGS metagenome assembly ODAI01 (sample SAMN02144231, study PRJEB22623) | gut metagenome | biome: sheep rumen | host: Ovis aries | place: New Zealand | reverse complement strand
TGAGATAACCCCCGATGTTGCTATCGTTGATGCGGATCTTGCGGAAACCATGCCCCAAAAGCTTACCGCTCATACGGGTATGGATGCAATGACACACGCTATCGAAGCTTATGTTTCCACAGCAAACTGCGACTATACCGATCCTTTGGCTATCCACGCCATTGAAATGATACAATCAGACCTTATCGACTCCTACAACGGCGATATGGACGCACGCGACAGAATGCACAACGCACAGTGCCTTGCAGGTATGGCTTTCTCAAACGCTTTGCTCGGCATAGTTCACTCTATGGCACATAAAACGGGCGCTATCTTCGCAGACTACGGCGCACATATCATCCACGGCGCAGCAAACGCTATGTATCTTCCCAAGGTAATAGCATTCAACGCAAAGGACGATACCGCAAAGAAACGCTACGGCGTTATTGCAGATTATATGAAGCTCGGCGGCAGCACCGATGACGAAAAGGTGAAACTGCTTATCGACTATTTAAGAGGCATGAACGACAAGCTCAATATCCCTCACTGCATCAAGAACTACGGCGCAGACAGCTACCCGACAGAACAAGGCTTCGTACCCGAGGAAGTATTCCTCGAAAGACTGTCCTCTATCGCGACAAACGCTATCGCAGATGCCTGCACGGGTTCAAATCCGCGTCAGCCCTCGCAGGAGGAAATGGAAAAACTGCTTAAATGCTGTTACTACGACACAGAAGTTGATTTCTGATAAAACGACCTTCTTCTTTTATTCACATAAAAAAAGGGTGAGTTCTTATGGACTCACTCTTTTTTTGTGTCCTCGGCATCCGTAACGGACCCGATCTTTTTTGTTTTTATGCTTGATATAAGTGCAAGCAGCGCAAACCATACCGCACCGCAATTGCGCACCACAAGAAAAGGATGCTGCATGGAGTGGTTCCTTATTACTATAAACCACGCAAGCACTATCATCGGCGGTATCAGAAACAGCAATAATTTTCCGCCCGAAAAAACCGCATCTTTCTTCCTGACCGCAAACAATACAGATACCGCCGCACAAAGCAGCGAAATCACAATAACGGGCGGTCTTGCGGTAAGAGCCAATGTCTTTGCGAAATACGAAAGTACCTCGGGCAAAGAATATCCAACACCGCTTATTCTGAACTGCGCCGTCAAAAGCGCTTCCTTAAATACGCCTTCTCCCAGCACCACAGCCGATATCACCCATTTTGAGCCGAACATCACACTGTACCCCGCAGCCCACAGCACACAGCATACAAAAAGCCGCTTTATTATCGTCGGCACGGTCTCGCTGTCAAACATATCCAGAATATACAATGTGCAAAGCACCGCAGGCGCAAGCACGGGATAAGTCAGAAAATCAAAGTACGCAGTCGCCGAACCCGTCAGCATAAACAACAGCGGTATATTCTCCCTGTTTTTCATACAACAAAACAGTATCGAAGAAACAAGAGTTATGTACAGCATTGTCGAATACTGCAAACAGACGGGTATCACCGCAGGCGCAAGCGAGATAAGCATACAGGCATAAGCCGCACAGCACGGCAGTCCGAACCTCTTTGCCGTCAATATAACCGCCGCCGCACAAAGCAGCGCAATAACTATATGATTAAGCAGGATAAGGCTTCTGTAGCTCATTATCTCAAACAGGGGTATAAGCACCGTCTGATAGCCGCCCCAATAGCGCGAATACTCCGCATATGAAAAACCGCTTCCCTGAAACACATAGTACATCATACCGTAAAACGGGTGATATAACTGTGCAGGATAATCCGTTTTTGTGTAATGCTCCGTCTGAGCGGTTTCATTCGTCCCCACAGGATAACCGATATACGTGCTGCGCAGTGCCGCCTTGTAAAACGGGTCCCCAGGCAAACGCGCAAAGCAGTTTGAAAATATTATAATATCGGTAAAGTCATCACGCTGATCAAGTGTGTCAAACTCGATATTCTCTTCGTCAAAAGCCCTGCGATAGAAATACTCAAACGCAGCGACCGCATTTTTCTCCACACGCTCCGTCGGCAGCAGGTACACCGCATCAAGCATCAGCACGCCTACGATCACAGGCAGGATAAGCCCAAGTATGTATTTTTTCAGCCCTTTCGCATTTTTCTTCTCTGTCATGTCCACACCTCTCCGCTTTGCTTACAAACTCCGTATTTGTTTTGAATATAACACAACAAAAAGTCCGTGTCAAGCAAATACAGCAACTGCTTGTTGACACAAAGCCGAAAAATCTGTATTATAAATATATAGAATAAAAAAGGGGTGAGCTTATGTTTAAGATACTTGAACCAACGGACAAAAGTGCCGTTACATTGCAGCACAGCGAAAACGTATTTCACGAAGCCCTTGCGCGCGGCGAAGAATATTACCACGTCAAATGCGAGGATGGTGACTATGACCTTGAATACGCAGGAAACAACGCCACCGTCATGAAAGGCTTTTTGCAGAAAAACCACGTTAAAAGGATACTGCCCGAATATCTTGAATATAACGAAAACGATCTTGACACTATTTATCTTGATTATTTCGATATGTACAAGGCTCTGTTTTTTGAAGAGGCAAACGAATACACCGTTGTTTCCGCAAAACTTGCGCTTGAACACTCAACGCTTGAAGTTTATACGCTTGACCCGCGTCTTGCACTGTTCACGGGCAAAAACGAAAGACTGCACATCGTAAAGGAATTTCCCGAATTGCCCGAAAAGACCTTTCTGCGTGTTTCCGACACGCTCCCGAAAAGGATAGGCGGTTATAACCTCTACTATCTGCGGTCGGCGTTTGTTTTCCACAATCTTTTCTTTTTGCAGGGTCTGCTCGAAGGCAAGGACATTAAAAACATAAAATACCTTGAATATGATGTTGAGGAACGCTCGGGCATAGCAAGCATCATTATCCGCCTTACGGCATTTAAAAACGCCTTTGCGCCGCTTGGCATAAAAGTCGGCATAAAACGCGGCAGCGGACGTTACAGCCCCGAACTGATAGAAAAGTATTTCAATATAGATATTCTGGGCGATGACTCGACCGAAGAGAACACGATGCACATTGACAGCGTTGCCATGCTTGTTGCCACTGCGTTTTATAGCAAAGCCGATAAAAGCTACGGTGCAGACGTAATGAAACCCGCCCTGCGCGAGCAGATGGACGAATATTTTGATGCACTGTTCAAGGGTAAAAAGGTGCTCGGTCTGCTTATAAGGGGTACCGATTATTATACAACGGGACAAGTCGGCGAAAGGATAATGGCAAGCGCCGATGATATGATACCCGAAATAAACAAATGGCTTGAAGAAGAAAAATACGATAATATCTTCCTTGCATCCGAGGATGCCGATGTATGCGAGAAGATGTTTGCCGAATACGGCAGCAAACTGCGTATGCTTTCACAGGAAAGACACCGCGTAAGCGACTTTAAGGATGTAACGATAATAAGCGAGCTGGAGAAAAAGGAAAAAACGGGCAAAGAATACGCGGACTCTCTTGAAGACACAACAATAAACTATTTCTACGCACTGTATATGCTCTCAAAATGCGACAGCTTTATGTGTTCGGGGCAATGCAACGGCTATGATATGGTCTGTGCCTTCAACGGCAATAAATTCAACCGACTTTATAAATTCTCCATTGGTCTGAACCAATAAATATCAAAAACGGACAGCAGTTTGAGTTTTGCTCCGCCTGCTGTCCGTTTTTTACGCTTTCTGCCCCAGATATTTTTTTCTCGTCGCCAATCCGCCCCTTATATGCCTCTCCGATTTGTTCACTTCCAATACCGCCCGCACCGCCTTTGCAAGCACAGGGTCTATCTTTACAAGCCTCTCGGTCAAATCTTTATGGACTGTCTTACATTAATGTAACGTGAATTTTGGGCTTAAATAAGCGATTTTCTCTCTTTTACGAACACACATCTTCAATAGTATTTTCTTTTCACATCATAACGATTACCCTCGGTAAAACCATATTAACACTTTATACGGCCTATCTCAGAAAAAATTTTTCTTAAATCGCAGTTTATACTTGTTTTTTTTCGCTTATCTGGATATAATAATATAAAGAGGTGAGAATAATGTTATGCCAATTTTCATTTGAGAATTTTAAATCCTACAAAAACGAAACCACATTTGATTTCCAAGCTGAATCATTGCCGGAATTTACCGATACTTTGTTGAACACACCAAACAGTAGCAGTCTTTTGCCGGTTGGCGTTTTATACGGTCCAAACGGCGGTGGCAAAACCAGTCTATTGCAAGCTTTTTCCTGTATGGTGTCGCTTATAGTAAAACCTATTGCGGGTCTGGAAAAAAATCGCGAGGATATTATTATACAGCAATCTACAAGCAGAGAGCCTTTTATGCTTGATAAAGAGTCTCAAGATAAGCCATCAGCATTTCAGGTTTTTTTTCGTATTGAAAACACAGAGTATCAATATTATATTTCTCTGAAAGATGAAATTATATATGAATCGCTTTACTGGAAAAAAATAGGCAGCGGAAAACCCGGTACTGTTTTTGAACGAGACGGTCAAAAGATAGAACTTGGTCCAAGTATAAACAAGGCCAAAATCAATCGCGAGGTCAACCCCAAAATGCCGTATCTTTCTTTTCTTGCAATCAACTATGATTTGCCGGTAATTACAGAAGTGCAAAAGTGGTTTGAATCATGTATCGTACTAAATTATGAAAGTTCGCTTTCAAAACAGCATATAGCCCTTTCTAACAATAAAGATATTAAGCAAAAAATTATCCGTGCTTTAAATGATATGGATATAGATCTGACAGATTATCGTTTTGATGAAGAACAGCAGAAATTATATACGCAAAGAAATATTAACGGGGATACATTTGAATTACCGTTCACATCTGAATCCGAGGGTACAAAGAAATTGATGATCGCATTGCCTGTTTTGCTTATTGCCTTGAAACAAGGGCGAGTGGTCGTTGTTGATGAGCTTGATGCTAAGCTGCACCCCAAATTGCTCAGGTATGTAATTATGCTATTCAAAAATCCGGCTGTAAACAAGCACGGAGCACAATTATTATTTACATCTCATGATATGAGCACTATGAAAAACACAGTATTCCGAAGAGATGAAATATGGTTTGTTTCGGAAGACGAACAACATCAAAGCAATATATATTCGCTTTCTGATATTCGTCAAACGGATAATACAGGAGTGAAGAACACTGCCGCGTATGCTAAGCAATATCTTGAAGGCCGATATGGTGCCGATCCATATCTCTCGAATATGATCGGAGGCGAGTGGGAATGAGTTTGAAACCACCTAAAAAAAGTGATCTAAACAAGCATTGGATGTCTTCAAGAAAAAGCAAAAATATTAGTTTACAGCCCGAGTACCATCTCATTATTACAGAAGGCACAAAAACGGAGCCTCAGTATTTCGAGGCTGTCAAGGAAACAATAAACAAACATTTCCGAGATAAGATACAGCTCGAAATCCACGGCGAGGGCGATAATACATTGAGTTTGCTTGATAAGGCTCAACAGAGGATCCGAAACAGCGGTATTGTCTATAAACACGTTTGGATAGTATATGATACGGATGATTTTCCTGCTGACCGCATAAACCGTACTGCCATGGACTGCATCAATCTAACAAATGATGAAACTGAATTTCATGCGCTCTGGTCTAATCAGTGCATAGAATTGTGGTTTATGCTGCATTTTAATTATGTGGATGCAGATTTGCATCGCTCTGAGTACTACCCCAAATTAAGTGAATGGCTGTCCAACATCGGAAAAGGAAACTATGAAAAAAATCGAAATGATATTTACGAGATCCTGTTCCCTTACCTTGCGGATGCCATCAGAAATGCCAAAAAACTTGATGAGGTTAATAAAAATAAAACTCCAAGCAATGCTTCACCCTGCACACAGGTATATAAACTGCTGGAAAAGCTCCAACCATATCTTTCCGAATAGCAAAAGACACCGTCTCCTACACGATAGGGAGACGGTGTTATATATTTATATCGGAATATATCTTCAAATAGACCTCTGTTTTGCCATCGGGATAAACAAGTATCTTCTCTATCACCTGTCTTAGCAGTGCATTGTCCATAACTTCGGCAGATAACAGCGTTTCTGCATTTTTGCAGTATTTGTTCACAAGTTGTTCTATGCCTTTTTCGCTCAATGAAGGGTTGAAATTTTTTATTTTTTCTTCAATATCCTTGATATTTTGGTTTATCTCGGCCGTTCTTTCCTTGAGTTCTTTCAGCGATATTGCATCTACCTCATACATTTCGGTCTGCTTACGCTTGACACGTTTTAGCCTTTCAAGTTCGTCTTTCAGTTTGCTTTCATCGAATGTTTCATACTTCTGCGAAAGTTCGTTCTTGATCAGCCTTACTATCTCGTCTTTCAATTTGGCTTTGGAATTGACCATTTCTATCAGATACTTTCTTATTTCCTCTGTCAATTCAGCCTCGTCAATAAGGACTCTGTTATGACAAAAATCCTTGCCGATCGCATTACGGCTGCTACAGCCCCATTTGATATACGGTTTTGTCTTAAAATCTCGTTTGATGCGGCGAAAACTATAACCGCATTCGGTACATTTTATAAGTGTTGAAAACGGATATCTGTTGCTTTGCCTTATGCTGTTTAGCTTAAAATTTTCTCTGCGTTCAAGCAGAAGTTTTTCCGCTGCCATGAATGTATCGTCATCAATGATACGCAGGGCTTCGTTTTCCACTATCTGCCATTCGCTCTCGTCTTTTCGGATCCTTGTGCCGGTAAGAAAATCTTTAACTTCTTCCCTGCCATTTATTATCTTTCCGATATAGATGGGATTTTGCAGTATGTAACAAACCGTATTTTGCGTCCAGCGACAATTTCTTTTTGTTGTCAAGCCCTCTGCATTAAGTATCTGCGAAATTTTATTTCCGCCGTGACCCTCGTCAACATACATCGAAAAGATACGTCGTACTATATTTGCCTCAAATTCGTTTATTTTAAGTGTAAACAATTCTCCGCAGATTTTGTCGTAACCGTAAACAAGATTTGGAACACGCCCTTTTTCGGCATTTTTATGCTTGCTAAATTTCACACGCTTGGACATATTGGCGCTTTCTTCCTGTGCCACAAGTGCAAGAAGACCAAGCACAAACTCCCCATCCTCGGTGCTCATACCTGCATTTACAAACTCGCATTTAATGCCCATTGCCTTAAGTTCGCGAATGGATTGCAGAAAATCCACTGCATTCCTTGCAAAGCGTGATATATCCTTTACAAATACCCGTGTAAAACGCCCGTTTCGGGCATCCTGCATCATACGGACAAAGGCTTTTCGGTTTTTCAGTTTGGTTCCCGAAATGCCCTCATCCGCATATACTTCTACTATTTCGTAATTGTGCAGGCTTGCGTATTCCTCAAAAAACTTTTTCTGATTTTCAAGGCTCGCAAGCTGCTCGTCTTTTTCCGTGGAGACTCTGCAATAAGCCGCCACACGTTCTTTTTTGGTCTTGCCCATTGCAAAGCCCCCTTTCATTCAATATGTATACTACGCTAATTTTTCTTTCTTGCAAATATTCTCGGCAACCTTTTTGGCTATCAAAAGCGCAAGATCTCGCTTGACGCCATTGCTTGACGGAACAAATTTCACGGTCATAAGCTCGTCCTCCTTTCCTTTTTATTATATGCTCATTGTGGAACAGCTTATGTTTTTATAATATATTTTTATCGCGTATGACTTTACTGTACTTCGGAAAATGCTACAGATAAACTACACCCTTTACTACAGCAAATTTCTTCATACATACAGCTAAATCCTGCTGAATAAGCTTATTCCACAATAGTTGCTACAGTTCTGCGGCAAATTTTCCAAATGCCACCAATCATTGGGGTACATTCCATTTGATGAGTGGTTCGATTTTTTCGGGAACATATATATCATCTTCGGAATTGTTGTATACAAAATCATCCTGTTCGTCAAATGGAACATCTTCAACGGCACCTTCGAGTCCGATCATCTTAAAGTCTATGGCTTTTTCGGGATCTCTTTTCAGAAGCTCTCCTACTGCCGAATACTCTGCATGCGGACTTTTATCGTACTCGTCATAATCTTCCGCTATACTGCATCCACATATCGGATTAATATCATCGTCGAATCCATCGTAATGTTTTTCAATAAATTCCGATATAAACGGGGCTGATGCAAGCGGACATAGACTCCGAGATTCAGAAAAATGAAAGTATACTGCTCCCTCATTAAAATCCGGTTGCTTGTAAAGAAACAGCCCGAGATAAAAGTGGCAATATGCCAGATCTTCTTTGGTGCCTCTTTTCTCACATTCTTCCAAAAGGTTTTCAAGCTCGGCTCTCAAGCCTTTCACTTCAAAATTAGCGAAATGATATGCTTTCGCTCCGACTTTCTTTACCTTGCAAAAGAACGGTATAGTTCTTCCTGTTTTTAATTTTGCATAAAGCTTTCTCGTCTGTTCGTAAATATATGTATCATACTTGTACATCAGAATTGTTTCATACAATTCTCCGACAGCCAATAAAAGCTCCGTATCCAAAACGTCCAAGAGAATATCTACGTTATTCAGTTTCCGTATTCTGTCCGCAAGTATATCGGCCAACGGTGGATTGTCCAGAATTTCCTCGGTCAAGCGTTCAATAAGCTTGACCGAAGACAGTGTGACACCTCCGCAAAGAAGTATGTTAAGCCGCTCTTTTGTGCGTAGATAGTTTACACCGGCAATGTAAATTTCTGCCATTTCTGCGGTTTCACAGCAGTTAATCTCATTTTTGAAACGTTCATTGGTTAAACCATCGCATATTCTATCAATAGTGCTCTCATTAAATTTCATAGTTGTAGTCCTCCTTTAAAATCTTCTTTAACTTATCCCAATAAAGAGTTATTACTCTTGGTTGAGATGCCCCAATATGTTTGGGTATCGTGACACCATTTCCTATGCAGCGTGCTATTTTATTATTTTTTAAAAATTTCACCACCGCATTATATGTCGGTATATTGTATTCCCCACATGTTTTCAGTTCCTTTACGACCTCCATATAAGCATAGCGGGAAGTAAATGTAACTAAATTGGAATCGGAGGTTTTGGCTACATCCGTTGGGGAATGCATTTCCGAAACAACATTGAACTTTTGCAGTTCTATAATGTTGTATAGTTTAATCAAATACTCCCGCATAATATCGTGATCGGAGTGATCGCTCCACTGTTTGTTAAACAAATCGCAGAGATCCTTCTTGAATAAGGCATTGTCAATAATGCAATCCTCAAAGATCCGATTCAGAAACTCTGCCGCAACAAGCAGCCATGCAGCCGCATCCGAAAATCTTGCCTGCGGCATTACACCTGAGTTATTCAACTCGTTGCGTATGATTCTAAACTTGTTAGCAAGATGCTTTTTCTCTTCGTAGTTCAAGTTCAAAGCTGCCTGAGCAAGAATAACATCGACCGCCACGGTTCGCTCGCTTTCGGCCTGCATAACGGTAAGACAATCGGTATTTACACTGTCCTTGTCCAATTCCGTCAAGATAAGCCTCGCAAGAGACGAATTTTGCAGGCGCGGTAAAAATTCTCCTGTAAAAACAATAAAAGGAGTAACCGTCTTTTCGTTTATATCTCCGCCTATTACCATTTTGCCTCCGGCTTGCGAGTCCCCTGTCAAGCGAATTACCGTCTCAAGCGTTTGCATCTCTTTGCCGTTGCCCTTTTTGTGAGCAAAGTCATCGAGCATGGCTACTAACCCGCCGGTATTGTTGATACCTCTCTGCACAGCTGCCTTTGTATCGGTAAAACTCATACGCAGCATAGGTAAGTTTTGCGGGTCAAAGAACGCTTTGACCGAACTGCTCTTTTTTACCTGTGTTTTACCAATTACGGCAAGCATGAGGTTACAGTTTACATCCATAGGCTCGATCATATGAGCTATAAATGATAGACATTTAAAACATAGCCATACACGTGAAGTGCAACTATCCTTAGTTAATTTAAGCATAGTTTCTTCTATGTAAGCCCTTGTTTCCCGGATGTCTGTTATCGGTACGTTCTGGATCAAGGATTTGTTACCTTTTATATAAACGGGTTTTATTTCATTTGCCGTTATAAGGTAATTGCCCAAGACTACCGATGAATCATCAATAAAGCCTATCTTTTCGTAAATATGCTTTATTTCCGAATCTTGCAGCTTCTTTAACTGCTCAAAGTAATTGGCCTTAACACTTGAAAAAAACTTCTTATCACATAAGGTATCGGCGTATTTGTCGCCTACGATCCTTTTAATATAAGCGGGATTTTCAATTTTCCCCGAGGGAAAATTGTGTTTTGACATTACCTTTTTGCCGTTGCAGTAAATATCCGCAACTACACTTTTTTTAACACCTGTACTTGTATGCAGGTGCTCTTCATATAAAGGCACGATACAGTTGAGTTCTTGGTGGAACGTTTGCGTGCCTTCATTAACTGCTGTATGCGCCGATGCACATACGTTCCCCTTTTTAGCTGTTGCAGCATCAAGATTTGTGATATAAGACATAATGTGTCCCTCCTTTAAAATCATTATTTGAGTTGCTACCGTTTTGCGCGATAAAAACTTCATGAAATAATATTATCACATCATAGAAAAAGAGTTTACCTCACAAAAATGTTTATTTTTTCCACATTCAAAAAGTAACAGATACAGATTGCGGCTGTAATTAAAATCTGTTATAATTTAACAAATGACAATATTGAAACTTTTTGATTGGAGGAGCGTTAATATGACGAGATACGAAATAAAAAAATTTTTTATCAAGCTCGAACAAGCACAGTCTACACCCGATGACGCAAAACTCAACGAAGATTTTTTTAGTGATTTTGCAAAAAAATCAAAAGAAATATATGAAGCCGAAGGCGTAAATTTTACAGATTGTTCATATAAAGACAACGAATATTTCAAAAGTCAAGCGGATGAGGAAATACTAATGGGCCGGTACGCTACATTTATGCGACCAAATGAACTTATAGAAAAGTACGCTATAGCACAAGAAATAGTAGAAGACAATTACGGATGCTACGACCTACGCGTAACAAGGCCGTTATCTCCTATAGAGCAAAAGAAAAAAACATATTATGACAGCTTATGTATGAAATATCCTGAAGAAAATCTTACATACAAAGATATAGATCAATTCTTTTATAGATCTCCGAAAAACGATTTCAAGCGTAACTCTGAACCGGGACTTGTAAATGTATTACAAAAGTTAGGATTGGATATTAATAATGAAGCCTTCGATGTCAGTCAAAGGATTAGACTCTTGTATAACCTATATTGTTTCATAAAGGATAATAATGTATACCTATATCCTTTTTTAAATAACCCGACGTTAGAAAACGTTATACATAATCATTCGGGTAAATATACAAAAAACGGAAAACTTATGGAAGAACTGCTACGCTACGCAAGATATGGTGTAAAAGCTACCTTCATAAGTGATGTTAATAATGTTATAAAAAAAGTGCATCTTATGTGTGAATCAATATGCGAGAATTTAGTTCAAAACATAGATCTTTTTGATGAAGAAAGTTTATTATCAATACAAAATGGCACCAAAAAATGTTTTGAAGAAAAGTTGAAAGAATTTTCGCAGGAATCGGTCGATACAATATATAATGACCAAAAAGCTTCTGACGCGGGGAGTGATAATGACTTACTTTCAGTATTCTATTTGAAACTGCGATTGCATGGGGAAATAGGTCGTTTAATAGATATCAATGATGCAGAAAAGTTTGTATTAGATAATTATAGCGACGCGCAAAATTTAATTCTCGATTCAAAATATCTTTCACAATTTAACGGCGTTGTTAGTTGTGAAAAAGCGAAGGAATGGTACATTGACAACATAGATCGTATTGCTGAAGCGGCACTTGGAGGTAAGGCATCGCGGGATGACAGAAGAAAATGCCTAATATTCGCGGATTTGCATATAGTTAACTGCGTAAAAATTGTTCAAAATGAAACACCAATAAGATATTCTAATCACCTGCCTCAAAAGTATCTTGTTATTTTAACAAGAATACTGCTTAACTATGATAAAACCAATATTGTAGAAAACAAATTTTACAGATATCAAACTAAGGATCAAAAAAGTTTGAATTCTACAATATGTGGGGATTTTGACGAAGCATTTGAAAAAAACCTTATTGTATTTGCGGAACTTGTTTATAATATTTACTGCTCATCATATTCAAATCGTGAAAAATTGAGAATTATCAGGGAAATAGAATATGAATTAAATCTATTTGTTATCAGTGTTTTCTCCTTGAATAATCTTGATGATATAAGAAAAATATATCAAACCCTTTATTCCGTTCACGAGATTTGCTTTGGTATTAGTAAAGAAGAGATCAACGATGCAATACAGGAATATTATAATTCACTATTTTCGAAGAAAAATGATGCTTTACATCGGAAATAACGGGCTACAAAACCTTTGTATATATGCACAGCTATAGAACGGTGCGCTATATTCCAATAATGCCGAATATCACAACATTATCGAAATGGATATGGAATCCGTGAGGGTGGTAGAACAGTTGGTTCGGGTTCTGTTGTTTCTATTATTGAATAAGCAAAAATTGGTTAAAAGCAAATTTTTTGAAGTTTAAAAATTTGCGTACATCAGCTTTTTGCGCTGCCGCGGTTTTGCGGTAAAACGACTATTGAACTTTCATTCCGCAGTCACGCTTATTTGGCGTGATTGCGGATTTTTTTGTTTTTGAGAAATTTACATTTTTTACCATTCGGCACTGTGGCAGATGTGGGAAAAGTACTAAAAAAGTACTA
>ODAI012458002.1_pt1 | contig 12822 bp, 7 predicted proteins | sample 1539321 | NCBI WGS metagenome assembly ODAI01 (sample SAMN02144231, study PRJEB22623) | gut metagenome | biome: sheep rumen | host: Ovis aries | place: New Zealand | reverse complement strand
GAGAGTGAATCTGTTTCCACATCGATCAGCGAGAGTGAATCACTTTCCACGTCCATCAGCGAGAGTGAATCTGTTTCCACATCGATCAGCGAGAGTGAATCACTTTCCACGTCCATCAGCGAGAGTGAATCGGTTTCCGCTTCGATCAGCGAGAGTGAATCACTTTCCACGTCCATCAGCGAGAGTGAATCGCTCTCCGCGTCAATCAGTGAGAGTGAATCTATTTCCTCTTCGATCAGCGAGAGTGAATCGCTCTCCACATCGATCAGTGAGAGTGAATCGATTTCTGCCTCGATCAGCGCAAGCGAGTCTGCTTCCGCCAGCATGAGCGAGAGCCAGAGCAAGGGAGACAGGAAAGTGGCCAAGAGCGGAATCGCTACCGGCGACGATAACCCCACAGGACTTTATTCCGCCCTGTTCGGTTTGAGCGCAGCCACCATGGCAGCAACTGCCAAAAAGAGAGAAGAGTCTGACGAGTGATGTAAGCTGCCGGGGATGTCGAATGGACAAGACTCTGATAGAATAACAGATACACCGGGAAAAGGCCGCTTCTGCGGCCTTTTCTATACAGGGAGAAGCCTTTTTCTCAGCGGCATGTCTGCCGCTGAGTTCTTGATGACGCAGACGTCGTATGCGTCTCATCTTTATCATTGGCACCGCAGCGACTGCCGGGGAATATTCAGTTCCCTGCACAGGATGGGCAGCGGTCGGAGGAATGGATGTATTCGAAGAGATATGCAAGATTGTTTGAGAGGAAGCTGAGCGTGAGCCTGGCTATTCTTCTGGTTTATATCCTGGGATGCAATATTCCGATGCCATGGATCGTCAGGACTGCTCAGAAAGCGGCGGAAGCAGGGAGCATATCTTCCTTTCAAGCCCAGGGACTGGATATTTCCGCGTATGAGGGAATAAGCCGGGTACCGATCCTTATGCTTGGATTCAGCCCATGGCTGAGGGCCAAGATCATCATGCAGATCGTAAGGATCCTTTTCCGGCTCAAGAACCTTTCTGCCAGTACGATGAATCTCCTTTCTGATTTTCTGGCCATCGCATTTGGTTCCTACATGGCAGTCACTGTTCTGAACAGCGGCTACTACACCTCCACTTTGGCTGTGTCACCGCTTCTCTGGAAACTGTTCGCTTGTGTATGTATGATAACAGGCCTCTTCGTCATCATCTGGCTTGCCGGCCGCAATGCGGAGAGGGGCCTTGGCGGGTCCTCATTTCTCATTCTGGTAAATATCATCCGCAATCTGGTGGTCCGCTGGAAGGCTGACGGCATGACGTTGGCCGGTGTCCTGGCTTATCTTTCCAGTCACCGTATCCTTGCTGCGATCGGAGCCGCCTATCTTATTATTCTTCTTTTGCTCATGGTCACTATGCAGAGGACCCAAGTCAGGCTGGAGGTGCATCGTGCCATGATTCAGTCGCTGGAAGAGCAGAAGAGTTATTTTGCTGTTCAGCTTAATCCCTCCGGGGGCATGGCTGTCATGTTCGCAAGTGTGGTGTATGAGCTGCTCTACCTTCTGTCACGAAACCTCTACTCCGTTTTTCCTAAAGTTCACGCGATTCGGTACATTGCGGAATACGGCACTCTGGATCATCCCGTTGGGATCGCATCCTATCTGATTGTTCTCTTCGCCATGACTATCATTTTCTCCTGGATCACGATAGATGCCGAGAGAATTGCCGATGACTGGCGCAAGGCGGGGGATTATATTATCGGCGTCCGCCCGGGAAAAGCTACGGAGCGCGTCATCCGGAGAACAGTCACACTGTGCAGCATATTCAGCGGTATTGTGCTGATGGCTGTGCTGGCTGTGCCGATGGTCAGCGGCTTGTATTTTACGGAGGTGAGAGGGCTTCATTCCCTTTGCATTACATTCATCATAATGACAGGACTCATGCTGTCACTTTTTGACGAAGCGAGGATGATGCTTTCCTTCAAGGACTATACGACACTGCTGTAAATGAGACCACTGCGCGGGGAGAAGCGATGATTTTTTTTGTGCCGGCCTGGTATACGGATGCCAGCCATTGGTGGACAGAGAGGATCCCATGGTATAGGGAGAAAAAGCGGAAGTATGACAGCTTTCTGTCCCAGATCCGCATGTTTCTTCATGAGGGGGAGGAGGTCTGTCTTCTGAACCTGTCTCAGTTTACCGGTTACAGGCGTTTCGCGTTTGCGGAGGGACTTGGCAAAGCAGCGCAAATATCTGTCTTTGACATTCTTCAGAACATCGGGCTCAATGAGTGCGCGTCCTACAGCTACAAGGACCTTCCCTGGGCTTCCGGCATGGAATGGGTATATACCCCTTTTCTGGTCTGGGGCTATCAGAACGGAGAGCGAAAGGTCAAAATTGAATTTGCCAAGGCAGGCGATGTCGCCGAGATCCTTTTTTATGATGGGGAAAAGGTGCATATGAAGTACCGGCTTGACGAACGGGGCTTCATTTCCGTGGTATTGATCTATGGAGAGAATACGCAGCCTTATGCCTATTATCTCGATGCGGGCGGCAGGATCCAGTTTCGGGAGAATCAGGAGGACGGCAGGGTGGAAATAGCCCTGGGAGCCGCCTATGCTTTTAAGAAGCGCAGATATGATGATCTGGGAGAGCTGGTGGAAGAAGCCCTTTCTGAACAACTGTCGAAGCTGACTGGGTCGGACACGGTGGTGGTTTCCTCCCATCCGAGGAACAATGCCTTGTTTCTGAAAGAAAACAGACCTTTCAAAACGGTGCTGTTTCTTGAGGGGGAGAGCGCCGCCCGATGCTCTACGGATGAACTGCAGGCAGCAGACCTCCTTGTCACTGACAGCGAGTGGGACAGAAAACGGATCCTGTCCCGATGCCCGGATCTGCGGCCCGACTTCATGGTCATTGCTCCGGTCGACGCAAGACTGGACTGGGGCAAGAGTTCAGAGACCAGGATCCAGAAAATCTTTCTCCATGCAGACATTCCCGACGACCATGAGTTGGGCGTGGTTCTGACAGCTGTGGCTGAATTCCTTCGGGCGGATGACAATATAGAACTATATGTGGTCGAGGAGTTCGCTCCGGAACGGGGGAGCGACGCCCAGAAGGAGGCACTCTGTGCCAGGATCGAGGCGGTTTCCGACCTGCGGGTGGACCGGGAGGAGGAAAAATCGCTCGGAGAGAACCGAGAACTTCAGGAGATGCTGGAGGAGGAAAGGGATAAGGTCTATGTCAGGTCTTATTCCGATATCCAGGAACTGGAAAAAATCCTCTATGACTGCCGGTTGATCGCAGACCTTGGCGAGGAGCCGTCGGAACTGCTCCAGATCGTGGGAATCAGCATGGGAATTCCGCAGATCCACAAGGTCAGCACACGCTACATCGACCACAGAAAAGAAGGATATGTGATCGGAGAACTCGATAAGCTGCCGGAAGCGATGCGATATTACCTGTATGGTATTCAGAACTGGAATGAAGCCTTTATGCACTGCGTGCGCAAGGTAGAGGCTTATTCCGGGAAAGCTATCGTGGAGAAGTGGATGAACCACATTGATTCAGTCAGGAGATGAGATGACAGAGGTAATCCAGGTCGGACCCTATCATTGGAATAGAATACTCAGGATACCGGAGGAGGTCGGGTGGCACTATCTGGTTCCGCCTGCGTCCGGGGACAGCCTGGCCAAGGTGCTCCCGGAAAAATGCGACGTTCTGATCCTGGATATCCCCTTGTCTGGACCCCACCTTAAGGAAATCAGCAGGCTTGTTAAACCTTACACATGTTTTCACACAGCGCGGGCAGCGCAGGGCAGCCGGGAAATGCTTGATTTCCTGGAGCGGAAGAAGAGTGTTCTCCTGAACGGGAACGCCTACCAGAGCTTTGTCAATGATATTCCGGCGAAATACTTTTCAAAAATGTATGGGGCCAGGTTCCCTGCGGAGCAGCTCATCGTCAGGGAGGGCATGCCCTATTTTGCGGAAGGCCATGATCATATCGTTCTCGAGAGTGATTTCGGGAAAGAATATTTGCAGGTGGCCAATTGGTGCTACAACCTGCGCTTACATAAAGGAGAGAGTCTTGATCTGTGGCTTGAGTACAGTAAAGACCCGGGGCTGGACATTCGGCTTCAGATCATTGAAAATCCGGATGGCTCCACAGGCCTGCTGCACACGGTCAGGTATTTCCATGAAGAACTGAGGACTGACGAACAGATCTGCTATACGCCCGACGACGGGAAGGCGTGCAATCTGTGTCTGTGCCTGCAGGCCAGGGGAAAAGGGAAGATCAGCATCGGTTCCCTGCATTACCGGGTTTCCCGAAAGGGGGCCGGGGTCCTTCTGCCGGGCGGGAAAAGGCACGTTGACGGGAAGAGGCATGAGATCATCTCTTACTTTGACCCCGCGGACCGGAAACCTCCCCTGTGCGTTTATTTTTCGGGATACAGGCCGGCGGAAGGCTTTGAAGGTCTGGGCATGATGCGGCGGTTCGGCGCCCCCTTCCTCCTCTTTTATGATCCGAGGCTGGAAGGCGGCGAATTCTACCTTGGATCCCGGGAATATGAGCAGAATGTGGAAAAGACCATTCGGGAGGCTATGGATGAACTGGGCTTCTCAAATCGGGAATTGGTGCTTTCCGGCCTGTCCATGGGGACCTTCGGCGCCTTCTACTACGGCTGCAGACTTCAGCCTTTTGCCATCCTGGCCGGGAAACCCCTGCTGAGCCTCGGCAATGTCGCGAGAAATGAAAGACTTTTGAGGCCAGGCGGCTTTCCGACTTCTCTGGATCTTCTGCTTCAGCAGACGGGAGGGCTTACAGAGCAGGATGCGGAAGCGCTCAACAGAAGGTTCTGGGATCTCTTTGACAAAACGGACCTGTCGGACACGAAGATCGCAATCGCCTATATGCAGGGAGACGATTATGACGCCACCGCATACGAAGATATTCTCCGCCACGTACAGGCAAGACAAGTGCGGATCGCCGGCAAGGGAATCATCGGCAGACATAACGACAATACCACAGAAATCGTCAAATGGTTCCAGTCGCGCTATGTGGAGGTATTGAGGGAGGACTTTGGACGCGGAAATGACCAGCAGTGAGAGAACTAAGAGGGAAGCCATCCACCTGATCGAGTGGAGGAACAATCTGAAGGGATACTTTTACGGGAGTACCCTTCATTACTTCGGCAGAGGCTGGGTGCGCTTTGAAAATGAACTCATGCCGCCTGGAACGGTCATCCACAGATGGAAATCTGAATATAACTATCAGGCGGAACGTCACGAACCAATGCTTGTTCCCCTTACGCCGGATGTGCAGTATATTGTCCGCGCCTATTGGGGCTGTGAACAGGAGGACGGACTGATTCTGAGAGCTATCTTCTTTGACTCGAGAGGGAAAGAAATCGAACATGTCAACTCCAGGGGACGGGAAATACGCTTCACCTGTCCTGAGAGCTGCTGTTCCTGGGAACTGCAGCTGATCAACGGAGGCACCAGATCTCTTGAATTATATTATCTGGTACTTGCCCGGACAGCAACGCTGCAAAAGCGGTGGTTCAGATGGGGGAACACGGGAAAAGCTTCTGTGGTCATTATCGGAGAGCCCCAGGGCAACACGATTGTGTGCCCTTCTGCCCGGTTCATGGACTGTATAGAAAGACTTGCGTTCATACCGGTACAGTATACGGAGAACGAACCGATGCTGAAAAACGTGGTCCTGCCGATGGTGTCGGAATCAACAGTTCTGATCGGGTATGGTCCAAGAAGCAACTGGGCTGCCTTCACACTTGCAAGAAAACTCGGTTGTCGGGGTTTTGCCAGCTGGGAGAGGGATGACTATCCGCCGATGGGCGGTGGTGGACGGATCCAATGCTACCTGGTAGGAACACAGCCAACAAAAGATAAGAGGGCGTACTTTCCCCTGGCTGCCAGAATGGCGGATCACACATCTGCGCTGGAGTCATTTCCGCTTGAGTTATTGCCATGATGAAACGTAGAAAGCCAAGAATACCGGCGCACTATCGGCATATAGTGGATCGTATCGAAGATACAGCCCGCGACGTGAAGAACATGTCCGACAAGGAGCTTCGGGATAGAACATCTTCTATGAAGGCAGCCATAGCAGCAGGCAGGTCTCTGGAGGAGCTCCTTCCGGAAGCCTTCGCCGTCTTTTCGGAGGCGGCCTGGCGGGTGTTGGGAATGCGTCCGTACAGAGTACAGCTGATGGCCGCTGTTGCTCTTCATGAAGGAAAAATCATTGATATGGCCACCGGTGAGGGAAAGACGCTGACAGCGGCAATCCCCCTGTACCTCAATGCCCTGACCGGGAAAAAGGTAATATTGGTCACTGTAAATAACTACCTGGCCAGACGTGACGGTGAGGAGATGGGGCGGATCTTTTCCTTTCTGGGACTCACCACAGGCATTGCCGTCTATGAGGATCCGAACCGAAGGTATGAGGCGAAGGAAAAAAGGGAAATCTACAGCAAGGACATCATATACACCACGAGCGGCGGCCTGACCTTCGACTATCTGTCCGAGAACCTGGGAAGCTCTGTGGAGGACAGGTTCCTGCCGGAGTTCTACTACGTGATCATTGATGAAGCAGACGCGGTGCTTCTGGATGCAGCTGTGATGCCGCTGGTCATTTCCGGGGCTGCCAGACTCCAGTCCAATCTGTATGGGGTTGCCGATGCCTTTGTGACGATACTGGAGGAGGGCGTCCACTTTGTCGAGGAAGAGGGCCGGGTTTACCTCACGGAGGAAGGCGCGGACCTCGCGGAGCGCTATTTCCGGGTGGAGGATCTCTATGACGGCACCAATCTGGCTCTGGAACGACATATCCAGCTGGCCCTCCAGGCCAGATGCCTGTACAAGGAAAATGTCCAGTACGTCGTGCGGGATGGGAAGATCGTCCTGCTGGACAACAGCAGCGGCCGGATGCTGGACAACACCAAGCTGAACGCAGGGCAGCACCAGGCTCTGGAAGCCAAGGAAGGGGTCGAGTTGACCCGGGAAAGCCGGGCTATGGCTTCCATAACCTACCAGCACTTCTATGATCTCTTTCCCAAGGTGGCAGGCATGTCAGGAACCGCTGCCCTGGATGCGTCCGAATTCGCCAGCGTCTATAAGATGCGCCTCGAGGTGATTCCCCCGAATCGCCCTATGATCAGGCGGGACCTGCCGGACCGCTGCTTCAGGACAAGGGAGGAACAGCTCCGCAGCGTCATCAAAGAAATCCGGAAACTCCATACCATCGGCCGGCCGGTCCTGGTGATCACGGAGTCCATCAATCTTGCCAGACAGTGCTCCGAAGAGCTTCTGCGTGCCCAGGTGCCCCACAGCCTGCTCACTGCCTTCAACCTTCCCAGGGAGGCGGAAATCATAGCGGCAGCGGGCGTAGAGTATACCGTGACTGTCGCCACCTCCATCGCCGGGAGAGGAACGGACATCCGGATCACGGAAAGGGCGAAGGAATTGGGAGGCCTGGCGGTCATAGGCGTGGGCAGGATGAGCAGCCGAAAGCTGGAGGCCCAGGCCAGAGGGCGGGCCGGACGGCAGGGAGACCCCGGCACGAGCTGCTTCTTTGTGTCCATGGAGGACAAGATCGTCGAGGATGCCTGGCCGGAGCGGAAGGACAAGAATCGGCATTTCCGGATGGACCGTCTGAGAAATGTCCGAAGATTTCTCAGAAATACCCAGAAAAAAATCGAGCGGGGCAGCAGAGGCTCCCGAAAGAACACGATGGAGCTGGCTGTCAGCATCCTGATCCAGCGGGAGCTCCTGTACGAGACCAGGAGGAAACTGATCGACGGGGAGGCGATCCCGGAGGAGACAGTCATGAAGATCCTGCGGGAGGTGGTCGACGGCTGCCTGGGTGACGGGGAAGCTGAGCTGACGGATGAGACCGTCATGGGGTTCATTTTCAGCCACGTGAGTTACCGGGCGGATTGGATCAGGGAAAAACGGCTTCCCGCCAAGGCGGCCAGGGACTATACCTTTGCGCTGGCCTCCCAAGTCTATCACCGGAAGCTTGCCTCCCTTCCGAATGATGAGCTGCGGTCGGTCTTTGTCAGAAAGATGCTGCTCAGAGCCATCGACGACGAATGGATCGACCAGATCGATTATATGCAGCAGCTGAGGATAATTGTCGGGGGCAGGCGGTTCGCCCAGCGCAATGAGATCTACGAATATCTCACCGAATCCCATGATTCCTACATGAACATGAGGACCAGGGTCCATGAGAAGATGATGAAAATGCTCCTGCTCAGTGACTTTTCCGTCGATGAGGAAGGAAGCATACATATCATAACCCCATGACGGCAGCCAGGGGGCGGAGAAATGCGGCATGACAGTATATAATTATAACCTTGGCATAGGCTGGTCCAGCAGCGGCGTGGAGTATGCTCAGCTCTACCGGGCCCGCTGCTTCCGGACGGCCGGCATCAAAGCGCGTTTCATCTTTACGGATATGATCCGGTATGAGAACATCGCGCATCTCACGGAGCACATAGGGTTCCGGGACGAAGAAGTCATATGGCTGTATTCTTTTTTTACGGATTTCCAAACAGCTCCTTCGACATACCCCCTTGATGAACTTGAAAAAACCTTTCCCGGGAAGGCTTCCCGGATCAAGGAGGGAAATAAGATCCGGACCTATACCTTTGAAGAAATCGGCACCGTTATCCACGTCCACGAGGGCATAGAGCCTTCCACGGTACAGCGGGTGGAGACCATCTGCAGGGGAAACCTTATCCGGACAGATTACTATTCCTGCGGAAGGGTCTTCTCGGAGTTCTTTACCCCGAAGGACAAGCAGGCGGTCCTCTGTCTCAGACAGTTCTACAACCGGGACGGAAGGGTGGCCTACGAGGAGATGATCGAGGGGGAAAAGAGCATATTCAGATTTCCGGACCGGATCTTCTACGACAAGGAGGGCCTAGTGGGCTATATGGTCCGCTCCATCGGTGCAGGACCGGAGGATCTCATCCTGATCGACCGGGCGACCCTGATCGGCCCGCCGATTCTCAAAAACCGCGGTGATGCCAGGGTCGGTGTCGTCGTCCATGCGGAACACTACAACAGCAGCCAGACAGATGAAGACAATATCCTCTGGAATAATTTCTATGAGTATATGTTTTCGAACCATGAGGAGGTCGACTGCTTCATCACCTCCACCGAGGCCCAGTCCTCTCTTCTCAGGAGTCAGTTCAGGAAATACTACGGTGTCAGTCCGAGGGTCTGCACGCTGCCGGTGGGCTGCATAGATGAACTGAAACACCCGGCGGAAAAGAGAAAGAAGCATGCAGCCCTGACGGCTTCCAGGCTGGCGTCGGAGAAGCATGTGGACTGGCTGGTCAGGGCCGTGATTCTTGCCCGCAAGGAGATTTCGGACCTGAGCTTTGACATTTACGGCACAGGGAAGTGCGCTGAGCAGTGCAGGCGCCTAATCGAGGAGGCGGATGCCGGAGCTTATATCCGTCTTATGGGCCACACGGACCTGACGGAAGTCTATAAGACCTATGAAGTTTACCTCTCGGCATCCGGCAGCGAAGGGTTCGGCCTTACCCTCCTCGAGGCGGCGGGCAGCGGCCTTCCCATCATCGGCTTTGATGTGCCCTACGGCAACGTGACCTTTGTACACCCGGGGGAAAACGGATTCCTGATAGAGTACGATCAGGATATTGAGGACCGGATCAGATGTCTGGCGGAAAGCATCGTGAAGCTTTTCAAGGACAGTGACCAGGACAGCTTCCGAGCCAGATCCTATCAGACAGCGGAGGACTATATGCTTTCCAGCGTCAGTTCGTCCTGGAGAAGATTAGTGGAGGAACCGGATAATGATCCTGCTATTTGACACGTATAACGAAGATTCGCTCATGCTTCACGCGTCTGTCCTGGCTTCCCAGGTCACCTGCACGGCTGTATCGGTCCTCGACAACGGCTTTCTCCCGACGGACGTCCGCTCCCCCTACATGGAGACCATAGGGCAGTGGGAGGACACGGAACCTGCGCCGCTGTATTTTGACAAGGTCAAGGTGCCGCGTTTCTGGGAGATCAGGCATGCCGGCGGCAGGAGCGAGATCTGGGACGACAGCATCCTGAGGGGGCGGATCTATTATATAGAACCTGCCCACAAGCGGTTCGTCTCCGTGGTGGAGTGGGTCGACAGGGACGGCAAGGTCTTTTTGAGAGAACACTACAACCAGTGGGGGCGCCTCTTTGCCAAGACCTTCCCGAACGCCGAAGGAAAGGAAGCGGTCAAACACTTCTACGACCGCCAGGGCAGGCTGGTCCTGACCGAGAACAACGTGACAGGTACAATCATAGTCTCCGGGGAGGAAAATGAACGCATTTCCCTGTCCAGGGCTGAATTCATAGCCGATTACCTCCGCAGGAACCATTGGGACCAGGAAGCGATCCTCTACAACTCTCTGTCCACGCCCTTCCACGTCTCGAACCATCTCAAAAGACTGGGCGGGGACCGGAAGGACGTCCTTTTCTGGCATGAGGACATCCGCGGACAGATACCCGGCAACATGAAGATGATCCTGGAGGGGGATTCGACGGGGACTGGCAGGATATTTGTCCTTAAGGATTTCTCTATCCGGGAGCTCAGCCGGCAGGGGGTGGAGTTCCATAAATTCAGCAGGCTCGGCTATGTGCATCCCGACAGCCGTGAGAATCTGGGTCGGCGGGAAGTGCTCATTATGACCAACAGCGACCGGGTGGAGAACATCTCACAGATCGTGGAAAGGCTGCCGGGTTTTCATTTTCATATAGCCGCCCTCACTACCATGTCGGACAAGCTGCTGGCTCTGTCGGAGGCCGGCAATGTCCGGCTGTACCCCAACATACCCTACAAGAAAGCCGAAGAGCTCTTCGCTGCCTGCGACTATTACCTTGACATCAACAGGGGAAGCGAGATCCTGAGTGCCCTCCAGAAGGCATATTTTAACAACATGCTGATCCTTGCCTTCAGGGAGACGGTCCATCACAGGGAATACGTCAGCAATGAGGCCCTGTTCCCCATGGACCGGTGGGAAAGTATGGTCAGGTGCCTCGAGAGCGCAGGAGAGGACGAGGGCTATCGGAAGGGCCTGCTCAGGGAGCAGAGAAGACAGGCCCGGGCAGAGAAGCCAGAAAGCTTTCAGAAGGCCCTGGTGCAGGCAGGCCTGGTCCCGGAGGACACCGAACTGGTGGAAAAGTGGCAGAGGGAGGAGTGCAGGCTTCGGGAGAAATACCTGGAGCCGCAGATCTGTCTCTGTGTGCATGACAAGGATGGAAAGTACGCCAGAGAGGTCGGCGCGACGATGCAGAGCGTCATGTGGCATATCAGCAGGAAGGCATGCTTCCACATCCTGTGTGACAACACCATGACCGAGGACAATCGGGCCAAGCTGACAGCCCTGGCCCTGTGGGACGGGCACAGGATCGAATTCCACAGCTGTGAGGAAAAAGCGCGCACGGTTACCGTTAACACCAGACAGTATACGGTCGGGACCTTGTACCGCATGCTGATACCGGAGATGCTGCCGGAGCTGGACCGGGTCCTCTACCTGGATGCCGATCTTCTGGTCACCGACGATATCTGCAAGCTCTGGGATATCGACATAGAAGAGTACGCCATGTCCGGCGTCAGGGAGTATGACAAGATCGAACCTTACTTCAACGCGGGCGTGCTCTGCATGAATCTGAGACGTCTTCGGGCGGACGGGAACCTGTTCGAGAGAGGCGTGGCGTATATCACTGCCAACAATCCGTCCTTCCCTGACCAGGATGCCTTGAATTATCTGTATGCGTCAGATATTCTGACCCTGGAGAAAAGGTGGAACATTTTTGCCGGGGAAGAATATGAGCCACCCTCTGCGGCGGGTGAGGGAATCTATCATTACGGAGGCAGCTTTATCAACATGCAGCAGCCGTCCCCCATCGACCTGCTGATGATCAAAGCTTACGGACAGACCCCTTGGGGGCTCAGCCTGGTAAAGGAGAAGATCGCAGTGGGCGTGGGACGGCATAAAGACGTGCTTATGATGCTCGGTAAGTTCCTGCGTCAGGTGACCGTTCTGAAGAACAGAGACGGGAGGAAGATCCGCAAGGTCTATATCGATGTGAGGAGCGGTCCGTGGAAGTACAAGGAAAGCCTGCTCTCGATCATGCCGCCCTCTCCCGGGGACTACTACGTTGACAGCCAGCCTTCCGGCGTGAAAGAAGCGGACGGGATGCCCGTCTATGGCCCGGACAAGCTGAAGGGAGAGAAAAAGGGCGAGGTCCTCTTCCTGATGAGGCCGACACCGGCCTACTATGAGATCTGCGATTCTCTGCGCAGGATGGGCTTCACGGAGAATGAAGATTTCTTCAACACGCTTCGCCTTCTTCAGAGAAGGCAGGGCGGATACGGAAGATGAACGAAAGGGCGGAAAGCCGGTCTTTTTTCGGAAAAGGACCGGCTTTCCGCTCTTCTTTTCGTTTGCATTTTTCTCCTATGTGCGGTATGATTAACCATTACGAACAAGAGTGAAAGGATCATGGAACGGTGAAGGAATACACGCACAAGGAACGTCAGGACGCGGCCATTGCCAGGGCCCGCGAAATTGTAAAAAAGCTTACCGACGAAAAGGGCAGGCCCCTTTACGCCAACATCACGACCTTCGGCTGTCAGATGAACGCCCGCGACTCCGAGAAGCTTCGCGGTATTCTCCGCGACGTCGGCTACCTGGACACCGAGGATGAGGATGCCGCCGACATCGTGATCTACAACACCTGCACTGTCCGTGAAAATGCGGACAAGCACGTCTACGGCCGACTCGGCCACATGAACGGCGTGAAAAAGAAGAGCCCGGGCCTTGTC
>ODAI011861481.1_pt1 | contig 12823 bp, 12 predicted proteins | sample 1539321 | NCBI WGS metagenome assembly ODAI01 (sample SAMN02144231, study PRJEB22623) | gut metagenome | biome: sheep rumen | host: Ovis aries | place: New Zealand | reverse complement strand
CTTGCGCAGCGATTTTGGGGCTGTCCTTTTGTTGCCGAATATCTGGTTCTGCTGTATTACAAGGATTTTTTCATCTGCGACGGAGAAGCCTTCCGTGATTGCGGCAGGGATTACGTGTACCGGGAAAAGGGACCTGTCTTGTACTTCCAGGTAGTCTTTTACGACTTCCTTGATGCGAAGGGACTGGTTTGAGTTGTCTGCAAAGATAAAGATGTGCCAGCCTTCGTTCTGCAGGCTCGTCAATTGTTCCTTAAAGTAGTTTATGTTGCCAAAGAAGCTCTGGGAAACTTCGCAGTTTACGCTTAGCTCCGTCTTGCCCTTTTCTTCGAGTGTGTCCAGGGTGCGGAACATGATGCTTTTTTGGTGCATATATATAGAAGAAAATTCAAAAAGCATTGCCTCTGGCGGGAATACCGGTAGCTGCTGCCTTGCCTGCCTGTAGGAAACCGTGTATTCGTTCATGATTAGCTTGTCGGCGTTCAGTATTCTGTCAAAGTCGTAGTAGAAAACTGTTGTGTCGCTTTTGATGTAGTCAAGTACGCTGTATTTTTTGTCCCACAAAAGGCCGTAGAAAAGCTCTTCCCCCTCGCTCTGGCGGTTAACGGCAAGTTCTGTAAGGATCCTTTCCTTTTCTTTTCTGGATTCTTCTGTAAATGCAAGGTGAATGCCCTTTTCTGCATGGTTTGAGCTAGTGCTTGTGGCTGGAGATAAAGCGGCTTCGCTACCCTCTTCCTTTTGTTCTGTTTTGTTTGTGGCAAGCCCTTTTCTTTGAGCGTCAAAAGCTGCATAGTCGTTGGAAATACCCTCTTTGTCTGCCTTTTCAAGTATCTGCTCAAGGCGGGAGGCAAGTTGGTCAGTCCAGACAACTTCTTTCATTGGGTAAATTAAGAGTGAATCAATGTTTGTCTTTGATGACTGGGTTTCCGTATCAAAAGTCTTGATTTGGCCGATTGTGTCAAAGTCAAATACCAGGCGGTGGCCGCTCTCCTCTCCCGGCATGAAGATGTCCATTACTTCTCCGCGGAGGGCAAATTCTCCCCTTGTGGTAACACGGGGAACCCTTATGTAGCCCGCATCCGAAAGCTTTTGGCTTAGCTTTCCAGGTTCAATTTCCTGGCCTTTTCTTAGTGTGAATACAAGTTCCCTAAAATATGATGGCGGTGGCAGGGGGGTAAAAAATGCCCTTTGCGTTATTATGAAGATTCTTGGCTTTTGATTTTTTTTGTTGCCGGTAGCAAGTTTTGCAAGAGTTCCTGCCCTTATTCCGAATACAGCCGAACCTTTTGCCGCAGGTCGGTAAGGTAGCATTTCCCAGCCCGGAAGCTGAAGGAGCTCTGCCTTGTCGCCAAGAAGCGTTTCCAGGTCTGTCTCGCATTCATCAGCTTCTTTTTTTGTGGGAACGACAATCACAAAGTCTTCCTGGGTGGAAGAAAATTTTCCTTCAAACTGCTCCTCGTGGATCCTGTCTACCCGGCGGCGCTCCATGTAGCGGGAGATGAAGAATGAATTTAGGGAGCCTTTGCAGCCTGTTATGTCTGCTGGAAATGTAACATCCGAGTCGGCAAGTGTGTTTACTGCTTGTGAAAGAGCTTTCCAAGAAGCCAAAAGAGGCATAAGATTTTCAGAAACTGTATTTGCAGATAATGAATTTTCCATAATATTCCGATAATATAAAAAATAGGTTTAACCTTGGGGGGTTAGTAGTGAAACGTACACTGTTAGCAATTATAGCTTTTTTTATGATTTTTGCCCAGACTTTGACGGCACAAAATTATTCTGCAGAAGGGGAAAATGACCTAAAAAATGTAGAAGTCTCCATTAAATTTTCCGAAAGGACCATGTATCATCCGGGTGATGCAGAGGGCAACCCTGTAAAAGTGCATATCACCCTTATGAACAAAAGTTCCAAGACCCAGCGCTTTAAGCTTGCGGAAGACCGCATGTTCAGCGTGGATTTCCGTGCCTTTAACATAAAGAACACACAGCTTGGACAGACTGATTTGCTCAGGGAAAAACGCACCACGAACAAGACTGTCTATTATAGGGAAATTTCGCTTGAGCCCCAGGAAGAGTATTCTTTTGTTGAAAACCTTAAGGAATACCTTAACATTACGGAGCCTTCAATTTACTATGTTGAATTGAATTTCTATCCTGAACTTTACCGCAACGGTGAGCAGTCAATTCATTCAAACAGGCTTACTCTTGAAGTTAAGCCCTCCCCGACTGCCGCATCTTCTTCCATGATTCCTGTAAAGGAAAATACTGGAGCACTTCTTGAACGCCAGGAAATTGGCCCGGACAAGGTTGTTGAGCAGACTATTATTGCCCGCCAGAATGAACTTTGGGACCAGTTCTTCCTCTATATGGATTTGGAGGAATTGCTTAAGGACAACCAGAGCCTTAACCGCCGCTACAACAATTCAAGTGCGGCAGAAAGAAACGATATGCTCAATGAATTCAAGGCCGAGCTTATGCAGAGCCGCATTTGCAAAGACATTGTTACAAAGCCAGTAAAATTTGAGATTAAGAGCACAAATTACGACCCCAACGAAGGTACCGTAAAAGTTGAAGAGTGGTTTGAATACGATAAGTATAAGGAAAAGAAGCTCTACACCTACTACGTGCGCCAGAGAGACGGAATTTGGCAGATTTACAGATACACCGTAACAATTCTTGAAAAGCAATAAGATTGATGGCACGATAGATGGCAAAATCATCAACCAAGGCTAAATATTTTTGTGAAAACTGCGGATCTGAGGTGGCGGCAAATGCCCGCTGCTGCCCCAGGTGCGGCAAGTTTTTCTCTTCCGTCCGCTGCCCTTCTTGCGGTCACATGGGAACCGTTCATGACTTTAAATTTGGATGCCCTGTGTGCCACTATGCTATGACAGAGGATGACATAAACGGAACTTCAGGTGGTGGAGAAAAAAGTAGCCGGGGGGCACGCAGTAAAAAGAGTAAGTTTAAGGTAAAAAGTAGGTCCAGCCATTCGTTTGCACCAGAAAAGATTCTTGGGGATGATGTTCCTGCCTGGCTTTTTATTGTTAGCGTAATAGTCCTTATAGGAATCCTTGCCCTTGTTGTTTACAGATGTCAATAGAACGGTTGACATTATTGCTTAATTTTAATATAATTATTTTACTTTGTTTTGAAGTATTGCCCGGATGGTGGAATTGGTAGACACGCTAGTTTCAGGTACTAGAGCCTTCACGGGTGTGCAAGTTCAAGTCTTGTTCCGGGCAACGGCGGTTCTATATAGAACCGCTTTTTTTATGAACAAGAGTCCACGTTGCAACGCACTTGCTAGCAACGTGTGTTCCGGGCATGTGCAGTCTCGTAAAGAGACTGCTTTTTTTTTACAAGAATCCACTCCGCTACGCCTTGCTTGCGGCGTGTGTTCCGGGCAGCCAGCGGTTTCTTTTGAAACCGCTTTTTTTTATAACAAGAATCCACTCCGCTACGCCTTGCTAGCGGCGTGTGTTCCGGGCAGCCAGCGGTTTCTTTTGAAACCGCTTTTTTTTATAACAAGATTGCACGTTGCTACGCCCTTGCTTGCAACGTGTGTTCCGGGCATGTGCAGTCTCGTAAAGAGACTGCTTTTTTGTAACAAGAATCCACTCCGCTACGCCTTGCTAGCGGCGTGTGTTCCGGGCAGACAGCGGTTTCTTTTGAAACCGCTTTTTTTTTATAACAAGATTGCACGTTGCTACGCCCTTGCTTGCGGTGTGTGTTCCGGGCACGTAGCGGTTCTTTACAGAACCGCTTTTTTTTAACAAGAATCCACACCGCTACGCCCTTGCTTGCGGTGTGTGTTCCGGGCACGTAGCGGTTCTTTACAGAACCGCTTTTTTTTAACAAGAGTCCACTCCGCTACACCTTGCTTGCGGCGTGTGTTCAGGGCATATGCGGTCGTGTTAATAGCGTAGAGAGCGCGGCAGGCACTGGAGGGGCCCGCCGGTAGGCGGGTTGCGGTAGCAATGGAGGGGGTTGGGGCCCCCGGAACCCCGCAAGCGCCACACACTGGGCATGTTTGGCAGCAGAGAAGCGATTTGTCCTGATTGAAAGCGCCGCCAATAATAGAACTATAGCTCTGGGGCGTTTTTTGGCTTGTATTCAAAAACTTTTTGGATGATGCCGGAATCAGTTTGCAGGGGGAACTGTATTTTGCTTGCCCAGAATTTGAAGCTTTCTAGGGGTGCTGACACTTCTTTTGCGGAATAAATGGGGTCTCCTTCTATTGGAAAGCCAAGCCATGAAAGGTGGCATCTTACCTGGTGCCTGTAGCCCTTTGACAGGGTGCAGTCGGCGGTGAAGGTGTTATTATCATTTTGCTTTAGGGTTATGTCTGTTGTGTACCAGGCGGGAGATGCTTTTTTTAGTGCGGCTTTTCCGGATGCACTTGTTACAGGCCTTACTTCCCTGTTTTTTATGCCGTAGGGGCGGAACATGGATTTTACTTGTACGTTGGCATAGCCCTTTGCGATTATGCTTTTTGCGTCATAGGGCTTTTCTGGATATCCTTCTGGTAAGTTTGCACGGGGATTGCATATTGCCTTGTATGACTTTATGAAATTCCCCTCTTCCTGAACGCCTTGCATGTAGTCATAAAAATCTTGTGATGAGGCTATGAGTAAAAGGCCTTCCGTGTCTGTGTCTATGCGGTGGAGCAAACCGTGCTCACATTCTTTTTTGCCCTTTACACGGTTTAGTTCCGGAAAGCGGACGGCTGCTTGCGTGTATGCAGATGGATCTCCTTCGTAAAGAGGTGCGCTTGCTGTTCCGCGGGGTTTTATTATGACTGCAAAAGGCTCTTCCTCTGTTGGCGTGTGAAGAAATTCAATATCCATTGGCTACCTGTCTTTGGGAAGAATTGTCTTTGGGAATTTTTTGTGCAGAACCTTCATTACGTCTTTGAAGCGTTCCGGGGTTTTTGTGCGGAAAACGGACAGTTCTCCGGCTTTGTTTCCAGGAAGCTCTATCTTTAGCATACGGGCATTCAGCATGAGGGTTGCGTTTGGAAAGAGCTTGTCGGGCTTGGAATAGATTTTGTCGCCAAGCACCGGGCAGTTTAGGTACTTCATGTGCACACGTATTTGGTGGGTTCTTCCTGTTGCAATGCGGAGACGCATGAGGGTGTATTCGCCATAGCAGGCTATTGCACTGTAATAGGTCTTGGCAAATTTTCCTTCTGTCTGCAAGTCCACGGCGCGGAATCTTTTGCGGTTCTTTGGATCGCGTATCATGTTGGTTTTGATGATGCCGTGCTGGTGCTGGGGGCGGCCTGTGCAAATTGCTATGTATTCCTTTACGATTTTTTTGTGGTTCTGGAACTGGGACTGGAGCCATTCTTCGCTTTGGCGGTTCTTTGCGGTGATTATGATGCCGGATGTGTCTTTGTCCAGCCTGTGCACTATTCCAGGTCTTCTGCGCTCCAAAATTTCGCTTGTTTTTCCTTCCTTTAGCTGGGGAATTTTTTGCCTGCCCCAGTGGAATAGAAGCGCGTTGACGAGGGTTCCATTCCAGTTGCCGCATGCGGGGTGTGTTACCATTCCCTGTTTTTTGTTGACTACACAAACGTTCTGGTCTTCATAGATTATGTCCAGAGGGATGTCTTCCGGTTCTATGTCATCGGGGATGTTTTCTTCCCAGTCAATGTCTATCTGGTCCCCGGCCTTTACCTTGTATGAGACCTTCTGCTTTTTGCCGTTTACAAGAATGTTTGTGACTCCGCTTTTTAGCTTGCTGCGGTTCATGCCGTTTGGAAGGGATGCAATGTATTTATCCAAGCGTTCGGTTTTGTCGTATTCATCGGGAATTTTCGTGCTAAAGAAAGGCATTATTCCCCCTGCCCGCTTTTAGGCTTGTCTTGTGCTGGTCTTTTGGATTCTTTTGGACTTTCTGCCGAAGAGCCTTCTTTTGTTCCTGAAGCTTTATCTGAAGCCGTGCCTGTAGACGAGTCTTCTTTCTGTGCTTTAAGGTTTCCCTGCCGCATGAGGTTTCCTGCTTCTTCTGGCGTTATTGGAGTGACGGTTGGCTGCTCCGTAGATTCACGGATCTTCCTAAGTTTGCGCTGGGTGTGCTTTTCTTTTATGAATGTTATTAAAAAATCTGTAAGGCCTATTGCACAGCTTGCAGCGGCTGTGTAGCCTATTATCATCTTTATTTGCCTTTCATCATAGTTCTTTGAACTGTCGAAGGGGTTTGGAAAAGAAACGCTTTCGCCTTTTATGTATTGATAGGTTCCGTAGGTTAGGATAACTCCAAGTGTGGTAAAGGGAACTGAACCAAGCGTTATTATTTCTGCGCGGCGTATTTTCTTTGACCATTCAGGAAATTCATCTGGTGAATAAGGCTCTGCTTCTTCACTTTCGGATGATGATTTGTCCGTTGTGGCGGCAAAGGCGACTTTTGGAGATAATGCGAGCTTAGCGGAAATTGCTATTGATAAAACAAAAAATAAAATTCTTTTTAATTCCATATTGCGGTTGTTTAATTCCCATCGTTGGGTTTATTGTATTCACGCTCTCCAAAAAGGGCTGTTCCAATTCTTACCATGGTGCTGCCCTCCTCTATTGCGATTTTATAGTCACCGCTCATTCCCATGCTTAGTTCTTTTATGGGCAGGTTTGGAAAGCTTTTGTTCACTTTTTCCCTTAGTTCACGCAAAGAAGAAAATGACTTCCTTACAATTTTTTCATCGTCGCAAAAAGGAGCCATTGTCATTAGGCCTGTTGCCCTGATGTGTGGGTATAAACCAGTCGATAGGTTTTGCAAGGAAGACATAAGTTCACTTTCATCTTTGTAGCCAGACTTTGAATCTTCTCCTGTATGGATTTCCAAAAACACATCCATTGTCTTGTTAAGCTTTGATGCGTGTTTTTCTATTTCTTTTAAGAGGTCTTCCCTGTCTACGGACTGGATGCATGATGCTATTTCTACGGATTTTTTTACCTTGTTGAGCTGCAGGCTTCCTATTATATGAAGCTGAGCCTTGCCTGGACGCATTGTGTTTATTTCTGTGAATTTGGAAAATGCCTCCTGAACACGGTTTTCGCCAAAGAGAAAATGCCCTGAGTCCATTGCTGCAAGCACGGATTGGACCGGGTGGAATTTGCTGACTGCGCAAAGAATTACGCTGCCGCTTTCCCTACCCGATGCTTTTTCTGCGTTTGCTATGTCAAATCTTATCTTATCAAAGTTATCTTTTATCTGCTCTGCTGTCATTTTTTTCCGCCTCTTACTGATTATACAGAATTTCAAAATCTCCTTCAATCAGTTTGCATTAACTGTGCATTGCATTGGCAAGGGTGTCCGTAAGGGTGGCAAACTGGGCCACCGTTAGGTTTTCTGCCCGCTCCGAAGGCGATATGCCTGCCTTTGCAAAGAAATCTGCCACTGATAGTCCTTTTGGAAGCAGAGGCTTTATATTGTTCTGGATTGTCTTTCTGCGGCTGGAAAAGAGCGTGTGCACAAGCTTTACAAATAGTTCCGGTGACAGGCATTCAACTGGGGAAGCCTTTTTTTCCAGTAGGACGGCTTTTGAGGCTACCCTAGGTTTGGGCCAGAAGTTTCCGGGTCCAAGTTCTATGGATGGCTTTACGTCGTAGGCAAATTGGCAGAGTACGCTGAATGATGAATAGTCCTCGCTTGAAGGCTTTGCACAAATTCTATCTGCAACTTCCTTTTGGACTGTAAAGACGCAGCAGTCAAATGGGCATGATTTTTCTATTGTGTCTGCAATGAATGTGGCGGCTATGTTGTAGGGAAGGTTTCCTGCAAGTTTTATTGGCAACTGGGCTTTTTTGTATTCCCCAAGCCAGTTTTTGAGCACATCGCCTTCAACTATGGCAAGTTTACCGCTTTTTTCTTCATCAGAGAAAATTCCGTGCAAAAGCTGAATGAAGCCCTTGTCTATTTCAAAAGCCTTTACTTTTGCGCCGGAATTTAGGAATTCAGCGGTCATGCAGCCCAATCCTGGCCCTACTTCCCAGACTTCTTCATCTTTTGAAAGCTGCAGGAGGGAGGCTATTTTTTGCCTTGCGTTTGGGTTGAGCATAAAATTCTGTCCGAATTTCTTCTGCATGGAAAAACCGTGCTCTTCCAGGATCTTTTTGAGTTCGGCAGGTGAATTATAGTCGGGGCAGTTCATATTCTTTCCTTTATTTTAGTTGAATGGGCGGTACGCGGGCAAATATCCTTACAAGAAAAACAATTGCTTCGTACGCCATGTTCAGTATACAGCCAAATGGGGGGCAAAGAAAAGGCATTAAAAGGCATATTGCTATGCAAAATAGTGCCAATGAAAGAAAAATGCTTATCAAAGGGCAGACTGCAACACTGGAAATGATGCCTATAGGAGTTATGGTTCCAAAAAAAGCGGCGGTTATTGGTGTTGTGGCGGCCTGGGCTCCTATTGAAGTGCAAAGGGGGCTGCTTAAGGCGGGTGGAATCTTTCTTGTGAAGAATCTTTCTATTAGCGGAGTTATTGCCATGATTCCTGCCAGTGCTGAATAGGAAAGCATGAATGCTACGGATTTTGCGTCGTCCGGGATGATTACAATGTGAATCAAAAAAACTGCGCTTAGTATTTCCGATGATTTTAGCTTTTTGCAGTAGAAGGAGTTTGCAAAGAGAATGAAGGATGAACAAAGGAGTGCCCTTAGCAAAGACGGTGAAAGTCCTGCAAACCAGGAAAATGCTATTATTGCTGCCATGCGTACAAAAAAACTTGCCCTTTTGCCAAAAATCCTCTTGCCAAGGATTCCCGACAGTCCTGAAAAAAAAGACAGGTGCATTCCGCTTAGGGCAAGAACGTGGGAAAGTCCCGCAAGTGAAAAATCGTTGCAAAGACCGCTTTCCGTGTATTCTCTGGCGCCTGAGAGCAGAGAAAGTATCAGTCCTCCTGCATTCCCCCAGCCAAAGAGCATCCTCTTAAAAACAAGCCTGCACTTTGCCCTAAAATGGGCTATTTTTCCGTAAAGGCTTTTGTCTGGCCCCATGTATTCAAGGGAATGAACGGTAAAGGCATTTGCCTTGGGGTTCCATTTGCCCTTGCAGGATATGTTTTCTCCCTGCTCGATTAGGACTGATTTTCCTTCAAGAGAATAGAGCTTTCCCGGGTACAGGGCTTCCACGGTTTTTGAGGGAATTAGAATGCTTATTTTTCCGCTGGATTTAAAGCTTTGTTCTATGCCTGTGCCTGATTTGCAGGTGATTTGCGATGACTTACAGGAAACAAGGGCAAGTTTTGCGCTGTAGAATTTTCCGGAAGACGTTTTGCAGGGATTTGTGCATATTTTTCCGCTAAGGAATTGCGCCTCCTGCAGGGGAATTGCGCTCTTGTAGGGTGAGCGCTCCTTTAAGATGCCAGTGCCGCAGTATGCAAGAAATGCGCAGACTAGTGCAGCCAGCAAAAAGGGCCTTGGCTCAGAAAAGAATTCTATGAATTTTACCACTTAAGTTTTGTTAGGGCGGTTTTTGCAGCCTTTACTATGTCCTCCGGATAATTCAGGTAAGTAACGTACAGGAGGCCATCAAAGGCTGTTTTATCGCCCAAACCTCCCAATGCATTTATTACGGAAAGCACGACGGCTTGAGACGGGGCACGGTTTTGCTCCATACCCTTGTTCAGAAATTCAAGATAGGACGAAAGAACCTTTCCTGTTTTGTCAGAAGCAATCGAGGCTATGTTTTGGATTGCGGTGGCAAACTGCGCGTCGCTAATAATCTGAGATTCGTATGCCGAACGGATCTGCGGAAATATTTCTGTCGCGAGCTTTGCTGCCCTGGTCCATTTTTGGTCTGATGCAATCTGAAGGCTGGTCAGCTGCAAAAGGATAAGCTTTTCGTTTTTCTCTTTTGTTTCTCCTATACTATATATAGACTCTGAAAGTGCGTTTTCTGCCAATTCTCCGCAAATTTTTTTTGGAATTTTTTCTCCGTCATCGGAAAGTTCCTTTACTGTAGACAGAATGTTGTTCTTTTTTTCCGTGTCTACGTTTGCAAAGACTGTAAGAATTTCATTTTCGCATTTTTTTGCAAGTGGTGAATAGGCGTCCCTGAGTTCCTTCTTGTTGTTTGGCCAAACATCCATTATATCTGCAAGGAAGAGGCTTGTAAATGAATTGCTGTCCCCTATTTCACCAAGGAGCATGATGGCCTTTATGGTAAGGTCGTCTATGGGGTCCTTCCTGTGGATTTTGTCGGAAACAAAGCTGTTCAAGAGGTTTACGCTTTTTTGGGATGATATTTTTTTGATTTTGTCAAGGACTGCTATGCGGATTTCTCCGTCATCAAAACTGATGAATATCTGGCTTAGGTTCTGGGCAGCCTTGTCTTTTTCTTCCTGGGAGGCATTTTCCGTGTTAAGGCAGGAAACGGCTGTCTTTACCAAAAGCCTAAAGTCTGCGTCGCCTGCAAGAGAATCTTTTTCCTCTGCCGCAAAGTCAAGGGCCCTAAGGCAGATTGACATATCCCCGCTGAGTGACGACTGCTCTACCGCATGGATTTTGTCCGATATGTTTCCTTTTAAATATTCAATTACTGCTTCTTCGCAAAAAAGGCCGGCCGGAGAGAATAATAGCACGGAGACTAAAGCTGTGCGAAAGCTTTTTCTAAGATATTCTTTTGCATTCATCCTGCACCCCCTGTAAAAGTCTGTCAAGTTTTTATGGCTCATTTTTGATTGCTTTGCGGCTTGTTTATGGCTTCGTCCTCAAAAGAGGAACGCAATTTAACTTCATCTTCCGGAGCTATTTCCAATGGTTCGGCAGCATCTTCTTCTGTCTCTTCGTCCTTTAGGCCTGCAATATCCGACTTGAGGGCTGGTTCACCGGATTTTGAATTTTCCCCTTCTTCATTGCTGTCGTCTTCTGCAAGCTTTATGGCAAGGTCCTTTTCCTTTTGGTCTGCCGGAATTATATTGTATACATAGGTTAGAATTGCATTTTTCATGCTGGGGTCAATGTGGATGCACTCAAAATGCAGCCTTGACTGTTCCAGCGCCTTGTTGTATTCAACCGCACGGATGATTCCGTACATGATTATTAGAGTGTCATTCAGCCTGAACTGAATTTTTATCTGTATGTTGGTTTTTCCCATGCCGCCTACGCGTATGAGGGCACCGTCTTCGCTTATGTCTTCCAAGAGGCACTTGAAGCCCGGCTCTGTTTCTGCCACGTTGTAGTCAACTACCGCGCTGGTAATCATGTACATTTGGGCTGGAATCTGACATTCGCAGCGGACGGACTGCCTTTTCTGAGAGCGATCAAGCTGTTCGGAATGCTTTAGGACAAGGCATTCTTCTCCCTGGAATACGGATGATGCAAGTACAATCGTGTCGAATGCATAGCAGGCATCGCCCTTGCGCCAGAGGTAAACGCTTATTCTCTTTCCTACCCACTCTTCCGGCTTAAGCACCAAAACCCTTTTTGTCTTTTTGTCTTCCTGCTTTGGAAGGATTACCAGAAGCTCGTGTGCGTTGTTCTTTATTTTTGAGACAAAAATGCCCTTTCCCGGAAGAATTATCCTGATTCTTTGTCCTGCATCCAAGTAGCGGGTGTTGTCCAGTCCCTTCCTTGCTTCTTTGTCCAGCGTTATGCGTGTGCGGAATTTGTAGAGACGGTCAAGGAACTGCTGTGTCTTAAAGCTGTTGATGTTGTTTTTTTGCTTTTCTTCCGCAATAACCTTGGAAATGCATTCGTTGAGTGCAGCCGTGGAGACATAGAGCGAATTTGGCTCTTCCAGGTCGCATACGGTTGCAAGCCGCCACAAAGTCCGTATTTCGGAAAAGCGGAAGCCTGAGTCAAGGCCTGTTGCAAAGAACTGTATCTTCTCGCTGTTCAAGACGTAAAGCTTTGCAACAAGAATTACAATGCCCAATAATATTAAAACAGAAACAACTATATTCAATTGAAATTGACCTCTCTATGATTATACTATATTATCGTATTTGTGATGAAAAAAAAATATCTTTTGCTCGAATTTGCAATAGTTTTTATATTTCTTTTGCTACCCCCTATTTTTGTTTCAAAGGCAGAAATTCCCCCCTCTCTAAGAAAAGGAGCCTTCTCTTTTGCATTTTTGCCCCAGCTTTTTATAGCCATTCTGCTGAATTTTCAGTGGCGAAAGAAAGCAGCCCTTACAAAAAAAAAATCTTTTGAAAAGCATATTTCCATACTGAAATGGGGTACGATTACTTTTGGGTATCTTATGCTGATTTTTGCCCTGATTCTGGCTTTGCAGATGATTTTTGGAACTTCATCTGCTTCTGCTGATTTTTCCTCCAGCCTGTCTTCTTCTTGTGTTTTTGAGCCAAGATTGCTTTTTTTTCTTTCGCTTGCCGTGAATTTTTTGGCAGGAGCCTTTTTTGAAGAAGTTCTCTACAGGGAATTCTTTCCAAAGACCCTTTGTGCCCTTCTGGATGGGGTTTCTTCTGAGAAAATGAAGCTTGCAGTTAGGATTTTTGTGGAAGCTTCTGCCGTGCTGATTTTTGCCGCAGCCCACCGCTACATGGGGATTTTTGCAGTTGCAAACGCGGCCTTGTGCGCTATTGCCCTTAGGAACTGCTACGTTAAGACAGGCGGTGTCTACACAGGAACTGTGGTTCATTTTTTGTACAACATGATAAGCCTGTTTTTTGTGCTAAGACCAGTAATTGGTTGATGCTTACTTGCAAATACAGCCTAGCCCCGATTGGAAGGGCGCGGAACGCGTTGCCGTTAGGCAATGGAGGCGGGAGCCGGAACCCTGGAAAGCGGGATAAAATGCCCTCCGTGGCATTTTATCCCGCAAGTTTTCTGGCGAAAACTTGCCAGTCCTTTTT
>ODAI011492031.1_pt1 | contig 12823 bp, 5 predicted proteins | sample 1539321 | NCBI WGS metagenome assembly ODAI01 (sample SAMN02144231, study PRJEB22623) | gut metagenome | biome: sheep rumen | host: Ovis aries | place: New Zealand | reverse complement strand
TGTAGAAGAGCATGGCGTCAGGGTCGGCCTCGTGAGCATATTGGAAGGCAAGTGGTATATAGTCGGTGCCGAGAATCTTATAGAACAGACTCTGTCGCGGAGTACCGTCGTCGTTGAAGGCTTCGTTGACTACGTCCCATGCGTCTACTCTGCCACGGAAATGATGGACCACGGTATAGATATGCTCACGTATGCGCTTTTTGAGGACCTCTGGCGACACGAGGTTGCCTTGATTGTCGTAGTGGAACCAGGGTGCACACTGTGAGTGCCAGATGAGACAATGGCCCGTCACCTTGAGACCTGCTGCACGTGCCTTGTCTACGAACTTATCGGCAAGGGTGAAGTCATAGACTCCCTCCTGCGGATGGATGACCTCACACTTCATGCAGTTCTCAGCCACCACCCAGTTGAAATGCTCAGTTATCACCGACCAGTTGGCAGTCTGATCATTGCTTATCTGTCCTGTTATGTCGTGACTATTAGTTCCAATGGTGTCGGCCTCCACCTCCCACTGGTTCACGCTCACACCCGTATACCAAAGGTCGCGATAGGCATCCTTTAGTGTTGTCTGTGCCACGGAGAGGCTGACTGACAAATGGCATAAAGCTAAGGCTATAGCCATTTGTGCTATTGTCTTTTTGTTGTCACTAAGTGTTATCATGGTTTTTGGTTTACTTTTTGATGTTATTTCTGACGATCTTCAATATCCTTGTTTATCTTGTCAATGACTTCGTCAGTAAGCTCATATCGTGATATGATGAACATGGCGAGAGCAAGGAGCATAGCCGGTATGACGCCCCCCAGCCATAAGATACCTTCCTCGGCGAGAGGCGTCTGGGTGATGCTGTCCTTGTTGTATGCCACGTATGCAAGGACCGCCCCTGGGACGACACCACCCAATGCCATGCCAGCCTTATAGAAGATGCCAGTCAGAGCATTGACGATGCCGGCAATACGCTTGCCGCTGGTATACTCGCCGTATGATATCACCTCTGGTACGAGAGCCCACATATATCCTGTGGCGACGATGACACCAGTGGACTTGACAAACTGGGCTATATATACCAGAGTCATGCTGGGGCTCTGCATCTTGGCTACTATATAGAGGAATACCATACCAATGATGGCTATGGAGAGGAATACATAGAACATGTTCTTCTTGCCGATGGCTTTCTTTATGGCAGGAACCAGTGGCATGAAGATGAATGACGGAATAGAGCCCAGTCCCATGAAGATGGACAATTCGGCGGCAGTACCGTGTAGGTTGCTTGTGACGAAATATGATCCTGCCGCATTGCCTACCGACATCATGGCGAAAGCAGTGATAAAGAAGAAGGCAATGACGCGCAGTGGACGGTTGCGCATGAACTCTGTCCAAAGGTCACTCACCTTGACATTCTTCGTCTCACTCTCATCCATTACCACCCGTTCCTTGCACTGGCTGAAGCAGAAGAACAACAGTGCCAAACCTATGACGGCATAGATTGCCATGGTGACGAACCATGCCTGTGGATCTTTAGGTAGCGAGGAGTCGGCACCACTCGCCATCGGAGCAAGCAGCGCAACGAGCAGTGGCAGACCCGAGCCCACAGCCAGTCCGCCGCAGTTTGCCATGAACATACGTACGGATGTGAGGATGGTAATCTCGTCGGTGTCACGTGTCAGTGATGAGTTGAGTGCTCCGTATGGTACATTGATAAGGGTATACAGCATTGACAGACCGACGTATGTGATATAAGCGTATGTGAGCTTTATGTTATAGTCGCTGTCGGCAAAACCATTCCAGAAACATAAGATGGCAAGTACGGTTAGCGGTATACCTCCCAGCACAAGATAGGAACGATACTTGCCCCAACGGGGATTGTGCTTATCGACGTATGTGCCGACAAGCGGGTCCCATAGCACGTCGACCAGACGCACCACGAGAAACATCGTTGCCGCATGTGCCGGCTTCAGCCCGTAGATGTCGGTGTAGAAGAATAGCAGATACATGCAGATAGTCTGATAGATGAGGTTCTGGGCGAGGTCGCCCGAGCCAAATCCTATACGTTGTAACCAGTTGAGCCTGTAGAAGCCCCTTGTCTCTTGTACGTTAGTTTGTGCCATAATTAGTGTATGTTTTTAATTCTTTTCGCAGCAAATTCTCCCATAGCTTTATATCCTGCGGCATTGGGGTGGAGCCAGTCTTCCTGCCATTCCTCTTTCAGTCGTTGAGGATCATCGGTTGAGCGCAGGAGTTCATCGAAATCAATGACTTTAGCTTCTGAGGAGGTCCTGATCCATTCGTTTACGGTCTGGCGAGCTGCCTCATGGAAGAAGGTGAAATAGGAATGACCCTTGAAGGGCGGAATTGTTGCAAAGATCACCTCGATACCCTGTGACTTTGCTTTGGCAGCCATGTCCTTGTATGCCTGGATGAGAGACTGTGCCACAGCCTCGCTGTCGCCATTGCTGCTACCGATGTCGTTGACTCCCTCGAAGATTATAAGTGTCTTTACATTGCTTTGCTCCAGTATGTCACGATCGAAACGTATGATTGCTTTGTCGCCAAGCCCATCCTTGAAGACACAGTTCCCGCCAATACCAAGGTTCAGTATGCCGGTATTGCCAGACATCGCTGTAGCCATGATGTCAGGCCAACGGTTCTGGAGATTTGTTGTGCTGCCTCTGCCGTCGGTGATGGAGTTGCCCAGTATTGCTATTGCTTCGTTATTGTTTCCATAAACTTCTATATTGGAAAGGTTGAACCAATGGTCGATATGTTCACCTCTTGAAAAGTCACTTTTCGCATTGGCTACACCTTTTATAATATAAGATGTGGTGCGTGAGCCAGGGTGGGAGGTGATATTTGTAGGGCTTTGTTGGTAGTTGATAGTTATTGCTAAACGCTGTAGCTGACCGAGAGGATAACGCAGAGGGTCAGAGTATATCGCACTACCTGCGGGTATGTTGACACTGCGCTTGCCGTTAAAGGTAAGGAAGCTTGCCGTCTTGCGGTCGATAGAGCAAGAGTCAGTTGCGTCGGCAATGAATATCGATTTTAGTTGTAAAGCCCCATCGCCATATTCGTTTGAGAGCTTCAGTCGTATGAGTTCTCCTCCAATAGATACTCTTACTATCTGGCGGACAGCACAATTATTGAGTGTTGTCTGTGGCATGTTTGCCTTTGTCGTTGATTGTGGCGCAGTAGCCCATGTGCCAGTCCACAGTTGGGCATAAACTAAATTTGAGGCTATTGAAAGAATAATGATAGCAATAAATTTTTGCATGTTGTTTGGTTTTTAGTCTGCTACAAAGGTAGGCATACTTAGTTGAAGTGGTTTTTTGATACGTAACTATTCCGTTTCAAATTGTTTCACAGAGCATTTTTTAGAAGAAAATGCATAAAAAAACGTCTAAAATATTTTATTTTGTTGCAACATTTCTAAGAAAAGGTTGTAACTTTGCCGTACAACAAAAATAAAATCTAACCGTGAAGAAAAAAATACTAACCATTCTGTTTTTGTTGTCAGCAATATATGTAAATGCAGACAATGGCAGGTTGTACTCAGTGCGCGAACGACTCTCAAGTTCTACTATCAGTTGTATAACGCAAGATCATTATGGATTTATTTGGGTAGGTACCGAGAATGGCTTGAACCGATTTGACGGCTATCGTTTTACAAACTATCTCTCGGATGCTGCTGCCGCAAATACGCTGAATGATAATGAGGTGACCTGTTTGTTTAATGATGATGATCATCGGATGTGGATTGGTTCTAACAAAGGACTGTCAAGGTACGAGTATAAGAACAACTCATTCGTCAGGTATGTCTTTCCAGACAAGGTGCGCCCAAGGGTGGAGACTATTGTCCAAGATGAGGATGGTAATATTATAATAGGTACGTCTGGCTATGGATTGTATGTTATCAGTCATGGTACAGATACGCTGGTCCGCCTAAGCAGTTTTACCAAGCAACGTTCTGATGAATTTGTGAATCGCTGTTATCTGGATGCAAATAAGCGGTTGTGGAGATTTGCCTTTGTTCCTTCAGTAAGCAGGGTGACATACACCAATAAGAAAAATGGACGACCATCGCTTACAGCTGTGAAGAATTTCGCATTACAGTATGGACCAGCAGTAGGGATGATCAATGAGGCTGATGGCAATTTCCTGTTGATATGTACTCATGGTATCCTGAAATATAATAATGTGAAGAGTGAGTTTGCCGATGCAGGATACGACCTCAGTGCCCTGGATCGTAATGTGTCGATACATCGTGCATTGCGTGATAGCAATGGCAATCTATATATCGGAACACTGGGCAAGGGTCTGTGGGTTATACCGAAGGGACAGCTTGCGATGAGACCGTATGAAGCAAAGAGTTTGCCATTTGACCTGAATAGTGCCAATGTAAATGACATCTTTGAAGACAAGAACCATAATCTATGGGTAGGGTGCTATAAGAAGGGACTGCTACAGCTGGGTCGCCGACCAGCGGTATTTCATACATGGAGCCTTGCCGAACAGGGATATAAGTTAGGTAGTGGAGTCTCGTCAGTAGCACTTGGTAACGATGGCGACGCTTGGTGTATAGTGCAGAAAGCCGGTGTCTATCATTTAGATGCAGAAGGCAAAGTGATTTCTCGTCAGCCCGCCCCCGATGGAAGCAATGTCATATATCGTGACTATCATGGCAGCTATTGGCTGGGAACAGAGACAGCGCTTTATTCCTATCAACCGACATCAGGTACGGCTACACACATATTAGATATGGATGGCTGGGGAGTAAACTGTATCGCAGACGACAATGAAGGAATGCTATTTGTAAGTAATTTTGGAAAAGGCTTGACTATATATAATCAGTCCACAAGGGAGACTAAAATATATAATATGTATCAACGGGATGCCAGAAAGGGTAATCTTTGCAATGACTGGATAAAGAGCCTTCATGTGGACAGTAGAGGATTGCTCTGGATAGGTACTGCCGACGGAGTGTCATGTATGAATCCTGACGATGGCAACTTCAAGGTGCTTGGTTGGAATGTCCAAATGGAGGGCATACAGTGTTATACTATGTGTGAACAGGCTGGTGGTAACATGCTCTTTGGAACAAATATGGGATTGTACATCTACTATCGTAAGCAGAATAAGATAGAGATATTCCCTGGAGCAGAGAAGTTGAGAGGTAAGCCGATATATAATTTACTCTATGATGCAAACGGCGTGTTGTGGCTCACAATGGTGGATGGGATATGGTATAAGGACAGGAAAAGTAACGATTTCATCGGAATATCCAGTGGTAACGGGCTAATACGAACAGAGTTTACTCCCAACACGGCATTCCGGGCAGCTAATGGTCAGATAGTCTTTGGGTGTACAGAAGGATTGGTAACCTTCCTTCCGTCAGGAGTGCTTGGCTCATCGGTCCAGCCAGGACAAGTTTTTCTGACAGGTATGACCGTCAATGGCAAGGCCGTCGACCTGATGCAGGGCACATACGTATTGCCATGGGACGAGAATTCTCTCACTATGGAATTTTCACTTTTAGACTATAGCAATCCCGAGGCAGTCACCTTCCAATACTGTCTTATCGGGGACAAGGAATGGATATCGTTGCCAGAGGGGACAAACACGCTGTCGCTGATGCGCCTGAAGCCAGGCACCTATGACATAAAGGTCAGGGCGATAGTCGGAGGAGTCAGCTCAGACAAACTGTTAACAGTAAAAGTGCGCATCAAAGCACCATGGTACGCCTCGTCGATAGCTTACGCCATCTATGGGCTGCTTGCCATAGCACTTGTAGCCATGGCGTTCCTTCTCATAGACCGACGCAGACAACGACAGCTGGAAGAGGAGAAGATGCGGTTTCTCCTGAACCTTAAAAAGGATGTGAAGAGTGCGTTGAAACCCGTAAATGTGAAGGGTAACAACAAGGCTCTGCTCGATCGTATCATGAAGTCTGTGAACGAGAACCTTAGCAATCCTGACTTCAATGTAGAACAGTTAGCACAGGATGTGGGCGTCAGTCGTGCGCAGTTGCACAGAAAGATGAAGGAGATGACTGGTGTCTCGACGGGCGACTTCATACGAAATCTGAGGTTGGATCAGGCCGCGGCTCTTATTGTGGAGGGAAAAGTCAATGTGACACAAGTAGCGTACTCGGTGGGATTCAATAATCAGTCACATTTCTCAACAATATTCCGAAAGCACTTCGGACTGACACCGTCAGAATATGCTGTTGTACATAGAAAAGAAAACGAGAACTGAAACAATAATGAATATGAGAAAACTAATATTTTGCTTTCTGTTTCTGCCAACTGTAATGATGGCTGAGGACGGGTCGCAGTTATGGCTGCGTTATGAGAAAATAGACAAGACACAAGTGAATCTATCTGAGCAATCTACGACGATGAATATTGCTGCAGGAGAACTGCGTCAGTATTATCGCGGAGGAAAAGTGACTCTGGCTATTGACAAGACGCTGACAGCAAACCTTGGCGATGACGGTTATATCTTAAGGAACGATTCTATAATAGCGGCTACCGACATCGGTGTGCTCTATGGGACGTATGCCCTTTTGCGTATGCAGCATACCCATCCTGGAGGTTACAAACCTATGGCCTGCTCGGTGCCATCAATGGCACTTCGATTATTGAACCATTGGGACAATCTTGATGGTAGTATCGAACGAGGATATGCAGGAAAGAGCATCCTTTGGGTCAATGACGATGATTTCAATTCTGCATCATGGAGAGAGAGGATAACTGAATATGCCCGAGCAAATGCGTCGATAGGCATCAATGGCTCGGTACTTAACAATGTTAATGCGTCTCCAAAGATGCTCACACGCACATATATAAATAAGGTGAAGGTGATTGCTGATATCCTCAGACCGTATGGAGTGAAGGTGTACCTGAGTATCAATTTCGCAACTCCTAAGGCTCTTGGCGAGCTGAAGACAGCCGATCCATTGGACAAGAAAGTTAAACGCTGGTGGGCAGCAAAGGTTAAGGAGATCTATAAGGAGATACCCGATTTTGGTGGGTTCCTTGTGAAAGCAAACTCCGAGGGACAGCCCGGGCCTGGCGATTATGGTAGGACGCATGCCGACGGAGCAAACATGCTGGCTGATGCTCTCAAACCGTGGGGTGGTATTGTGATGTGGCGCTCGTTTGTATATGGAGCAAACCATGAGGGTGAAGACCGGGTGAAGCAAGCCGTGTCAGAATTCAAGGATCTTGATGGGAAGTTCAGAGACAACGTGATACTGCAATCAAAGAATGGACCTCTTGACTTTCAGCCGCGTGAACCATATGCGCCAATTTTTGATAATATACACCATACGACGCAAATGGCAGAGTTACAGATCACACAAGAATATCTTGGACAATCGCGCCACCTTGTGTATCTCGCTCCGATGTGGAAAGAATTTTTCTCGTTTGTCGGCATGCCATCATCCGTTGGTGGCCAGTCTAAGATAGCGGGACTCGCAGGTGTTGCAAATGTCGGTGACGATAAGAACTGGTGTGGCCATCATTTTTCACAAGCTAACTGGTATGCTTTTGGAAGACTGGCATGGGATCCTTCACTTACCTCAAAAGAGATTGCCCACGAGTGGCTTCTTCAGACGTTTTGTGACAACTGGTATTTCGTAAGTGAAATGACACGCGTGATGGAGGCAAGTCGTGAGGATTGTGTCAACTATATGATGCCGTTGGGATTGCACCATATCTTCGAGTTCGACCATCACTATGGGCCAAGACCAGGAGGATACCAAGAGCATTGTCCTATATTCTGGTGTCCAGTATATTATGATCAGGCTGACAGCATAGGAGTGGGATTCGACCGTACACGGGAAACAGGAAGTGACGCTGTAAGTCAGTATCCAGAACCGTATGCGAGTGAATATAATAATCTCGATACTTGTCCTGAGCAGTACCTGTTATGGTTCCATCATGTGGCGTGGAACCATGTAATGAAGAGTGGTAAGACATTATGGCAAGAGATGGTAGACCACTATTATGCAGGGACGGATGCCGTCGATGGCTACCTGAGGACTTGGAGTCTGATGAAATCGTATGTTGATGATCAACGATGGAACGAGGTCAACGATCGACTACTTCACCAGCAAGAGAATTCGAAAGAGTGGCGCGACACTTGTCTGGGCTATTATCAGAAGTTCAGTAGGATGCCAATAAAACGGAGTAACTAATCTTTGTGGAAAATGAGACGATATTTGTTTTTTGTGATATGGTTGGCATGCTCGTTGGCAATGTCAGCGCAGGTGCGGCTGTCTAAGGTAGACAGCCGTTCGCAGATAGAGGTGCAGGGACAACCGATGTTGATTCTTGGTGGCGAGTTGAGCAATTCCGCAGCTACGTCAATTGCCGATATAGACGAGGTGATGCCAAGGATGGCTTCAATCGGACTGAATACCGTGCTCGTTCCTGCGCAATGGGATCTGATAGAACCCATAGAGGGACAATTTGACTTTTCAACAATCGATGAAACCGTAAAAAAAGCTCGTGAGAATGGCTTGAAGGTAATCTTTCTTTGGTTTGGTGCATGGAAAAATTCAATGTCGTGTTATGCTCCGATGTGGTTTAAGCAAGATACCAAACGTTTTCCTCGTGCGCGAACAGCTCAAGGAAAACCTTTGGAGATAGCGTCTGCTTTCTCCGAGGATGTGTTTCTTGCAGATAATAGGGCGTTCGCACAGTTGATAAGACATATACGTGATATTGACTCTTCTGACAATACCGTCATAATGATTCAGGTGGAGAATGAGATTGGTATGTTAGAGGCTGCTCGTGACCACTCGTCACTTGCTGAGCGAGTATGGAGAGGGGACGTTCCACAAGACATACGGAAGGCGATGGGATGGAAGAAGGGCAGTTGGGCAGACGTTGTCGGTGAAAGTCTTGTTGGTGAGGAGCAGTTTCAAGCGTATTATTATGCTAAGTATGTAGAAAGACTTGCTCAGACTGCTACACATATTTATGATATACCGCTCTATGTCAATGCTGCCATGAACAGTCGTGGCAGGAAACCTGGTGAATATCCTTCCGCAGGTCCACTTGCCCATCTTGCTGACATCTGGAAGACCGCCGCTCCGTCGGTGCCCATTCTGGCTCCAGATATTTATGATACAGGCTTTAAGTCATGGGCGTCTCAATATGATATGGGGAAGAAGAATCCTTTGTTCATTCCAGAGTCGCGATGCTGTGAGAATAGTGGTGTGCGAGCCTTATATGTGTTCGGTGAGCATGAGGCTGTCGGCTTCAGTCCGTTTGCCATTGATCAAGCCAGTGCCAGTGACAGTAAACAGGTGAGTCGCGCTTATTCATTACTGAAGGAACTGAGTCCAATCCTCTTGAAGCAACGTGGACAAGGCTGTATACGTGGAATGCTGTTTGATCAGGAGAATATGGAGAAGCAGTTTCATTGGGATGGTATGACTATCACCGCACGCCATTATTTTACATTACCATGGGACTCACGTGCTACCGATGGCAGCCGATGGCGCGAGGGGGGAGGCATCATCATACGCATGGCAAAAGATGAATACCTTGTCGCTGGTAGTGGTATCGTTGTTACATTCCAGACTGATGAGGAGATGAAACAAACAGAAAAGGCTGTTTTAGGTGAGGATGGTTTCGCTGACAAGGGCTCGGAAGAAACAAAAGGAAAAGATAGACACTCCTTCTCGGCAAAACGTATGGGGATAGGAACTGTTGACGAGGTGCATGTGGATCCTTCGGGTGCCCTTACTTATATAAGGAGACTAAACGGAGATCAAAGCCATCAAGGACGTCATGCCCGAATATCGGTTGATGAATACACAGTTCTTCGTATACGTTTATATTCGTATTAATGAAAAAATACGTTTTGCAATAAAATGAAACATGAATGAAACAAAAAATAACACTTGAAACTACGTAAACGTTTACCTTTGCCTCCAGAAATTGTCTTAAACTATCTAACACTAAAAACTTTTTTAACATGAAAAGCACTACTAACGTTATGAAGTACCTCTTCTTGTTGGTTCTGTTTACATTGCTTCCTGGAGGCGTGATGGCTCAGAACACGACAATTACAGGTACTGTCACCGACCACGAAGGACCCGTGATTGGTGCGACAGTGAGAGTGAAGGGATCAGCGACAGGTGCGGTTACCGACATTGACGGTAATTACACTATTGACGCACCAAGGGGTGCAACCTTGGAATTCTCTTATGTAGGTTATTTGACCAAGGAAGTCAAAGTTGGTGCACAGCCGCGCATTGACGTGTTGTTGTCACAGGATGCTGAACAGCTGAGCGAGGTTGTCGTAGTAGGTTATGGTACCATGCGTAAGTCTGACTTGACAGGTGCTGTTACTCAGGTCGACAACAAAGCTATTGAGAAGTCTGTTCCTACCAGCGTCGACCAGGTATTGCAGGGACGTGCCGCCGGTGTGCAGATACAGGCAAATACAGGTACTCCTGGTGGATCTTCGACCATTCGTATTCGTGGTACCAACTCGCTTACCGCTACCTCTCAGCCAATCTTCGTCATCGATGGTGTAATCATCGACTCTGATGGTTCAGACAATGGTAACACCAACCCGTTGGCAGCCATCAACCCGAGTGACATCGTGACGATGGACATCCTCAAGGATGCGTCTGCAACAGCTATTTATGGTTCGCGTGCGAGCAATGGTGTCATCATGATTACTACTAAGCGTGGTCAAAGCGGAGAGGCTACGGTGACCTACGACGGCTATATAGGATGGCAGAAGATGCCAAAGAAGCTCCATGTCATGAACCTGCGCCAGTATGCTCAGCACAACAATGATATTGCTGACGCTGGTATCAGGGAGGCATCAAGCTCATACATCAATCCTGATCTTCTCGCCAATGGTACTGACTGGCAGGATGAGTTGTTTTCTACAGCTTTTATGACCAACCACAGCTTGTCTATCACAGGTGGAACAGACAAAACCACATACGCTATCAGTGCTGGCTACTTGAACCAAGATGGTATTGCTCTGAGCACAGGCTTCAAGCGTCAGACACTTCGTGGCAGTATTGATAGCGAACTGAAGAAGTGGCTGAAGGGTGGTATCTCTTTCTCTCTCTCTGACTCTCGTCAGGAGATGGAGAAGAACTGGGACATCATCAATACCGCTCTGCGTTCACAACCATCAGTGGCTGTCCGCAATCCTGATGGTGGCTATGATGGTCCGGACGATCAGTGGATGCCTGAGAATGCTGTGGCATTGGCAGAGATAAAGACTAATTACGCCAAGCGCCTCAACTTCCGTGTTAACTCCTATCTGGAGGCAACAATCGTCAAGGGCTTGACGCTAAAGACGGAACTTAGTGCTGACTATAATCTTAACAAGATAAAGACGTATACGCCTGACTATAAGTTTGGAATCAAGGAGAACACTGAGCGTAAGGGTTCTTGGGATAAGGCTGACTCAAAGTACTGGTCATGGCGCAACATACTGACGTATAACGGAACAATCGCTGAGAAGCATAACATCAACGCGATGATTGGTCAGGAGATGAGCCATAGCTATTATGAGAATATGTATGCTGACAACTCGGGCTATCTTTCTAATAATGTGATTGACCTCGTGGCTGGTGAGACTACTGGTAATAATGTGAACCTGAAAAAGGAATACGGGTCGAGCAACTACCAGAACCGTACATCCCTGTTCTCGTATTTCGGACGACTGCTCTACAACTATGATGACCGCTATCTGCTGACTGCAACACTGCGTCGTGACGGTTCGTCCAAGTTTGCAGATGGTAACCGTTGGGGATGGTTCCCGTCGGCTGCCCTTGCATGGCGTGCCAGCCAGGAGGCTTTCCTCAAGGACAACAACGTCGTCAGCAACCTGAAGCTACGTCTGGGCTGGGGTGCTACCGGTAACCAGAACGTAGCAGACTGGGCGTATATGGCTCTGCTCTCCAACTATACCACTCCCTGGGGCGTGGGTGTGCTCAATGGTAATAATGCTAATCCTAAGCTGAAGTGGGAGACTACATATTCTTATAACGTAGGTGTTGACCTCGCACTTTTCCACAACCGCATCGATATAGTCTTCGACTGGTACTATAAGAAGACCAAAGACCTCCTGATGCGTCTTGACCTGCCTGCATTCGTAGGCTCGGGCGCAGGCTCGAGTGAGGCATACGGTACTGCCAGCAACCCATGGGGTAACGTGGGCTCGCTGCGTAACACTGGTATAGAAATCAGCGTGAACACAGTAAATATTGAGAAGAAAGACTTCTCATGGCGTTCTAACCTCGTGTTCTCCCTGAACAGAAACAAGGTTCTGTCTCTTGACTCCGAGACGGGTAGTCTGCCAAAGACTCTGCAGATTGGTTCTGACGTGTCTACAGTCACCAATACCGTTGTAGGTAAGCCTATCGGACAGTTCTGGGGTTACAAGGTGATTGGTCGCTTCGACAAGCCTGAGGACTTCTACTATAAGGATGCTGATGGCAATATCAAGCCTGTAGCCCTGCCGAAGGGTGCGTCTATGGCGACTTCGTCAACATCGGGTGGCGTGTTCATTGGCGACTATATCTATTGGGATAAGAATGGTGATGGTGTTATCGACGACGACGACCAGACCTTCATTGGCAACCCTGAGCCAAAGTTCACCTGGGGTCTCGGCAACACCTTCTCATACAAAGGCTTCGACCTGAGCATCCAGTTCACTGGTTCTTATGGAAATAAGGTCATGAACTACGGACGTCGTTGGCTTGACGTGACGGGTGCTTCCAGCAACCAGTTGGTTTCTGTCCTCGACTATGCCCGTCTTGAGAAAATCGATCCAGATGGA
>ODAI014049247.1_pt1 | contig 12824 bp, 15 predicted proteins | sample 1539321 | NCBI WGS metagenome assembly ODAI01 (sample SAMN02144231, study PRJEB22623) | gut metagenome | biome: sheep rumen | host: Ovis aries | place: New Zealand | reverse complement strand
TCCGCAGCCCTTGTTAGACCTTGCCATATTTAACGAAGTCCCTGGCGGCCGTTCATGTTTCTTCACATTGCCGTCCCCGACAATACAGGACACGTCCCCGGCATTCTTAGCCTCTTTGTCAAGGGTGTCCACATCAACGATAAATTCAACTACATTGTGCCCCTTGGAGCACTTATGCCACCACCTGTCACCCTTGCTGTCACCTACTATGCAGTCAAGGGTCTCCCCGGTGTCAAGCTCTACCGTGATGTAGTCGCCCACTTCCGCAATCGGAGAGCCTACCGCTACGACGTATTCGTCGCCCTCCTTGTAGCGGCGGAGACCGTCCTCATCGGTGTAGCAGTCCTGCTGTATCTCATACTGGACGCTGTGGGTGTCGGTGATCGCCCGATAGTCCATGTATGTTTTCATGGACGTGTTATACCGTGTCGTGAACAAGTATACCGCCACAGCAATGCACAGCTTATGCTTTATCATTGTTATCACCTCGCATTTTAAGGATATGATTGTTTATCCATTTCTTAGCCGCTAAGACTGCTTCACCATCACGCTGCCATAGGAAGTATATCTGTTGATTGTTCACCGCAGTAGCTTCTACAACGGTGTAATCAGAGTTTCTGTAATATTTCGCCCTTATCTCGACTATGTTGTCAAGATTGATGACTTCATCATCTGTGGTTTTTATCCACATCGTATTCACCTCGCATTTTAAGGATATTCATGTCTATCCATTCATTAGCCATTTCGACCGCTTCACCCTCATGCTTCCAGAGGAAGTGTGCCCAATCGTTCACTGCAACAGCAGTCACAACGGTGTAATTTTCCGTTTTGTGGTATACCACCTTTATCTCGACTATGTGATCAAGGTTGATGACCCCATCATTTATGGTTTTTATCCACATCGTATTCACCTCGCTATCACTACGGCATAAGGCTCGCCGCCCATTTCACGCACCGCCTCCGCCGCCCTTTCAAGGTCCCGGGCGTACACCCTTATGGAGAACTTCATTTTCCCTGCTCTGAATTTGATTATGTATAGCTTCATGCTAATGCCTCCCATATATCGTGCATGATGGCGATACAGCTGTCGCCCGTCACGTCTATCACCTTTCTGTGTCCGCCTGCAAAGTGTATCTTCACAAGCTCCGTGCCGCTCTCAGTTACGGCATAATCCATCTTTGCGATCTTCTCCCTGCTGTACAGTATCAGCGCCGTTTCCAGTGCCGACACGAAGGCTCGCTTGTTTTCGTTCATTCTCCAGCCTCCTGTCTATCATCCGTTTAAAGAACTCTACGAACATCTCGTCCGAGGGCTGTCCCAATACTATCGTGTTCCGCATATCTTCACCTCTCCTTTCCTCACACCGTATTGCAGAAACGCTGCATTATATGGTCTCTGGCTGCTTCGGGTATCGTCCTCGGGGCTTCTTCTCTCACAAGGTAGTCTACCGTGCATCCGAAGTAGTCCGCCAGTTTTATGAGCCCTGCTATGTTCGGCTCACTGTTCCCTTTTTCCCAGTTGACATAAGTCATATAGGGGAGACCCATATCCATAGCTGCTTTTCGCATGGATATGCCTTTTTCCTTGCGGATCTTCTGAAGATGTGTTATCACAGTCGGCTCCTTTCTCAGCTCGTCATCACCAGTTATGCCTAACAGCTCATCGGCAGATACTGAAAGTATTCGGCAGATCTTTATGAGGCACTTAATATTAGGCTCTCTTTCTCCGCTTTCATAAAATCTATAACCTCTATCGGATATATTTAGAAGCTTTGTCATATCGGCGACTTTTAGGCCTTTGGATATCCTTATGGATCTCAGGCGGTCACTTACTTCTTTCATAGTCGGCTCCTTTTCATTAAGTTCCGGCTCTTCCGGTCTGCTCGATTCTTCCAAAGGGATCAGAGACATAGGAGATATCCCGAGAACCTCAGCAAATCTTTCTACCTTATCACGCGGTACGTCTCTTTTCCCGTTCTCATAGGCACTTATTTGAGGCTTTGACTGTCCCGGGATAAGGGATGCCAGATCTTCTTGTGTCAGACCTTTGTTCTTTCGTGCGCGTTTTAAATTCGCACCGACTCTTTTCATAGCTTCTTCGTTAGCCATGATACCACCTCCTTTACTGTACTGTGGACGCTATGTCCCTGCCTAAAAGATAATCAATAGACACAGAATAGAGATCTGCAATCTTCACAAGATAACTTGTTGGGATATTTCCACTCTTGATCCAGTTGTTATAACTCTTTCTACAACAATTAATTTTTTCAACAAGTTCATCCTGTGATAAACCATGCCTTATCCTTTCGGCTTCAAAATTCGGATAAATATATGCATTCATATAAAACCTCCTATACTGATGTACACACAATGTGTATACTCAGCATTATATACACAATGTGTGTAGCTGTCAAGTGCTTTCTTGAAATTCATGCACATTTTGTGTATACTTACAAAACGTGTATATTGTTTTTGGTTAAAATAGCTATTTTTCAAAGCACTCTTGATTTATTATACATTTTGAGTATAATTGTATTTGGAGGTGAAACCATGTTCAGGATAAAAGAACTAAGAATGAAAAAAAATATAAGTATGCGACAAGCATCCATAGAATTAGGCATACCCTATACTACTTATATTTCATATGAAAAAGGAGAAAGAGAGCCTAATTCCGAAATGCTGAAAAAACTGTCTGCATACTTTGAATGTTCAATAGATTATCTAGTCAACAATCCAAAAGAATGGGACAAAGAGGCGCAGGAATTTGCCGACGGGATGTATGAAAGAGAGCAAATGCTTTTGAAATATTTAAGTGAATATTTTGAGGATGATCAAGAAAAGTATATTGCTTCAAGAATTGTTCAGTTTCTGCCTATGTTAAATATAGATGGTTTAAAGGAAGCCGAAAACCGAATAGAGGAAATGGGAGAAATAAAAAAATACCAGCGTTTCCCAGACCTGCTATAAAACAAAAATCCCGAATCATTTCCACATTGGAAACAGTTCGGAAAAAAAAGGGGTGATATGATGAAAAAAGCAGTGATCTACGCCAGATACAGCAGTGACAAGCAAACCGAGCAGAGTATCGAAGGCCAGCTCTACGACTGCCACAGATACGCCGCTGCCAACGACATACAGGTGGTGCATGAGTACATCGACAGGGCTATATCGGGCCGCACGGACGACCGCCCGCAGTTCTTGCAGATGATAGCCGACAGCGCACACGGCGACTGGGAGTATGTGCTTGTCTGGAAGTTCGACCGCTTCTCCCGGAATATGTATGACAGCGCAGTCCATAAGCGCACGCTGAAGAAGAACGGTGTGCGGGTCCTCTCCGCCATGGAGAACGTGACCCCCGACAAGAACGGAGAGCTCATGGAGCATATCCTTGAGAGCTTTGCCGATTACTACGTCGCCGACCTGAGCGAAAAGACCGTCAGAGGGATGTATCAGTCCGCCATGAAGTGTGAGAGCACAGGCCACATACCTTACGGCTACAAGGTGGAGAACAAGAAGTATGTCATAGACGAGAACGAGCGGTATGTCCCCGAGACTGTGTTCCGCAGATATGCCCGGGGCGACAAGCTCACCGACATTGCGGAGGATCTGAACAGCCGGGGATACCGCACACGCAAGGGGAAGAAGTTTACCCGCAACAGCTTTTACAGTATGCTGTCCAATGAGAAGTATACAGGCACATATGTCTATGGTGATATAAGGATCGAAGGAGGTATGCCGGCTATGGTACCGGTTGAGATATTCGAGCAGGTGCGTGAACGCCTGGTTGACAACAAAAAGAGAGCATCCAAGTTCAGAGCGAAGATGGACTACATCCTTTCCGGGAAGCTGTTCTGCGGAGAATGTGGGGAAGCCATGACGGGCTTCAGCGGCGTGGGCAGAAACGGCGTGGTGCATTATTACTACCGCTGCAACGGTAAAAAGAACGGCTGCCACAAGCACCACGAGAAGAAGGAAAAGATAGAGACCGAGGTATGCCTCATTGCAAAGCAGGCGTTTGAGGGTATGGACAAGCGTAAGACCGCCGAGGAACTGCACGAGCTGTACATACAGGCGGTGGCTGTCAAGTCCCTGCCTGCCGTCGAACAGGACATCGCAGACACGCACAAGCAGATCTCTAACCTCACCCGTGCGATTGCCGAGAGCGGCGGCAACAAGTTTATTTATGACAAGCTCGCCGAGCTGACCGAGCGGATGTCCCAGCTCGAGGATGAGCACGAAGTCACGTCACGCATGGCGGAGAACGTCCCCTCAGTGGAACAGCTCATGATCATGATAGATGACATTATGAACGTTGACATAGACACTCCCGAGGGCAGGAAGACGTTTATCGACGTGATGATCGCCAAGGTGTACGCCTATGACGACAAGCTGACAATCATCTTCAATGATAAGGAGCGCACCGCCAAGGACATAACATTGTCGGAAATAGAGAAAGCCTCTGCGGATTGCTTATCATCCGCAGAGGGGAGCCAAGCACGCATAATCCGAACATGTTTGTTTCTGCAGACAAGTTCGGATTTGTTTTGCCCAGAAAATAATGAAACTGACCCTCAGCGCATGCTAGCGTTGAGGGTCAGTTTTTCAGTTTTCAAAAAGGGATAGTTGAGATCTCTCTGAAGCGTATTCAAGGACAGACAGTTTTTCATGGTCGGTTTTGTCGATGACCTTGCCCGACCCAACATGATACGAGAATTCCCGCCGATCATGCGTTGTCAAAAAAGACCGTCTGTTATTAGGCAGACGATCTTTTTCTGTATTGACCTATTAAATTGATATGCAGATTACAAACGAGTTACCCACTCAGGAAGGTCTTCCTTTGCAATCTCGTTCAACTCGTCATCTGTGATTTCTGATTTTTCAGCCAACCTATTTGCTTGATTTGATAGTGCCAGTTCAAACAGATTTCTCATTTCACGACCATTTGAAAAGTTCTCTGATTTATGTTGTACTAACCAGTGTAAGTACTCTTTGACAGAATACTCTGCATCAATGTTGAGTTTCATGTTGAAGGGCTTACAGAAAGCATTAAAGATACACAACAATTCTACTTCTGAATAGTCCTCAAATATGATATTCTTATTGAAACGGGATTTAAGGCCTGGATTTGATTCCAAAAAACGTTCCATTGGCTCCGGATATCCAGCTACAATGACGACAAAGTTATCCCTATTATCCTCCATGGACTTTAGGATGGTGTCGATAGCTTCTTGCCCAAAGTCTGATCCGCCTTTTGCCAAAGTGTAGGCTTCATCAATAAACAAGATGCCGCCCATTGCTTCATCAATCTTCTCTTTTGTTTTAAGAGCCGTTTGACCTACATACCCTGCGACCAGGCCAGCCCGATCGACTTCTATCAACTGTCCTTTTTCTAGAACGCCAAGTTGCTTATAAATCTTGGAAAGAAGCCTCGCAACCGTAGTTTTTCCTGTTCCAGGATTGCCTAAAAACACAAGATGCTTGGAAATACTGGCTGTTTCTAAACCGCGAGAGTCACGAATTTTCTTTATCTTTATCATGTTGATAAGAGTCGTGACTTCTTGCTTTACTCCAGCAAGACCAATCAAAGCATACAGCTTTTCTAACAATTCCTCTAAAGTTTCTTCTGGTACATCTTCATGTAAGGATTCTGATGGTTCTTCACTCTTATTGACTTCCTCCTGTTCTATCCTTTGGAAATGTTTATCCTTTGATACCACATCTGCTGACACCTTTGATTTAGCATCTAACCTATTCAAGTCATGACTAGAAATTGCATCTTGTAATGACTGTATATAGTCTATGAATTTCTTGGAGTCAACTTCTTTCTTATCAAACCTACTGAGCAGATAGTACTTGCCTAGTTCAGAAATGAAGGACACAAACAAACCTGCTGTTTGCACTCTATTCTTGTTGCGTTCAGAACAATCAAACTCATTCAGTGAAATAAATGCTTTGGGCAAGCCATTTTTCTCGGTACAATCCAATTCAGATGATGGATATGCTCCTATTTGGTACACTTCATTGAAGTAGCTGTATCTTTCCTCTGCTCCAGAATTTGAGATCTGATAAATAAACGCGTAAATATCTTCCGCAAGAACTCTTTTCAGAGATAATTCATTCTTCTGTTTATTCTGGAGAGAATCCACTTTATCGCACGCTTTTGTGAGTTTCTCAAAGGCATTCTTGACGGAAATATCCATAACCTTTCACCTCATGCCATAGCTGCTTGCTTCATAGCGTTCTGGTAAGCCATTCTGACAGTTTCCTCATCCAAATCAGTACCGGCTTCTCTGAATGCTGACTCAATGGAATCACTCACTTCCTGTGCGCTCATTTCTTTAAACTGTCTGAATAGTTCAATATCTCCCATTGCAATAATCAAAGCCTGGTTGTCTTCAATTTCACCTCGCAGCTCAGCTACCTGATCCAGTAAATTGATGTAGTAGATATCTACCCCCAGCGTAGTTAGCTTTGTTTCAAACGTCCCATAATCTTGCAACTTTTCAACAAACCACTCAGAGGATAGATTGTCGTATACACTCATCCATTTATCATGAGCCAAATGCCATACGTCTTTTTCACCCAGTGCCTGACGATTGTTGAAGTAATACAACTCATCAAAATTGCGCAAAGATACTGTAAACATAGCAAGCATAGAAAAAATAGAAAAGATCAATGCACTATGGTCCTCAGAGATGCCTTTCTGAAAAGAACTGATCAGAAGCATCAGAACACTATACTCGCGGTCAACAAGTTCACGCATTTTTCCTTCGGAATAAGGCTGCTGTTTACGCTGACTATCTAACATATCCGTATGTTCTGCAAGGACCTTATTGAACTCATAATCATTCTGTATGTCTTGAGTCTGCTTTACTGTTTTCTGAAGCTGATAAAGCTGCTGATTGATTTCTGAACTCATCTCATCAAGTTTTGCGTACATAATTGCAAAACCAGCGCAGGTAGCACACAGATTCAGACCGTTTAAAAGTATTCCAATCTGTTGAGACTTTACAACATTGCCCAAGAGCTTCAGGTTTTTCTCATTCAGCAGTGTATTCTTATTGAGCGCATGAATGACTTTTTGAGCAAGCTGCTCTTCCTGCGTTTCTGGAAGATTGTTGATCATAACCTTCTGAAAGGTTTTGAACCGTTTGTTTTTATTCCTGATTGCAATTTCCATTACACCTTTTTCATTAAGGTATGCTTTTAATTGTTCCAAGGTTTCTATGACTACTGTATTACTCATAATCTGCTTCTCCTTCTACTTTTCCGTTGATAATCAAGCAAAGGATAAGAATAGACATTATCAAAGTACACACGTCTTCGCTATATGGCTCTTTCGTATCAAATCGTTTCTTTTTTGAACGAGGAATCACACCAGGTACTTCTTCGTTTTTCATTGCATCTACTATACTTTTGACAATAAGACAATCTGCAGCATAATCGAAATTGTCTATAGTCTTTCCTTCGTTTTTGATAACAGCAGTATACAGACACATCATAATCCGTGTATAATCGACCAGCTGAGTTATGGACGGATCTTTTATTTCCTTGGTGTTAATAACCTTCTCATAATACTTCCTTGATCGTGGAACAACAACGGGTGTCGTGTCACCTTTTTTAGCTTGTGGCGCTTTTGAAATGTGCGGTTCTACAATGCAATCCATATTTTTCAAATAGGATTCAATATGTTTTTCAAACACCTTACCAGTTTTGATTTCAAGTGTTTTAAAGTAGTCACAGACTTTTTCGGAAAGAATATCTTTTGTAACATCATTATGTTCAATAATTGCAAATAATAGGTATTCTCCAAGCAATAACTGTTTGAGCTCTTCAAACATAGATTGGCTCAAATTGCAGATAGTTGCTTTAACAAAATCAATAAAAGTCATTGTTCGCCTCCATAATCAAATCTTCCAATCAGGGCTTATTCCAGACTCTCTTAACATTTTCGAATATACTGCGCTATCAGATTTCTGTACTGATTAAGGAACACCTGATAGTCAAAAACATCTATATCCATGAAATCCATCGATATGCAGTTGTCTGTCAGATTTGCTTTTTGATCTTTGTGAGGAGTAATGTCGCTGTATAATGTTCTCTGTCACTCTACATGCAATTTCATTTTTTCTATGAAGATACAGGGCGCATTGTCCTAGATTATACTATTCCTTCCAAAAGTATTTCGAGTATTTCCCCCGAATACCCCGCATCAAGGAAGGGAGATTCAAAGCAGGGATTGAGCCATACGGCGGTACAGCCAAGTTCTCTTATATAGGAGAGCTTTTCCGTTATCCCCGGAAGATCCCCTGTGCCGTCCCCGTTGCTGTCCGCAAAGGACTGGGGATAGATCTCATAAAATACGGCGCTGTCCAGCCATTCGGGCTTTTTTGCCATAGTATCACCTTTACCTTTGTTTGATAACAGCTTTATTCTTGTATTCCTCTGCCTGATCCATACAACAATTATAGACTATGCAGCCGGTTTTGTACATAATAATACCAAACAAAAAAGCAGCTGTGTTTTTGTACTCTGTACACAAAAAGTTTGAGCGGCTTGAAAAAATTTTCGTGTTATGGTATAATGAAGGTACGGAGAAAAATCTGAAAGGGGAAGGGGTACAATGATAGTCAATCTCAACGGCGACTTTGAGACTGTTGATTTTATCCAGGACAGGAGCGTCCTTTTGTACGACAATATCGAGGACGAGGAATATCCCCCTCACTGGCACAATGCCATAGAGATAATAATGCCCCTTACAAACGGATTTGAAGCCGTCTGCAAGGGGCAGGACTACAAGCTGTGCGAAAGGGACATACTCATCATACCCTCCGGTGTGCTGCACAATTTAAAGGCGCAGAGCGGAAGGCGGCTCATCCTCCTTATTGACAACGGTGCATTCATCGGGAACCCGTCTCTGACAGGGCTCCTTTCCGTGCTGAATGAGCCTGTGCTCATCAACAGCAGCTATTCAAAGGAGTTCCTTGAATATGCGGGCAGTGTGATGAAGGACATATATGTGCTGTATTCAAACTACACCGAGGTGTCCGAGGTGTATATCTACATCAAGGTGCTCACACTCCTTGCAAAGCTGAAGGAGTATCAGCTGAGCCTTATCAACTATGACGACAGCGATCGCTATTCCTCCACCTTCGGGGTGGTGCTGCGGTACATCGACCAGAACTATATGCACGACATCACCCTTGAGGATCTGGCATCCATTGCGGGCTACAGCCCCTATCACTTCTCAAGGCTGTTCAAGAAGTATTCCAACACCACATTCGTCAATTTCCTCAACCGCAGGCGGGTGAAGGCGGCGGAGATGATGCTGCTGGAGGGGGGCTACTCCATAACCGATGTAGCTATGCAGTCGGGCTTTTCAAGCCTTACCACCTTTAACAGAGTATTCAAGATGATAAACGGCTACACCCCCACCGAATACAAGAAGCTGTACCGCACCTCCCACATGGCGGAGGTTAACTTCTGAGGGGGCTATGACCGCTGCACCTTCTTGTTCCGCTTTTCCTCGTACATGAGCTTGTCAGCGGCTCTCAGGATGGTCTCGGTCTCGTTCCTGTCGGATGCCTCCCCGAAGGCTGTGCCGAAGCTTGCCCCCAAAGTGTATGTTTTGCCGGAGTATTCGTTGTATGCCTTTATCCTTGTGCGTATGCGCATGACCATGTCCCCGGCACGCTCCCTGTCGCAGCCATTGGTGACCACGTAGAACTCGTCGCCCCCTGTGCGCCCGCATATGGCATCAGCGGGACACTCCTCGCTTATGATGTGCCCTATGGCGGATATGGCGGCATCTCCCTCGCTGTGGCCGTATATGTCGTTTATCTCCTTCAGCCTGTCCATGTCTATCATAACGGCGGTGATCTTATCACTGCCGTTATTTTCGTGGATGCGGCTGTTCAGCATTTTCTCGAAGCCCTTGCGGTTGTACAGCCCCGTAAGGCGGTCGTGGGTGCTCTCCCTTTCAAGATCCGATATGAGGGAGCGGACGCTGTTCCTTTGCAGAAGCGTTTCAAGGGATACGGCGATGTTCACCGTCCATATGTTGTAGAATTCGTTGAAGGGAACGTCCGTGTCCATGGTGATGGCGGTGTAGCCGAAACAGTGCTCCCCGAAGTGGATGTGGGTCACATAGCAGCAGTGAGGGGATGTGTCCCTGTCGGCGGGGAGAAAGTCATCTGCGGTAAAGCCCTCTCCCGGGCGCACAGAGGTGCCTGTCCGGTCTATCCACACAGCAGGGGTGAGATCATGCATGGGTGCAGTCATTGCCCTTTCGTAGGAGCATCTGCCTTCCCTGTCGGTGTATGCGAAGAAGAAGAATTTGCTGTAGGGGCCGAAATTAAGGCTCCGTTTTTCAAACGCTGCACCAAGCTCGTGTATATCTGTGTTTGCCGCCATTTCCAGCATGGCAGCCTGGGCATCGTAGATGTTGTACATAAGACCCAGGTTCTTGTGGAAGGACTCGTTCCTGCTCTCGCTGATGTGCTTTGGGTCGGGGCAGCCGCAGGAGGTGCGGTATATGTTCGTTGTGGGGATGTATGTCCTTTCTGGGATGCCCTTGTCAGCATTCTCAAAGAGATCGAAGATGGTGCGGGCAAGGATGTTCTTGTCCTGGGCAACGGTGGTGATGGAGGGGGAGTGCTGCGATGCCTCGGCAACGTCATCATAGCCTGTTACGCACACCTGCTCCGGCACGGCTATCCCCATATCCGTAAAGGCATCGCACAGGGAGATCGCCATGTGGTCGTTGGCACAGATGACAGCCCGGGGGCACCCTCCCGGCAGGGATGCGAAATACTCCGCCGCCTGCCTGCCGTAGGTGTACCAGAAGTCGCCGTAGAACACCCCCGCACCGTCCTGCGGGAGCCCGTTCTTCACCATGGATTCCCTGAAGGCACGCAGTCTGTCCATGGCATCCGGCTGACCCTTGGGGCCGGACATATAGCCGATGCTGGTGATGCCCCTTGTATTTACGAATCTGTCCACAAATTCCCGTATGGCGATGCTGTTGTCGAAATGCACCTGGGGGAAGTCATCACAGGGCTCACCGATGCAGATGACAGGGCAGGAGACTTCCAGCAGCTTTTTACGGATCCTGTTCCGCACGCTCTCCATAAACTGGTTGTTGTTGTCGAACAGAACCCCGTCTAACTTGTCGAAGGGGATGACGTCAAGTATCCTGTCCTCATATCTGCCGAATTCGTCGCAGTCTGCCCCTATGATCCCCACCATATTGAAATAGATAAGGTCAATGCCACGCTTTTTTGCCTGGGCGTGCAGGGCACGGCAGATGTCGTTGCGGCCGTCGCCTGCTATCTTGCACAGAAATATGCCTATGGTCCTTCTTCCATTGAGCATGATATCACCACCGATCCTCACCGTACAGCAGACATCAGCCGCTGTACGGCATCTCCTCTTCGTTATGACTATTATATAACTTTATACACCATTTGTAAATACCTCTCGCAAAAATTGGCAAAATACAAGCAAAAAAAGTGTTGTCTGAAAATGGGAAAAGTAGTAATATATTATCAACGAAAACGTTTACAGTCTAGAAGCAAGATGCAAGAAGCAAGAGGCAAGATGAACTGACAGGGGATTGATTACTTTGTCCTCTTTGATTTGATTTCTCCTTATTTTCATATTTTCTCCGAAGCAATGCCCGGCTAGGGGCTAGGGATTAGAGGGCTAGAGGCTAGAATAGCTGACAGAGGATTGATTGCCTTTGCCCTCGTTGTTAGCTGCTCCTGTTATGCAAAAGCAACGCTTTTGCACTAACAGAGGGAATAAGCAGTATGGTAGCTGTCACAGGCTGGAACCTAGCAGCCTTGCCCCCTTCATCCTATTTGATTTCTCCTTATTTTCATAATTTTTCTCCGAAGCAATGCCCGGCATATCACCTGCCGGGCATTGCTTTTGCATATACAGAGGAGTCAAGCCATCCGCTCATTATCACGATCAATCATTCTTCATTCTTTGTATCCTGCATTCCATAAGCACTAATTCCGGGTGGGTGCCGTAGATCCGCAGGGTGTTGATGCCCTTTCTGAGGTGGGCGGAGCGGGTAGTGAGCCTTGCGTGAGTAAGTACCCCCTCTGCCCATTCAGGGGATGAGCCTACGGTGTAGCCCATTCCCACAAGGGGAATGGAGTGTATCTCACCGCCGTTTATGCTGTATGTGATGCAGGGTATGGTGTGCCGTGAGTAGGGGTTGTTGGGGGCTGCCTCAAAGGTGATGAGGTATTCCCCGTCACGGGCGGCAAGGAGGGAGTATTCCGCATAGGGCGCATCCTCCGGGGAGAGAGGGGTCGTCATCTGGGGCATGACCTTCAGGGCTTTGCCGTTGTGATATTCTATGACCTCAAAGCGGTGCGCCCCCTCGGATCTGCGGGTAAAGCATTCAGCGGGGATGCGGATGATGCCGTTTTGCTCACAGCATATGCCCGCCTTTTCTTCTGCGGCACATTCTATGTGTACCTCTATTTCCGCAGCGCCCCCCGGGTACTTCACTGTGATGCGGGCGGTGTCTCTGATGAAGCCGTCCTCTGCCGGGGACAGCTCCCTTGTGTCTATGGAGATGATGTGATGTATAAGGTCATTCTCCTCTGACAGCTCCCCCTGTGTGTCCGAAATGGATATGTATCCCCTGTCACATTCCACTGTGTAGGAAAGGGTCTGTGTGCCGCAGAGGGCGCAGAAGAAGCCCGCGCTGAGAGTGTCCCCCTCCCGCCTGAAATACCGTATGTGCAGTGTCTTCTTCGTCCAGTCAAGGCCTGCTGTCACCCCCTTTTCATAGGTAAGCCCCACCTT
>ODAI012078396.1_pt1 | contig 12824 bp, 15 predicted proteins | sample 1539321 | NCBI WGS metagenome assembly ODAI01 (sample SAMN02144231, study PRJEB22623) | gut metagenome | biome: sheep rumen | host: Ovis aries | place: New Zealand | reverse complement strand
CGTAATTTTCCATTCATGTAAAAAGATAAACAGTTTACCGTGTATACGTTTCCTGAGTCCTTCCGCCTCATCGATATATCCTTCCTTCGGATCAGGGACAAAATATGTATAGTCCGAATCCGGATCTTTTTGGGCGAACACATTTAAGTACCTCATTACATTTGACACATAAACCACTCTGCCCTGCAGGTTGTATTTCTTAATCAATGAATAAATGCCGCATAGCATTTGTTCCGTCATCCGTCCATCGCTCTTGATATCCAGGTTCGGTCTGAGTCCGCTCTTTGCGCAAATCATTAATGCACTGTCTAACGTCGGCGCCTTTTCCCCTTTCCACATCTGCCCTCTTTGAACGCCAAAATCGTACATCTGAAGTTCCTTATAGGTCAGATTTTTGATATTTATCGTTTTTTGAATCAGATTTCCGTCTGCCGTTCTGCCATAATTGTTAATAATCTCTTCATGTAAAAGCACCGGAATTCCGTCTTTAGTAAAGCGGACATCAAACTCCACTTCACTGAATCCGACAGCTGCGGCCATACGAATCGAAGAGAGTGTATTCTCCGGAATATTCTTGCAAAACCCCATATGAGCAATAGCCCTGATATTTGAAGAAATATGTGCCGGATTTTTGACTTTTGAGTAAATTACATTTCCTTTCACTTCAATCGTGCATCTGTCCGACAGCCCCAGTTTCTGCAGTAAACTCCCGGCCTGCTTCCGCGCCTCGGTCAAACTCCCGCAGTCACTCAGTGAAAACTGCCTGCTTCCTCCGTCAAGCCATATAATATTCAACACATACCCTGAAGCACCGGATAATTCTTCGTTGCCCGTGTCATTTATATCGTCAATATAACTGTCTTCAATCGGATCAGCAAAAATCTCATCAGATTGTTCGGTGGAATCTTCCTCTGATATTTCAGCGCTTTCTGCATCTTCAGTGATGAAACTCTCTTCCGTCAGAGAATCGATGTCCGGAGTTGTATCTAGCGTGCTGTCCGGTATCTTTTCAGGATCTGCGTTTGCCACACCAGCGTCGTGCGCAGCCAGACCGCCTGATTCCGCTTCCTCATCAAAATTCTCCACTTCCGCCGCTTCCGCAAATGACTCCGTCATGAGCGTTTCTTCAAAGAACGAGCCACTTTGCTCCTCAGCATAAAGCTTTCCGACACTGCATATGAATATACTGCATATGATAAAAAGTTTCAGTGCTAATTTAATATAACTTCTCAAAACTTGACTTCTCCCTTCGATGGTTTTCAACCAACTCTTCCGGTGCTTAAGTGTGCCCACACGTACCCGGTATTATTTATCTGTATCCAAATTTTCCCCATCTCCGCGCCTTATTTCTTTGACGATACCCAACACATTTGACAGCTGTGAGGAGTCAAGTTTTTTTAATTCATTGATGATTTCCGTAATTTCTTTTTCTGAATCTTCTACCTCGGTAATATAAGAATTATTGATGTCCACAATCCCCTCCCATAAGTGGATAAAACAGACGAACTGTTTTTCGTTTCCAAGTAAATATCGTTTACATATTAGTTAATCTAGTATACTTTGTCAACAACATCGTCTTCTTCTCTATTACCAAATCATTGCTAACTAAACTAATTTATGGTAATTTATACGTATATTCGAAATCCATTTTGAACAGCACCTGACCCAATTTTCTTTCATCATAAATGCTGTACCGCTGACCTTTTTCATTCTTGTACCATATGGTTTCGTAAATAAAAAAAGAATCTCAAGACCGACACAGGTTCGGCTTGAGATTCGGAATACATGTTTTATGGAGAAAGGGATCACATGGAGCCGGGAGACAGAGTTAAAATCATCAGAAAAGAAGCTAATCTTACACAGGAAAGTTTTGGAAAGAGACTCGGAGTCAGCAAAGTAGCTGTCTCAAAAGTTGAAAATAAAGTGAACTCTCTGAGTGACCAGATGTTGCGGTCAATCTGCAGAGAGTTCAGAGTAAACGAAAAGTGGCTGATGTCCGGCTCAGGAAATATGCACATCCCTCAGCACGGAGATCTGATTATGAGATTAAGCGCCGAATATGGACTTGATCCTCTGGAAACAGCTATAATTCAAGAATATGTGAAATTACCCCCGCAGTCAAGGCAGATATTTAAATCTTACTTAAAAAGAATCAGCGACAGGATAAAAGACACTCCGTATAGCTTTGAAGATGACACATTACAGAAGTAATCTTCACCTACATTCAAGGAACCGGAACGGGTCATCATCCGGCATTGCAAGGAACTGCATCATCAGAAACGCTGCTCTGAGCGAGAGCTTTTCTTCGGCAAGGATCCTCCTGACCTCCGCCTTATCGGCGAGAATGACCTCTATCCACTCAGTCGATTCAAGCTCACACCCCACGTTGGCTTTCACACGGCCGAATACTGCACTGCCCGGCTCATCAGTGAATCCCGGTGCAAGAAAGAACGGTCTGCGGCAGAAAGCTTCGCCCCCGGTATATTCCGTGAACTCAAACCCGGTCTCCTCGCGCATCTCGCGCTTTGCTGCCTCACCCGGTGTCTCACCCGGGTCTATGAGTCCCGCAGGGAGCTGATAGATCATCTCGTCGACCGGGAATCTGTATTCACGCTCGACGACCAACCGAGGGTGTTCCTCCATGGTGATTGCGTAGATGCAGATACCTTCCGGCGTCAGATCATGGGTCTTTATCTTGAGTTTATCCTCTGAATTACGGGTGCAGAAATAATAATCCCTCGGATTCCCCTCGCGATCCTCGAAACCAAGATGATACATGTTGAGAAATCTGTTGTCTGTCTGACGCTCAACATATTTAATATGACTGTTCCTGCTCATCTTACTCATTTTCTCCTTTTTCTTTCGGTATCAGTTTGTCGAATATCTTTCTGAAATATATTGACATGATATACGCGAGTCCGCCGGGTCCCAGAAGGAACCACATAGGCAGTATCACTAAGAAATGGTCCGGTCTCAGATAAAAATAGATATGAGGACCGATATTCAGGATGACGAACATACCTGTCTCCAGCGGGTTCAGGACTGCCAGTTTCCAGGCATTACCGAATGTGTTTTTAACAGTGTTGTCGAACATGGCAAGAAGCGGGCATACATATGAGTAGACCGCAGTAAATAAAAGCGCCGCCGCGCACACAATCCCGGGCAATATCCTTCCTGCCGAAGCACCCCTGACAACTAAATAATCGATGATCAGCACCGTATATACTCCAATACCGATCAGAGTCACCGGGACGGACTGCCTGAAGTTTTCCCTGAAAGCCTTAAAAAAGCTCCGGGCAATTGCCCCTTCCTCATTTTTCACCATCTTAAGGGTGACAGTGTACATGGCAATCGTCGACGCTCCCATCGTGAAGACCGGAATACTACATATGATCCATAGGACTGACAGAATACCACAGTCGAACACCTTGGCCAGAAAGCGGTTCAATTTATTGTCGGCATCAAACAACTTGTTCACCTGATGTCCCTCCTAAAAATTTTATAAAAAAAACGGAAATGCCAAATGCACTTCCGCTTTTTTTCGGACGGAGAAGGAGGGATTTGAACCCTCGCGCCGCTATTAACGACCTGCACCCTTTCCAGGGGTGTCCCTTCGGCCAGCTTGGGTACTTCTCCACGTTGCTCGAATCTATGACGCTAAGCGTCTCAGTATTCAATTGCTGTGCATCCGCAACAGCAAAATTGATTATAGCAAAGCACACAATATTTTGCAACAGTTTTTTTACATTTGTCAGAGCTTATTTAATCACAGGGTTTGTTTGCGCCGGATTTTTTTGCGTCACAGCCTGACTGGACCGCTTCAGCGCGCCGGAACAGGTCAGTCAGGCTGATCTGCGGTAATCGCTCTTGGTCACGATAATGAACTCATCGCAGAACGGAAGGTTTCTTGAGACCGTCTCCTGAAACAGAGAGTGATTTTTCTGAATCTCAATGAACTGCTTCGGATAATTTTTTCTTGACAGCGGCCACAGGCGCTCGCCCTGCCCGCCGGCGAGGATCAGACATTTCATAGGTACCTCCTTCACGCGAGTACTCACATATACTTACTCACAGCGCGTTTATACATCTACGAATATTTTAACATTGTGACTGAAAATGGCAATATAAATACCCCCAATCCGCTGCCGGTGAACGGTTTAATGCGAGCATTACGCGCTCTGCCGGGTTTGTGCCACAAAAAAAAGCAATGATACCGACAAAGTATCATTGCTCTTAGTCTCTTATCTCTCTGCTCATTATGTATCGCATTATTCTTTCATTCTCTGCGCACACTCTTCGCACAGCCCGATGAACTCAATTTCATGTTTCTCGGCAAAGAATCCGTTCGTCTCCAGTCGACTGTCAAGTTCCTGCATATAGGGCAGCACCGCGTCCGTAATCTTTCCGCAGCATCTGCAGTGCAGGTGATAATGCGGCTCCGTCTTATAGTCATATCGCACATCTTCGCCAAGCAGCTGGACCCGACTGATATTTCCCTCATCCGCTGCATCCGAAAGGACTCTGAACACAGTCGCGCGCGACACTTTCTGTCCACTCTGTGACAGATGTTCGGCGACCATGGAGGCTGTCGGGTGATTATCCATCTTATACAGCGCATCCCGAATAGCCCTTTTCTGATGGGTAGTCCGCTTCTCCGTTTTTGACATAAGATGATCTCCTCATACAGTGCAGTTCATCAGTGAACGGGTGCCGGCAGATCACGCAGCATCTGCGAGAAATGTACAGCACAGAGCACTCAAAAACAGTATTTGAGATTACATCTCAATTTTAGCGTAATGGGCGTTTATTGCCAAGACTAACCGTTTCATGTCATTATATTAAATGCAAGGCACTCCCCGTTATCTATCTGATAATCATAGAAATCCCCGCCGTCGATCCGCGACATGACGGCCATGATCGTGCCTCCGTGAACAACGAAAGCGGCATCCAGGCCGTCAGCGATATCCATAGCTTCATAGAAGCCCTTCATGACCCGGTCGGTCATCTCATCCATAGATTCGCCTCCGGGAAAAGGCATGGTGCCGCCGCTGTCGATCCAGTTCTGATACTCCGGATTCCCATCAAGTTCTGAATAATTTCTGCCTTCGAACGAGCCGAAGTCGCACTCACGGAAATCCCGGATGATATGCATCTCCATCTCCGGATAAATGATACCGGCGGTCTCGATACATCTCCTCATCGGGCTGACGAACAAAATCCCGGGATGCCCGTATTCTCCGCGCAAGGCCCGCTCCCGAAGTTCCGCTGCGCTCTCAGGCAGGATTGATTCGTCTGTCCTTCCAATATAACGCTTCTCTTTATTTCCCGGCGTACGTCCGTGCCGGATAAAAATGAGTTCCATTTCGTTCTCCGGATATCCCGGCGCTTCAGATCACGATAAATGAAGCTGCCGCTGCGACTATTGCAAATACAAGTTCCAGTTCAAGAATAAGACATCCGCACAGATCGCCGCTGAGACCGCCAAATTCCCGCTCCATCTTTCTGCAGAAGAGGATCGCCCACAGCGCACCGGCTGCCGTTGCAGTGAAACCTGCATACGGTGAAGCCAGTATCATGACTGCCGCGCACAGTACGTTACAGACAAGAAGGGCGATTCTCACCCGGGGCTTGTCAGAAGCATCCGTGAATGTGTAGGCCAGGCCTTCCCGCTTGTTACTGGGCATGTAGACCATGGCAGTCCCGGTCAGCGATCTCGCGTATGCAAATCCGGCCGCCACAAGCGGCGCGTATTCAGGCCTTACTTCAGAGACAGCCGCCAGCATGAGCAGATAGTAGACGATTGTCATGATCACGGAGAAAGCCCCTATGTGGCTGTCTTCAAGGATCATCAGCTTCTTCTCCCTGGATCCCCAGGAATTCAGTGCGTCCATCGTATCCATGTAGCCGTCCACATGGATGCCTCCCGTGAGCAGTATGGGCAGCGCGATAAGGAGACATGTGCGGGCGGTCGTTCCCGCGCCAACATATACCATCATGCAATAGACAAAATACCAGAAAAGACCGACGACAGCCCCCACCAGCGGCAGGAAGCAGAGAACGAACCGCATATTCTCTTTTTTCCAGTCCACCTGCGGCATCGGTATCTTGCTGTACATTGCAAATGCGATCACAAGCGATCGTACGACTCTCATCCGGCTTCTCTCCTGTTATCTTCTCATGAACACACGTATACCGTCCACGGCCTCGTCATCAGATACGAAGCCCATATCATCAAAAGTGAGCGCCCTGTTATACTCAGCTGCCATCACATCGAGAAGAGGAAAGAGAAGGACCGCTCCTGTTCCCTCGCCCAATGCCATATCAGCGTGCAGAACAGCTTTAAGGCCGAGCTCCGACAGGACTGCCGATGTTCCCGCTTCCCGCCCGATATGGGACGCGATCAGATAGTCTCTGACATTCTTATTCATGTAAACGGCAGCAAGGGCTGCCGCCGCGGAAATAAGACCGTCCAGAACGACCGGGATATGGTGGGAGGCACAGCCCGTGTAAAAGCCTGCCATTGCCGCTATATCAAGACCGCCGACCGCGCAGAGTACACGCCATGCAGTCTCCGCCGAGACCTCCCCATCGCCTGCAGTCAATCCAAACCCCAGAAGTCCTCTTCGAACAACTTCGATTTTTCTTGCGAGGCCGATATCATCAAGTCCGGCGCCCCTTCCTACGATTTCCCGGGGCTCAATGTTTAAAAGGGCAGCAATCACTGCTGCCGATGTCGTCGTATTGCCGATCCCCATCTCCCCGGCCGCCGCGATCCCGATGCCCTTTTCGCTGATTCTGTCAGACATGAGAAGACCTGCCCGGAAAGCTTTCCGGGCTTCTGCGTCCGACATTGCAGTTCCCTCCAGAAAATTGCGGGTCCCGTCCATCACGTGAAGATCCACCATCTCCCGCGGCCTCGCAGGCAGATAGCGGGAATCAATTCCGACATCCACGCATATCACATCGCATCCGGCTGCTCTGCCCATGGTGTTGATATTTCCGCGTCCGTTCGCGATATGGACAGCAACTCCCGCGGTGAGATCCGGGGAAGACTGAGCGATCCGCTCCGCAACTATCCCGTTGTCAGCCGCGAAGACAACTGCGACCCGGCGGGATATGTCTATGTTCTCCGTGCCCTGGGCACCCGCGATCCGCACGATCAGCTCCTCGAGATCTCCGAGAGAGTTTTTCGGTTTTGACACAGAGTCCCATCGCTTTTTCGCCCGGGCCATCGCTTCCGCGTCTGCCGGAAGGATCTTTATATCATCAATCATCAATCTTTACCAGCTCGATCAGGAGCTCTGCGCACTTTTTCATTTCCTGCACGCTTGCAAATTCATATCGGCCATGAAAATTATATCCGCCCGTGCACAGATTCGGGCATGGGATACCTCTGAAGCTCAGGGCCGCGCCGTCTGTTCCCCCTCTAATAGGCAGCGTGACACAGTTCACACCGAGCTTCGCAAACTTTTCCTTAACACGGTCAATCATATCCATATGATCTTTCATCACTTCCGCCATGTTATAGTAGGTGTCCCTTATATCAAGCGTGATCGTCCCCTCACCGTACTTCTCGTTGAGATACGTCGCGATTCTTCCGAACAGACCCTTTCTCATCTCGAATATCCCGCGGTCATGATCCCTTATGATATACTTCATCCTCGCCTCATCCACGCCGCCTTCCATGGTCGAGAGCATGAAGAAGCCTTCGTACATGGTCGTGTGCTCAGGTCTCTCAATTGCCGGGAGAAAACCGTTAAATTCCATGGCCACATAGATGGCATTGATCATCTTGTCCTTCGCGTCTCCCGGATGAACGCTCCTGCCCTTTATCTTAACTTCCGCAGAGGCGGCGTTAAAGCACTCATACTCCAATACCCCGAGCTTTCCGCCGTCCACAGTGTACGCTTCCCGAACGCCGAACCGGTCAGTATCAAAATGCAGTGTTCCGTGGCCGATTTCCTCATCCGACGTAAAAGCGACGGAGATGCTTCTGTGACGGATCTCGGGATGCTCGCTGTAATACTGGATCATATTCATGATCTCAGCGACGCCGGCTTTGTCATCTGCGCCGAGGAGTGTGGTGCCGTCAGTGGCGATCAGGGTCTCTCCGTGATGCTCGGCCAGCTCGGGAAAGTGATTCTCACGAAGGAGGGGATCGCCGCCCTGATAGTTCTCAATGATCCTGGGCTTTACATTGGCACCCGACGCAGCAGGTGAAGTGTCCATATGAGCCACGAAACCGAGAGGTTCTCCTTCCCCGCTGAGCTTGGCATACACATTGCAGTAATCCCTGTCATATACGACATCCTCGGCCCCGAGCTCTACGAGTTCCGATACAAGAAGTCCTGCCAGATCATGCTGCTTCATGGTGCTGGGACTTGTCCCGCTATCCTCGTTGCTCTGGGTGTCGATTGCCACATAGTTAAGGAATCTGTCAATCAAGTGCTCTGTCATTATGCGTATGCCTCCGTAAACATAAAAATTTTCTCTGATTCAGACGTGACCCGGTCTGAGCGGGCGGTCAATATGCCTTCTTTTCATATCCCCATGGACAGGCCTAATCAGGCAAGAAAAAGGACGTCCTCGAAAGGACGCCCTTCAGCGGAGAGGATGGGATTCGAACCCATGCGCCCGTTAGGACAAACGGTTTTCAAGACCGCCTCGTTATGACCGCTTCGATACCTCTCCATATATGCTGTCTCAGACAGCTAAATTATTATAACAAAGCCTGCGAAAAAAAGCAACCACAAATTCAGATTTTCAGATCTTCCGGCGTTGTGATTTTTATATTGCTGTAAGCCCCTTCGACGAGACGGACCTTTGTGAGCCCTGCCGCCTCGACCACCATCGCGTCGTCCGTGATCTTGCTCATGTCCGTGTCGCGGATGAGCTCATACGCAGCTCTTATGATCGCGTAGGAAAAGACCTGCGGCGTCTGAATGGTCCACACACGCCTGCGGTCCGGTGTGCTCGTGACAAAGCCGTTTTCGTCGGCGATCTTGATCGTATCCTTGACCGGCATACCTGCCGCGACTGCCTGATACGTCACGACCTCCGATGCGCATCGCCTTATTATATCCTCCGTCACGTACGGTCTCGCACCGTCGTGAATGAATACATAGTCTGCCTCCGGGCAGGCAAGCAATCCGGAATAAACGGAATCATAACGCTCCGCCCCACCGTTTACGATCTTCTTTACTTTTCGGAAATTTTCCTTGAGAACAATCTCCGTCTTCACAAAATCTGCCCAGTCAGGTGAAACCACCAGCACGATTTCCTGGATTTCAGGACTCGCCTCAAATATTCTTACCGTTCTTGTAAGCACCATCTCGTTGTCAAGCGGAAGAAACTGCTTGGGAGTTGCGGAATTCATGCGCGAGCCGGATCCGGCCGCCACAATAATCGCTGCATTCATAAGAGACCTCCATACATCATTCCGGCACCGTAAAAGGAGCCGCGTATTGCGCAGGACTGACACCTGCCATGTAATTATTTCTCCCCAAGCTTAAGTCCCGGCACAGCGTTCAGATCCCATCCGCTTCTCGTTCCCGCCTCGTACTCGTGGAACGCGGCCGCTCCGATCATGACCGCATTGTCCGTACAGTAGATCGGCGACGGAATGAAAAGCCGAAGCCCGTTCGCATCGCACATCTGCCTCAGCCCTTCCCTGAGACCGCTGTTCGAAGCGACACCGCCTGCCACCGCGACATTTTTGATACCGTAATCCTTTGCTGCCTTGAGCGTGTGTTCACATATGACGTCCACGACCGATTTCTGGAAGCTGGCCGCCAGATCCGCGCGGTTCACCTCCTCATGCTTCATCTCAGCCTGGTTCAGATAATTGAGCACCGCGCTCTTAAGCCCGCTGAAACTGAAGTCGTACTCCGAACCGTTCACTTTGGCCTTGGTGAACCGGACCGCGTTCGGATTTCCCTCCTTCGAGATCTTATCAATTTTCGGTCCGCCCGGATACCCGAGCCCGATCGCTCTGGCCACTTTGTCAAATGCCTCTCCCGCGGCATCATCGACCGTTCTGCCCAGGATCCTAAACTTTGCCCAGTCCTCGACGATGACCAGGTGCGTGTGTCCCCCGGATACGATGAGTCCGAGGTACGGGGGAACAAGGTCCGGGTGCTCAATATAATTCGCTGAAATATGACCTTCTATATGATGCACGCCGATGAGCGGTTTTTTCGCCGCCCAGGCGATCGCCTTGGCCTCGGCTACGCCGACGAGCAGCGCTCCGACAAGTCCCGGCCCGTATGTCACCGCGATCGCGTCCGTGTCCTTAAGCTGCATGCCCGCGTCGTCCAAAGCCTTCTGTATAACATAATTGATTTTTTCAATATGCGCCCGGGACGCAAGTTCCGGCACTACGCCGCCGTAGACTGTGTGCATATCGATCTGCGAGTAGATGACATTTGAAAGCACCGTATAGCCGTCCCTCACGACAGCGGCGGCGGTCTCATCGCAGGAGCTCTCGATCGCCAGTATATCTATATGTCCGTCCATCTGTCTGTCTCATTCCTCCTCAAAATTCAGCGTGATCTCCTGCCCGTCCCTCGCAGCGACGGCCTCGGGGAATATTTCTCTCACCGTATTCATGTAAAGATCCGGCTTGACAAGCGACGGTGAAAAGTGGGTGAGCCACATGCGGACGGGTCCTGCCTTCTTCGCTGTCTCCGCCGCTTCCTGCATAGTCATATGCCTGTGTTCTCTGGCTTTTTTCTCCATGCCCGGCTCGCCGTACATGCCTTCGCAGATGAAAAGATCCGCGCCTTTGGCATGCTCCACGATCGATTCGGTCGGTCTCGTGTCCGTCGTATAGACGACTTTCAGACCCTTTCGCTCTGCCCCCAGGACCATATCCGGTGTGAAGACTCTCCCGTCACTCTCGATTGTCTGTCCTTTCTGAAGAGGATTCCAGAACTTCAGCGGGATCTGATTCTCCCTGGCGCGAACCGCATCGAACTTGCCGGTTCTCCGGATGCTCACCTCATAGCCGTAGCACGCTATATTGTGGTTCACCCTGAAGGCTGTGATGTCCATCCCGTCAATGTGGAACGTCTGCTCGCTTCCCTCTATCTCCATGATCTCCAGATCGAACGGGAGCTCCGGCGCAAGTGTGCGCACGGCAGCCATCATCCGCGGCGTACCCTTCGGTCCGATGACCCGGACCGGCTCCGTCCTGTCGGAATTTCCCATCGTCAGAAGGAATCCGGGAAGGCCTGCTATGTGGTCCGCGTGGAAATGCGTGAGAAGGATCGTGTTGATCGGTTTGAACGACCATCCCTTCTCTCTCAGGGCGATCTGTGTTCCTTCACCGCAGTCGATGAGCACACCCGCTCCGTTATATCGCATGAGACAGGATGTGACCCACCTCTTAGGCAGAGGCATCATTCCTCCTGTTCCGAGTAAACTGACATCCAGCATCAAAATCTCCGTTTCACGGCATTGTAAGTTCCTGCCTGACTGTCATGGTGACAGCATTTTCGACAGGCGCCGTATAATAGTTTTTTCTAATTCCGTCTCTTAAAAATCCAAGCTTTTCATACAAATGAATCGCGGCCTCATTCGATTCCCGAACCTCCAGGTGAATGTCCGTTACGCCGTATTTTTTCGCTCTCTCAAGGATCTCTCTCATGAGCCGGGTACCGATTCCCCGGTTCCTGACTTTCCCGCTCACCGTGATATTGAGAACGTCCGCCTCGTACGGCACCATCAGAAGTCCGACATAGCCGTAGATCTCCGGCCAGAAAAAATTCTCCTCATCCACGGCTTCCGGATCGTAATCCTCCGGAAATTCATCCGACGCGACCAGAAAGAGCGCATCCTCCCTGAGAAGATACGTGAGCAGCCCGTTCTCATCCCAGGGGGTCAGAGAGTAAGCACGCTCAAGCTCGGCGACCGGAGAAATGTCGTCAAATCTCATTTCCCTGATGATCATTGTGAATCCTTCACTGCCATCCGGCGCTCGCGCTCCTGTTCTGCCTGAGATTTGCGCAGATAGATCGGAGCGTGCTCCTCCGCCTTCACATATCGGCCCTCAGCGTAGAGTACGAGTGCGAGGGCGCCGACCGAAGATGCTTTCTGTCTCCCAACGTGGGCGGGTGCAAATATATACGGGACCGACAATCTCTCACTCTCCTCCGCGATGACGGGCACTCCGTCACCCAGAAAAATCACTCCGTCCCTCGTCAGTTCTGGATCCATCGCGCAAAGCTCGTCGATGAGATCCGCGGCCGCTATCGGGCGCTGATCCCTGACCGTGACCAGTTTATGGTCTTCAAACCTGTAGATTCCGTTATAGACCTGCTTTCTCCTCGCGTCCATACACGGCACGATCAGCCCCCTGGCGTCGAACAGATTATACGCGAGACCCGCCAGCGTGGGCACCTCGATAATCGGAATGCCGAGAGCAAGCCCGAGACCCTTGGCCGTAGCGGAACCGATGCGCAGACCGGTAAAAGAGCCCGGACCCGCAGCAACCGCCACAGCATCCACTTCGCCGAGGTCAAGATCAATCATGTTCGAAATCTCATCGAGCATGGGCAGAAGGGTCTGACTGTGCGTCTTTTTATAGTTGACCGTGTATTCTGCCAGCAGTTCATTATCAGAAAGAACAGCTGCCGAGGCGACAAGCCCCGAGCTGTCCAGTGCAATCAGTTTCATTGTGTCTCCTTCTCAGTGACGATTTTCCGAATACCCGAGGTATACGCCGGGTCCATGGGCATTGCCCTCACTTACTCAAAAATGATCCGTCTCACATCCGGACCTCTGCTCAAATCTTTTTCTATCCTGACATGGATCGTGTTTTCCGG
>ODAI010415064.1_pt1 | contig 12824 bp, 9 predicted proteins | sample 1539321 | NCBI WGS metagenome assembly ODAI01 (sample SAMN02144231, study PRJEB22623) | gut metagenome | biome: sheep rumen | host: Ovis aries | place: New Zealand | reverse complement strand
GAAACGTCGGGCAATCTCGCCCTTGAACGGCTGATACTCTCTGAAACGGTGAGCCATAATAACCTCACCCTGTGAAGCCGTGAGAACGTTAGTACGAAGTCCCATAATACCACGTGAAGGTATTTCGAATTCAATGTTCACGCGATCACCCTGACTCTCCATTGATGTCATCTCACCCTTACGGCGAGTAACCATATCAATCATCTTGCTTGAGAATTCCTCTGGCACGTTGATTGTAAGTTCCTCAATAGGCTCACACTTCACACCGTCTATTTCCTTATAGATAACGGTTGGCTGACCAACCTGAAGTTCATAGCCCTCACGACGCATAGTTTCGATGAGCACAGAGAGATGAAGCACGCCACGACCACTAACAACCCATTTATCCGTTGAGTCCTCGAAAGGCTGAACACGAAGGGCGAGGTTCTTCTCCAGCTCCTTCTGCAAACGGTCATTAATATGACGAGAGGTAACGAACTTACCCTCTTTACCGAAGAATGGCGAATCGTTGATGGTGAACATCATCGACATGGTTGGTTCATCAATGGCAATAGGAGTCATTGCCTCCGGATTTTCGAAGTCACAGATAGTATCACCTATCTCAAATCTCTCAAGACCAATAATAGCACAGATATCACCACTCTGAACGCTCTCCACCTTTGCGTGGCCCATACCGTCGAATACGTGAAGTTCCTTTATCTTCGTCTTCTCGAAAGTGCCGTCACGATGCGCAATGGTCACGTTCATGCCTTCCTTAAGCTCACCACGATGAACGCGGCCAACGGCTATACGACCTGTATAGTTAGAATAGTCGAGCGATGTAATAAGCATCTGAGGAGTACCCTCAAGGTGTTCAGGAGCAGGTATTACCTCCACGATCTTGTCAAGCAGGTAGTCTATATTGTCTGTTGGAACGTTATAATCCTCTGCCATCCAACCGTTCTTTGCTGAACCATAGACAACTGGGAAGTCAAGCTGGTCCTCTGTTGCATTCAGCGAGAACATAAGGTCGAAAACCATCTCATAAACTTCCTCTGGACGGCAGTTTGGCTTGTCCACCTTATTAACAACAACGATAGGCTTCAAGCCCATCTGCAAGGCTTTCTGAAGCACGAAACGAGTCTGAGGCATAGGGCCCTCGAAGGCATCCACGAGCAACAGACAACCGTCAGCCATATTCAGCACGCGCTCCACCTCACCACCGAAGTCAGAGTGTCCCGGTGTATCAAGAATATTGATTTTTGTCCCCTTCCAATTGATTGATACGTTCTTTGAAAGAATCGTAATTCCACGCTCTCTCTCAAGGTCATTTGCGTCAAGTACCTGATCAGAATTATTCTGTCCCTCACGGAACAGTTTACCTGCCAACATCATTTTATCAACCAGTGTAGTCTTTCCGTGGTCAACATGCGCAATAACCGCAATATTTCTTATATCCTGCATAATATGTATTTTTTCAGTGTTTTCTCGAAAACGGGTGCAAAATTACTCATTTTCTGCGAGATGGGCAAATATTTGAGTAAAAAATTGTGTATTATACAACTTTTTATTAATAAAGGCAGAATGTCAAATCGCTCCATGTAATAAAAATTTCGCCCAAAGATATGATTTTCTCGAATTTTATTAGTACCTTTGCATATCATTTTCAACAATGACAAATGTAAAATAAAAGGTAAATGTATATAAGACAAAGGAAACTGTTCAATATATCAACAGGTAATATCCTTTGTCCATAATTAATCATTACACAAAAATGAACGCAAGAAAAGTTATTGGCTTTGTCTCTGATTTTGACCCCTTTCACGACAAGGTAGCTTGGAGCGGCACAGTCTATAAGCTTAGGGAAGCTGTAGAAATGGCTGGCTTCGAAGTAAAATGGATTCCATACAACAATAGTCTGAAAAATCGTCTGCTCGATTATTCTGTCCTAGGTTGGAATTTCCTTATCCATTCAACAGGCAGTTGGAAATACATGCCCTGCAGAAAAAGACTAATGTCCAGATTCCATTTCCGACCATTGGCAAAAGCATGGGCGAAGGAAGTAGATAGGTGTCCTGCAATAAAGGAGTGTGACTACCTGTTCTTCCCACGCGGGGCACAAATTGCGCTTTTCTCCAAGAACGGGAAACCTTTCATCAATGTCTCTGGCTACGTTGTCCCAGACATGCTGGACTACTATTACTATAACATCACCAAGAAATCGAAGGAAATGGCTATTGAGATGGATGCTGAAGCTGCACATAAGGCATTCATAAACATCCGCTCGTCAAAATGGGCAAACGACGGATTGCTCAACTATTACCATTGCGATAGTAGCAAATGCCACATTCTAGAGTTCGGTCCTAACATCGACACCAAGGACATCAGAAAAGGACTAAAATACGAGGGCGGACAGCTCAGGATACTATTCTCGGGGGTTACCTGGGGACGCAAAGGCGGCAACATTGCCGTGAAAGCCTTAGAGAAACTGAGGAGCAACGGCATTGATGCGCAATTAATTGTTGTAGGTCCGAAAAAATGTCCAGATATATGCAAGGGTAAAGACTATATAGACTTCATAGGTTATCTCAACAAAAATAAAGCAGAAGACTACGACAAATACCTGAGTCTATACGAACGTGCCCATATATTCTTGTTGCCAACAAGGGCAGAATGTGGTGCCATAGTCTATTCCGAGGCCGCAGCCGCAGGATTACCATGCTACACTTACCTAACGGGCGGAGCAGGCAACTATGTAGTAAATGGCATAAACGGTTTCGCACTACCTGAGGGCTCATCGGCTGATGCATTTGCCGACCAGATTCTCAAAGACGTCAAGACCGGTCGAATGCCATCTTTGCATGAAGGGGCATTGAATCTCTTCAACGAACGCTTGAGTTGGGAGGCTTGGGCACGAGGATTCAGCAAGATCATGCAGGAGGCAACAGTATAAACCCGATAATATATATACAGAAAAAACCCCTTTCCGTTTTCACAGGAAGGGGATTTCTTTTATTTCTGAACATTGAAGGTTCTTAGGCTTGCTTCTTCCTATATGTCAGGAACAATGACACGGCAATTGCAATAACCAAGGCCACGAGACTTCCGTAGGCTATCGTCTCGGTAGTATCGATAGTCTTTGGACGGAACTCAAGCACCACCTTGTGACTGCCACCTTTGATATTGATGGCACGGAGCACATAGTTCACACGTCCAACCTCAACCGGTTGTCCGTCAACGGTTGCTGTCCATCCTGGATAATACACCTCAGAGAACACCACAACTCCACCGTTCTTTGAGTTTACATCGTATTTCAGCTCATTTGGTGCGTAGGATGTAATCTTTACGATTGAAGTAGAATCCTGTGCCACGCTCTTTCCAAGCACACTCTCAAACTTCTTGTCTGCAACAGCCACTTCGTGGAGGTTTATCTTGTCAATAGCCTCAATTTCCTCATTGGCATTATCTACATACTTCACATCATTAACCATCCAAGCTGCGCCCATAGCATGTGGGTTCATCACAGGAGTTGTAGCACCACCTTGAAGCGGCATGATGAAATACTTAGCATTGAGCATATTCAAAATAGGATATACGGAATCACCGTTCACCTTCTGCATATCGCCTTGAACCTCCACAACAGCACTCATTGCCTTCTGCATCTCAGGTGAGATATACCTCTCTACGAGTTCCTGATAGCGACGGAGCTTTGCAGCATGATATCCTCCTATGCTCTTATGGAAATATGATGTCTCATTCTCATTGAATGTATTGCTTGCGAAGTTGAGTACACGGTAATCCAAATCCTTATCCTCAAGAATTTGCTTATCCGTCTCGGTCATCTCCTGTGGAGCTGTACGGATAGTGTTGCTCACAAACATATCATCATAGAGGTAACGTTTGTTCACCTGCCACATATCCACAAGGCAGAGTAAAGTAAGGATTGTCACCATCACCGTAGCAGACATCTTCTTCATCTTATATACAAAGAGAGCAGCAAAACCGATGAGGATGATGAATACGCTACGCCAACAATCAGCCTGGAAGATAGCCACGCGGATATCGCGAAGGTTAGCAAGAAGCGGATTGAGTTGGTCGGCTGGGAACTGCGACAGAGCCCTCATCTCCGAAGGACTGACAAACTCGTCGAAGAACAGCGTTGGCATAAGGGCAAAGAGCAATGCTATGCCGCCCGTCAAACCGAGTGATAGATACAGGAAATTCAGCTTTGGGAAACGCTTGCATTTCACACACTCTGGATCTTCGATGAATTTCTTCAAAGCAAGCATAGCAAGGAACGGAATTGTGAACTCTGCTATGACGAGGATAGAAGCTACCGTACGGAATTTAGCATACATCGGCACATAGTCGATGAAGAAATCGGTGAACGGCATGAAGTTCCTGCCCCATGAGAGCAGAATTGACAGTATGGTAGCAGCAAGCAATGCCCACTTTATGCTACCCTTCACTATGAACAAACCGAGAATAAAGAGCAGGAGCACAAACGCACCCACATACACAGGACCGCTTGTGCCTGGCTGAGTGCCCCAATATTGCCCCAGTTGCTGATATATCTCTACATACATCGGATTAGCCTTCTCCTGTGCAATCTCGTTAGAATAGAGAGAAACCGAAGCTCCTCCCTTTGTGTTAGGCACGAGCAAAGTCCATGTCTCGCTCAATCCGTAGCTCCATTGGGTGATATAATCACGCTCCAAGCCAGATGATGTCTGGTTATCAGTATTTGCCTTCACCAATTCGCTCTTTCCGCGCATACTCTCCTTCTGATACTCCCAAGTGTGATACAGGTTTGATATATTGGCACCAATACCCAATACGGCACCGATAGCACACACAGCAGTAGCCTTTACGAAGTGCATATACTTCTTCTGACGAATAGCATCAACAAGGAAACCTATAATCAGGAATGCGATGATGAACAGATAGTAATATGTCATCTGCACGTGATTGGCATTCACCTCAAAGGCAGAGAAGATACCCGTGACTATGAGTCCTTGCAGATACTTCCCCTTATATGCCAGAAGTACGCCCGCAATCATAGGAGGCAAATAGGCGAGAGCCATCACCTTCCAGATATGTCCTGCGGCTATAATGATGAAGAAATAGCTTGAGAACGCCCATATCACAGCACCTAATGATGCCAGATACCAACGGAAGTCGAATGCACGTAGGAGTATGTAGAAGCCGAGGAGATACGCAAACACGTACCACACATTCTCTGGCAGCCACAAGTGATAGGCATTCATCACATTGTTCAGAGTTGTTGACGACTCATAGGAAGGCGCACTCTGATAGGTTGGCATTCCGCAGAACGCACTACCTGTCCAACGTGATTTCTCACCAGTCTTCTCATAATACTCCGATGTTTCCTGTCCCAATCCACGACCAGCGGAAGAGTCATGACGGAAAAGGATTCTGCCCTCTGTATCGGCAGGGAAGAAATAGGCGAATGAGATGATTGCAAAGAGTACAACCACCAATGCATCCGGCCAAAAACGCGTTAAGAATGATTTACAATTTACCATTTACGATATACAATTTTAGGCTAAAGGCTAATGGCTAAAGACTTTTGACCTTAGACTTTTGACTTTAGACCTTTGACTTTTGCGGATGCAAAGATAATAATATTTTTTGTAAAAAACAAATGTTTACCACACCTATTTATTTTTCAATTCAAAAGGTGCAAATGAAAATCCCCAAGGCATGAATCTGTCTTGGGGAAATTTATTACGCGAACTAAGATTATTCCTTAGTCTCCTCTTCTGTCTTTTCCTTTTCCTCTTCCTTCTGCTCCTCAGCTTTCTTGCCGAGATATGTAGGAAGAGCCATACCTGCCTGATCGAAGAGATCCTGCAAAGGAGGAACAGCCTTCATCAATCCGCTAACAAAGTTTGCTGTAGAGCCTTTACCGTCGGTACTTGCGCCTGAGTCCCAAACAGTAACCTTATCGATATTGATACCCTTGACTGCCTCAACCTGAGTCTTCACAAGGTCAGGGAGTTTCTCTAACAAGAGAAGAGTATAAGCCTTTGTAGCATCACCGCCGGCAGCCTGAATCATCTTGTCGTAACCCTGTGCCTGCTTATTCAGTATCTCGAACAAACCGCGAGCCTCAGCCTCCATCTTCGCGAACTGAGCATCAGCTTCACCTCGCGCATTTACACGAACCTTCTCAGCCTCTGCCTCTGCCTCGATAATCTTACGCTGCTTCTCAATCTCCTGAGAGACAAGTACGTTAGCCGACTGTGTAGCACGCTCTCTTTCAGCACGAGCCTCCTCGGCTTTCTGCTCTGCAGAGTATGCTTCCTCGAGTGCCTTAGCCTGTGCCACCTTCTCGGCAGCAACAGCCTTACGCTGAGCCTCAGCCTCACGCTCACGACGCTCTGCATCAGAATTGGCAATCTCAACCTTTGCCTCATTCTCACCCTTAACAGCCTGAGCATTAGCCTCGGCAGTACGAATACGGGTTTCTCTATTTGCATCAGCCTTACCAATCTCACCAATCTTCTCCTGCTCAGCCACACGAACCTTTGCCTCGTTGATAGCCTTTGCTGCAGCCTCCTGACCAAGAGCCTCGATATAACCAGACTCGTCGTTGATATCAGTTACGTTTACGTTGATAAGACGGAGACCGATCTTCTTCAACTCTACCTCGACGTTGCTTGAAATAGCCTCAAGGAACTTGTCACGGTCGGAGTTCAGTTCCTCGATACTCATTGTAGCGATAACAAGACGCAGCTGACCAAAGAGGATATCACGAGCAAGTTCCTGAATCTGCTGTGCGGAAAGTCCAAGCAGACGCTCGGCAGCGGCGGTCATACATTCCTCATCAGTAGAGATACCTACGGTGAAGCGACAAGGCACATCCACACGGATATTCTGACGAGACAGAGCATTTGTCAGGTTCGCATCAATGCTGATAGGGGTCAGCGAGAGATACGCATAGTCCTCGATGATAGGCCACACGAATGCGCCACCACCATGAACACATTTTGCCGATTTCTTACTTGCGCTGCCACCATAGATAACAAGAATCTTGTCTGACGGACAACGACGATAGCGATTAATTACAGCTGCAAATAGTACTACAAGTACTACGATTCCAACAACAGGTAATGCCATTTCCATATTAATAAAGCGAGGCCTCTCCCCCCGCCCTCCCCCGTAGGGAGGGAGCCGGAAAGCGATAGCCAGATTGATTATTGATTAAATTATAAATTATTAATTCTAATTGGTTTGGAGCCCTCCGGTTCCCTCCCTACGGGGGAGGGCGGGGGGAGAGGCCTCCTCTCTTACTCCACCTTCAGCACATTTCCTTCCACAGCTACGACTTTCACTCTCCTGCCGGTAGCCAAAGCCTCGTCTGTGCTCTCTGCGTCAAACTCGTGGATGCTTCCATTCAGACTTATCTGAACCTTTCCTCTACCCTCGCCAGCGGCAGGAATGCGGAGATATACATCACATGATTTGCCAACACAATCGGCAATCTTATAGGCCCCGTTATGCTCAAGCTTCTTCATCTTCTTGATAAGAAATACAGTAGCATAGGAGAACAGACACCCCACGCAGATAGCCACGAAGTAAAGCAGAGCCTTACTGCTTATGTCGTTGTAGAAACTGACACCCGCCCATCCGAATCCTACGAAGAAATTCACGAGCGAACGGATGGAGAACAGACTTACCGCCCCACCCGTGTCCATAGTGTTACCGTCGAAGTCACCAACATCAAAGTCCATATCATGATCCATGCCTATCATCGTAAGGATAGCCTGCACCAGGAATATAGTGGACGAAACAATAGCGCAGCCCCAGAAGACCTGCGCAGCGGGCTCAAGCCCCTGATACCATATTAATAGATCATTCATAGTAGATAATATACTTAGGTTCGTTCTGTATTCTAATATCTTCTGCCTCTTGCATTTACCGATGCATCCCTGCGATGATACCTATCAGGTTCCTTCTCAAAATCATCCAGATTCCTCATCGACTCTAACCTGTTCTCAATACCATCAGGCAATTCGCTGAAGAAATCGAGCCTCGTCATCTTCTCAATCTGGTCGATGCTCCTCACAGCCTTTCTCATCGACTGGCTGACATCCGTATTGTCATAGTAGAAGGCTATTCCCTTCTCCTTGCCTTTCTGAAGGCATAACACCACCTTGAAGAATCCGTCAGGAACAGCCACACGATGATCAACACCAATATACTCAGGCACTTTCTTCCAATACACAGGACCACATACTATATATATGCTCCCCATCTTCTTTGCCCAACGTCTGCAAGCCGACTCAAGGCGTTCCCAAGAAACATGGTTGAGTTCACGAACCTGCGGACACACATTCGACATGTAGAAGCAGTCGCGCATGGCAGCAGCGCTCCATTTCATATCGCCTGCCGGACACATGTGGCCTCTGTCGTATCTCGTGCCCTTATAGTCATAGAAGGCAACACGATTCGCCCGAGGCAAGGCATCATCGGCAACGAACTCAAAGCCGCTACGGTCAAGCCTGCCATAGGCCTCTGCCGAGGTAAGCTCCCACGCCACCCAATCCGGGTTGTTCGTTTGGTAATTGAAATACGTCACATAACCCGTCTTATAAAGCAACTGACCATATTTCCTGCCTTTCACAGCATTCTTGAGAGTAATCAAAGGTTTCATGCCAGCCTTCTCCTGTCCCCTTAAGACCCTTCCCTGCCCTCCCCAAGGGAGGGAGCTTTCAGACAGTATTTTTGTATCAGGAATCACTCCCCCTCGGGGGGAGGAGGAGGGGGTCGAGGTATAAGTTTGCAAGGCACTTGTCCGAGTCACCACGAAAGTGGCAACCACCAATGCAAGGGCAAGTGAACAATTCACCCAGCCGAAGCCTAACCTTTTGTTTCTTCTTCTCATAAGTCGGGGTGAGCAGACTCGAACTGCCGACCACACGCCCCCCAGACGCGTACGCTAACCAACTGCGCCACACCCCGATGGTGTTCAGACTAAAGGCTAAAGACTAATGGCTAAAGTCTAAAGTCTTTTGCCTTTCGACTTTTGCCTTTTGCCTTATCAAAAATCTGAGTGACAACGTGCTTAGCACCTCGCACTCAGGAAATAGTGCGTGTCAGCCCTAAAGGCTGGCGCACGTCTCCGATTTTCTGAGTGCAAAGATATAATTTTAATTTGAATCTTGCAAACATTTTCCTGATATTTTTTTACACCATAAAAACAATATTATCAACTTCTGAAAAATTGCAAAAGACGGCCAGAATAAAAATCCCTTCTTCCTCCCTTCATCCTCCTATGATCCTCCGCTCTTCCTCCTATGATCCTATAGTTCCTGAAGCGAAGGAAGAGCGAATGATCAGCGGAGGCATAAAAGGCCACGAGCTTAACACTTGTGCAAGTCCAATATAGAATACCTACATGCATGAAGCTATTAATTTTTTCATCATATAAAAAATGCCAAAAATTTAAATCTATTTTTCAAGTTTTGCGTCTATTTAAATAAAGGCATATAAACCTATACTTTATCCCCATATAATAAAGGTTAAAGGTAAGTCCGCTCGCTATAGTGGACATCCAAAGGTCTATCTGATTACTATCGAATATGCCGAGTAAACGGAGATTGCCGAAAATCTGAAACAAAGAGTAGGCGCATAAAACCAAAACTTGAAATAAATGAGGCAAAGTCTTATTACATTTTTCATTTGTTTATCTGTGTCTCTGGGAGCCTTAGCACAACCTGAAGGTGTAAAGATCAAGGAGAGGCAGAGGATTCCCATTGACCCTATTATTGTGGAAGATGAGGTTACAGGTGTTCCTGACGGGACTCTTATTGAGTTCAATTACCGAATAGGGAAAGCCAAAAGATATAGTCAAGCTAATTGGGTATTGGGTGATACAGGCAGAAGAAACGAGATGGTTCCTGATTATCCCCCCTTACACGAGTTCTCTTAGTAGCTTGATTGTTCTTCTCCTGTCGTACCAAATGCGATTACGTCTTCAACACATGAGCCTCCGCAGAAGTAAACTCTCATGAGTGAACGGAATTGTTACATAATTGAAAAAAAATTGCCTAAAAGTATGATTTTCTCAAATTTTATTGCTACCTTTGCCTCCGTCATATCAGAGTTTTTCTTGTTTTTATTTGCTAAACTAAGGTTGTAAAATTCACCACACGACCCAATCACAAGACAACTTTTTGACACTTAAATATTTACAAAATAACAAGATTTAAATCTAAACAAAACAAAGATGAAACAAGCTATTATTACATTGTGTTTACTTCTAACCGCCGTATGTGGTTGGGCACAGAAAGTATGGACTAATCTGTCTTCATACTGTGACAATGATCGATTAAGCCTAACGCCTGTCGAAGTGGAATTCAAACAGGATGAAACAATCCTTCACCTGCGCGTTCAGAATTGGCCTGGAGGCAGTGTAGGCTTCCACAGTATGAAACTCAAGGACGAGAACGGCAAGATGTATGCCATCAAAAGCGGTGATCCAACTCGTGCTAATGAAACTAAATGCATTTTGGGACAACCTAATGAGGTTCCCAAACACGGCATCGTGGACTACTCACTTCATTTCGAACCTGTTACCAATCCTACAACGCGTCTTCACGCCTATACTGGCTATGGCTATTACGACTTTAAAATGTGGAACATCCATCAGGTGAAGCCAATGGATGTGTCACTCTTCAACTCCAACTGGCGAAACGAGAAGGGTGATTGGGTGCTTGGTCTCTATGAGTCTGGTGCTGTTTACGATAGCAAGGTATATTCATACGAAGAAAAGAGTGACAAGAAGGTTGTGCTCACCAATGGCAACGAGAAACTGACTATCACCATCGGCAAAGAGAAGAACGGCAAGCGCCAGTTCAAAATCAATAATCAAAAGCTCGACCTTGAATGCTTCGGTGCAGAAGTACCTGCCTATCCTACTGAGGACAACACAGCTTTCAGCACAGATTACACCAGTGGAGAGGCAGAAATCTCTGGTTGGATAAAGGATTTTCCAAAAGAGATACCTGAGTCAGAAGAGGCTTTCGGCATCTCTGTCAAGGTTCAGAACATGTTTACTGGCGAACTTGAGGATTACAACAAGGCAACTATCGATAAGGACGGAAAGTTCACAATCAAGGTGAAGGTCAAGGGCACTCAGAGCGTTATCTTCAACGAGTTTTCAAACAAGGTTAACGTGTATGAGGCAAAGATGATCCTCCAGCCTGGCAAGAAATACTTCATGGTTCACAACTGGGAGACAGCAAAGTGCATGTTCATGGGTGAGGATGCACGCCTTCAGAATGAACTTCAAGCTTTCCCATGTAAGTATGAATGGAAGATGACTGTACATGCCGACTTGAAGGAGAAATCTATTGATAGCACACTTACAAGACTTGCCGACAACATCGCCAAATATCCAACCCTCAGTAAGCGTTATCGCGACTTCATTGAGCAGGAGGCACGAGTGAGAGTTGCCGCCAATTTCGTGTCTTCACCATTTGAAATCGGCACAGACAAATTGTCTGGCAAGTATTTTGTCTTCAATTCATCACTCCCCATCTCACTTTGTCCAGCCCTTTTTGAGTACACAGGAATGAAATGTAGGATCGAAAATTCCGAGGTTCATAAAAGGTACAGTCGTACTCCAGAGCTTATCCGTTCCTTTGAGCAAAAAGGATTGATCAAGTTAAGCGACAGCGATAATGAACTCCTGAAGAAATGGCAGCAAAGGACAGAGATGATAAATAAATTACAAGAATGCAAGACTAGGGAGGAATATGAAGCTGGATATAAAAAAGTTGAGGAATTTCTCCCTCATGAAGAGTTATATGCATTCTGGGACAGAGAAGATATTGCCAAGGCTTATTCAGAATGGGCTCCAAGCGATAACAAGATCATTTCTGGTGTCATCGACTCACTATATACCGAACAGATAATGCGCGACTATGCTCGTTCTGCTTTAGTTGGTGAAGCCCTTACAACAGAAAAGTCACTCTCTAAGATGTCTTCTTATTTATATAAAGATATTAAGAATGAGGATTTCAAGCAGCAGATCAACGAACTCAAAGACTACTATGCTGAGCAACAGAGACAAAACGAAGAAAAGGTGAAGAGCGTCATCGCACCAAATTCCAATGTCGCAGGACTCACCGACGGCAAGGCTATCGTTGAGAAGATGATTGAGCCATACAAGGGCAAAATCATTTACATGGATGTATGGGGTACATGGTGTCAGCCTTGTGTTCAAGCAATTAAGGCATCACCTACAATGAAGGATGCTGTGAAGGACTATGACGTTGTGTATCTTTATTTCGAATATGGTTCTCCAGAATCCGTATGGAAAAGTGCCATTGCAGACCTTAATCTGATAAAGCCAAACTACGTACACTACCAACTGCCATCCGAACAGCAGGAAGCCGTAATTAAATATCTAAAGGTAGATGGATACCCATCATATTACCTTTTCGACAAGAACGGAAATATGGAACCTCTTGACCTCGATCACATAGGTGACATCGAAGGCTTCAAGAAGAAGATTGAGGAACTCAGTAAAAAATAACAATACAAAAAGCACTCGGACTTATTATAGTTCGGGTGTTTTTTTTATGCCAAGCACAAATATGAAGTTGGGGTAATCCCAGAAAACGTATTAATAACGGATAACAATAAGAAAAATAGTGTAAGCTGATGCCTATATTTTATTATTTCAATATATCAATAGTGCGTTGATTTAATATTTAATCGTTTCAAAATCAATAACTTATATTAAGAATTACTTATGAAAACTTAACTAAATAAAATTGGTCAAGTCGCTGATTTTCAGTAACTTTGTAGTT
>ODAI010313898.1_pt1 | contig 12824 bp, 13 predicted proteins | sample 1539321 | NCBI WGS metagenome assembly ODAI01 (sample SAMN02144231, study PRJEB22623) | gut metagenome | biome: sheep rumen | host: Ovis aries | place: New Zealand | reverse complement strand
TATTTTTAGTATCCTGGATAGAATGGATCTAATGGATGGGTTCCACTCCAATATCCACAATTCCAGCAATGACCATCACTATCTAACGGATAACCACAAATTGGACATAATGGCATAAAAATCCTCCTAATTTAAAAAGACCAACTATCAAATAAATCATAAACTAAGGTTGAGGAGCATAGTCGTCATAGTCATAATCATTAATGTCATGACATGGATGCATGCTGTATCCGCAAACCCAACAGTTTCCTTCATCGTCTAATTCGCTTCCGCAAGCAGGACATAAATCGTACATAAAATTCCCCCACATATTTTTTTAAACAAATGTTTAACTAATTATTATAATGTACTACTTACATTTAAAGTTTTCTAAATAATTTTTCTGCATTTAACGCACTATAAAATACATAATCCAAAACACCCAAATCAAAAGGACCTATAAAAGACATAAGAATAATCAATAGGCTCATCAAATCCAGCCATTCTAAAAGGAAAATCTTCCATTATATAATCTACCACCTCAACTGCACTGAAATCCATAAGAGCGTCAAGGACTTCATTAATAACGATCAGCTCCTTATGGTCCAAGTCAATATTATGAATGCTTGTTAGATAATATTTGTTAATGTAATGATAATAATAAGGCTCCTTTCGCCTATAGATTTTTCCATAATACATTAACTCACGAACAACCTCATCAAAATGGCTTGGAACGGCTCCAAGATAAGATTTAATGTATATTTCATTTGTTAATGATTCCCCATAGCGTTCAAAATAATTAAAGTCCACAAAATATAAAATATTCGATAAAACTGTTTTTCCAACATTATAATTATCTGAGCATTTGCTGATGATAAACATTAGGACCTTTATGTATTTCTCTTTCTTAAAAGTCATATCTGATAATCCATAGAATTACTCAAACCCATATTCAGTGACTTGATGAACCTACCCTTAATTAGTCATATTAACCATATTAGCCATATTACCCATAATAAGTATTTTCATGATTGCTTTTAAAGGGAAAGAAAGAGCATGTGAAAAGTAATTTATATACTTTATAAACAGTTATAAACTTAGTCTCATTAAGAAGCCAATATTTATATAATAAAAAATAGAAAGGTACCTGTAGAAAATAATCTGAAGGTACCTTTAAGAAAAATATAAAAGTTTAAAGAAAATAGTTAAAGGACAAAATAATAAACTAAAATAATGATAAAATAATGATAAAATAACGATATAACAAATAATAAAAGGTAGAAATCTATGAAAAACTTATTAAAACCTCTGAAAAAGAGCATTTTTCCAATCATTCTCATATTCATATGCTTACTCGTAGATGTATACTGTAACCTTAGCTTGCCAGCATATACTGCAGATATAGTTGACATAGGCATACAGAATACCGATTTCAACTATATCATCAGTGTTGGAGCCATGATGCTGCTAATGGTTGCAATATCAGTCATTTCAACAATAGCTCTTTCTTACCTTTCAAGTAAGGTTTCAGCAGCTTATGGAAGAGATTTAAGAAAAATAAGCTTTGAAAAGATATTAAAATTCTCTAACTTTGAATTGAACCAAATATCAAGATCATCACTCATCACACGTAATACAAATGATGTATACCAAATACAGATAATATTAGGAATGCTCTTTACAACAGTCCTATTTGCACCAATATTAGGTATTGGAAGCATTATGAAGGCATTAGAGCTAAAGACAAACCTTTTATGGATTATTGTAGTTACATTCATATCTGTAACAATAGTTTTAGCAATAATCTTCATCAGAGTAGTTCCATACTTTAAGATCACTCAGGAAATAATTGACAAGACAAACCAAATAGCTAGAGAAATCCTAATGGGAATGCCTGTAATCAAAGCATTCATAAGGCAGGACTATGAAAACAAAAGATTTGAAGTGAACAATATAGAGTTTAGAGAAGTGAATCAAACTGTTTTTAAAACAATATTCCTATTGATGCCTCTAATGACAATGATTCTAAACATTATGATTGTGCTTATCCTATACTTTGGAGCATATGATGCAATAAGCGGAAACGTCTTGACTGGAGATATCATTGCATTCATTCAGTACTCAACCCAAATCGTCTCATCATTCCTAATGTTTGGAGGCTTTGCAATCATGCTTCCAAGAATTCTAGTGTCTGGAAGAAGGGTTGCAGAAGTCTTGAATACTGAAATATCCATTGAAGATGGAGAAATTGATAAAATAGATGATAACCCAATACTTGAATTTAAGGATGTTTGCTATTCATACCCTGAAAGCGAAAGGGAAACATTGAAAAACATCAACTTTAAATTGGAAATGGGAAAGACCACAGCAATAATCGGAGGAACAGGAAGCGGAAAATCAACAATATTGAACTTGATTCCACGTCTTCAAGACGTTACAAGCGGTGATATTACAATCAATGGCATAAATATAAAGGAATATAAATTAAAGACCATTAGAGAAAGAATAAGCTACACTCCTCAAAAAGCAACCCTATTTCAAGGAAATATAAGGTCAAATATGATTGTAGGTAAAAAGGGAGCAAGTGATGAAGAGATAAAAAGAGCACTTAAACTAGCTGAAGTAGATTTCATAGAAAGTCTTGATGATGAAGTCACACAAGGCGCTACAAACTTCTCAGGAGGCCAAAAGCAAAGACTGTCAATAGCTAGAGCAATAATCAAGCCAAGCGATTTCTACCTATTTGATGATTGCTTCTCAGCATTAGACATGAATACTGAAGCAAAAGTGAAAGGAAACCTTAAAGATTTAAAAGATAACTCTTCAATGCTTATCATTTCCCAAAGAATATCTACAATAATGGATGCAGATGAGATAATTGTAATGGATAATGGGGAAATTATTGACAAGGGCAGTCATAATTACCTATATCAAAATTGTGAAATATACAGAGAAATCGTATTTTCACAGCTGGAAGAAAGTGAAGACTTAATCTATGAAAAAACATTAAGCAGGGAATTGCTTTCCAAATATGAAAATGATTCAAGTTCAGAAATGAATTTAAATAATACAAATAGACCAACAGGAGGCAAATAAAATGCCAAGACCAAGAAGAAAACCTCCTGAAAAGCCTGCAGACACTAAACAGTCAATTAAAAACATAATAAGTCTTTTAAAAGACTATAAACTCAAGGTAGGCTTAACAATAATCTGCGGAATCATATCAACAGTATTTGCAACAATAAGCCCTTTCCTAATAGGGCTTGCCACAACTGCAATCTTTGACGGAATAAATTCAGGACACATGAATATTGAATACCTGATACAGCTATTGATTACAGTTGTAATATTATATGTCATAAGTGCAGTTTTCTCATATCTTCAGAGCTATTTCTTCATAGAAATCTCAACAGACATAAGCTATAACCTAAGAAGAGACATAATAGAAAAAATTACACAACTATCAATGTCTGATTTAGATAAAAACGAAAGGGGAGACATTTTATCAAGAATCACAAACGATGTAGACTCTATACAGTCAGGACTTAACACATCATTCAATCAGCTATTGACTGGAGTAATTACAATTATCGGAGTCACCATAATGATGCTATCCATAAATCTATGGATGACACTTGCAACAATAATCCTAATTCCTGTTGCAATATTACTGATTACATATGTAACAAAACACTCTCAAGATTACTATCTAAAGCAGTTATCCTATAGAGGAAACCTTAATGGATTGATTGAAGAGTCATTTACAGGCCATGAAGTCATACGTGCATACAATCAGGAAGATGAATGTATGATTGAGTTTGATGACGATAATGCTAACTGGTATGAGCAAGAATGGAAATCCAAATTCTATTCAAGCCTATCAGCACCTTTAATGAACTTCATTTCAAACTTTGCATATGTTCTGATTGCAGTTCTTGGAGCAGTGCTTGTACTTCAAAGAGCAATAGCTGTTGGAGACATTTTAGCATTCTTCCAATATTCCAAAAACTTCACCCAACCGATCCAGCAGATGACAAGAATAATGAACTTGGTTCAAACTGCAATGGCTGCAAGCGAAAGGATATTCGAATTTTTGGAAATATCTCCAGAGGAAAACCCTTCAAAGAATCAAATCAAAGACATAAAGGACAATATATGCTTCAAAAATGTCAATTTTGGATATGATGCAAATGAGCCAATCATTAAAAACCTCTCCTTTGAAGCTAAAAAGGGAGAAAAGATAGCTATTGTAGGAGAAACAGGTGCTGGAAAAACAACTATTGTAAAGCTGCTTATGAGATTCTATGACGTAAACAGCGGAGAAATAACAATAGACGGCAAAAACATACAAGATTATGACAAGCATAGCTTAAGGTCACTTGTAGGAATGGTTCTTCAGGACACATGGCTATTTAATGATACAATATTGAATAATATTCGCTATGGAAACCTTGATGCAAGCGATGAGGAAGTTATAGAAGCTGCCAAACAAGCAAATGCAGATAATTTCATAAGGCAAATACCTGAAGGCTATGAAAGCCTTCTAAATGAAGACACAGATAATATCTCACATGGACAAAAGCAGCTTTTGACAATTGCAAGGACAATATTGTCAAATAAGCCAATCTTAATTCTTGATGAAGCCACTTCTTCAGTGGATACAAGAACTGAAAAGATAATTCAAGAGGCAATGGACAAGCTAATGGAAAACAGAACAAGCTTCATTATTGCACATAGATTATCTACAGTAAGAAATGCAGACAAGATCATTGTAATTGAAGATGGTGAAATAATAGAGCAAGGAAACCATGAAGAGCTTCTTGAATTGAAAGGATACTACTACAATACATTAAATGCTCAAAAAAGGGGAGAGGGAATATGAATGAAAAAAGCTTAAACTCCAAATATTCAAACCATTTTCCCAATAATGAATTTGAAGAATATGAAGAATATAAAGAATATAATGAATATAAAAAATATGATTCTAAGGACTTAAAAGAAATCAGCAATCATCTTCTATATCATAAATTTACCATGATTAATGAAATCTTGGATAAACGATATAAAAGAGACAATCCTGAAATGAAAAATATCTCTAAGGGACAGGGCAGAATCATAGCAATGCTAAGAAGGAAAGATAAGATATCCACAAAAGACCTATCTGAAATACTAAACATTAGCGTAAGTTCCCTTAATGAAACCTTGAACAAATTAGAACAGAACGGCTTTGTTAAAAAAGTCCCATCCCAAAAGGATAAAAGGATCTTATTGATAGAACTAACTGAAAAGGGAAAAGAAGTCAAATTTAAAAACCATGAGGATTTAGACATATTTGACTCATTGGATAATAAAGAAAAAAGCTATTTGGATGAATATCTAAACCGTTTGATAATAGAGCTTCATAAAAAATTCAAGGAAGAAAATCCTGAAAAGTATGAAAAATGCTTTAAGGAAAGACAGGAAATATTTGAAAAGTATTTCAAAGACCAAAAGTTGAAAGAAGAATGGTATAAACTTTAAAGAAAAAAATAGTTCATTTGAGAGGAAAAATAACTATGGGATAATAAAATAAAGATTAAAAAAAGAACTATAAGTTAAAAAATGGCCAAGGTTTTTAGCCAAAAGGCTAAAAAGCTTGACATTAATAAGAATTTATTGTAAAACAAATCCACCATTAGGTGAAATAACTTGACCGGTTAAGTAATTTGCAGTTAAGATGTATTCAAGTGCACCAGCAATTTCTTCAACTTCACCAATGTGTCCAAGAGGGATAGTTGCTGCAAGAGCGTTTAATTCATCTTGGTTTACGCCACGTAACATATCAGTCATGATCATACCTGGAGCAATTGCGTTAACACGTACTTTTCTAGGTGCAAATTCTAAAGCTAAAGCACGGCATAAACCGATTACACCAGTTTTAGCTGCACAATAATCTGCTTGGTTAATTACACCAGTTAAACCACCAACAGATGCAGTGCAAACAATAGCTGTATCACGGTCTACCATATAAGGTAGTGCTAAGTGACACATATGCATCATACTTACAAGATTTGTGTTAATAACAGCTTCATATCTTTCTGGCTCTAAGTCAATGAAGTTAGAGTTGTTGGTAATTCCAGCATTGTTAACTAAAGCATCAATTTCTTCACCAAATGCTTCAACAGCAGCTTCCACTAATTTTTTACAATCATCAAATTTACTTACGTCAGCTTGGACTGCAATAGCTTCTACACCATATTCTGATTTAATTTCTTCAACTAAATCTTCAGTTAACTGTTTAGATGAGTCACTACGATAATTAATAGCAACATTGTAACCTAATTCACCTAATTTTAAAGCCATAGCTTTACCGATACCTCTAGATCCACCAGTAATAATTGCATTTGCCATATTTTGTCACCTCATATAAAAATATAAATAAAATTAAAACTAATTTTATTCAATAATAAGTATAATTTAGTTACACTTAAATTTTTCTATATCAATTAACAAAACCATAAAAAATAAGGCAAAAAATAAAATTATGTCCAAAAAAATAAAAATAAGTTAACCTAATTAAATAATAAAATATTAAAAATATGAAAAAGGAAATAAAAAGAATAAAAAAATAAAAAATAGAAAAAACATCTAAAATAAGAAAAATAGAAGAAAATAATAAAAAATAGAAAAAACATCTAAAATAAGAAAAATAGAAGAAAATAATAATAAAAAAATAGAATCAATAAAATAAACAAATTAATTATTTATTCTTAGATTCTGCCAAAGCATAAGTATTATCCACAATCAATTTAAATAAATCGTCTGTTTTTAATTCAATAGGCTCATGTGGATTTACAATAAAGCTAAGTGCCTGTTTAGTTATCTCATCCAAGTCTGTAGTCCTATACATCAATCCATTGTTAACATAAAACTGGTCTACAGATAATGTGTCTCCAGGATAACATGAAATAACAGGTGTCTGCAATATAGCAGCTTCCCTATTCATTGTTCCACCTGCACCAATAACCAAATCAGATGCCTTTATAATACTTGAAGTGTCTACAGGAGGCTTTAAAATTGTAACATTTTTAATTCCTTCAAAGATTTCAGCCTGCTCCTTAAATCTAGGCAAAATAAGAATATTAGCATATTCCTTCAATACATCAACAACTGGAGACAATACAGATTTTCTGCAGTCTGTATTAAGATAAGAAGCAAGTGAAGGTTCAGGCCTCATTAAGATAGTCTTTTGAAGAGGCAAGTCAAGTCCTAAATCTTCAAAAACATTCTCATTAAACTTAAAGTTATTGAAATGCATCAATTCAGATGTTCCATTATAATTAATGATATCATTAGGATTAGCACCATACTGCATAAGCTTCCACATATCAATAATATTAGGAACTATGATTTTGCTGCATAATGGAAGAGTCAATTTATTGGCAGCCATTGCATGTTCATTATCCAAAACAAAGAGACTTGGAATTCCAAGACCGAAAGCTACCCTTGGAAGTTCTATGGAATGCTTAGATAAAGCCACATCAAAGTTTTCACCAGATATTAAATCTGCCAAATTAACTACACGTTCTGCACTTTCCTTAAGTTTTTCCTCTAAGGTAACTCCATGTTTACCAACTGATACAAAGTCTATATCATACATATCCATTAACTTATGAATATCTCCAAATTTACGAGCTGTAACTAAAACATCCTCACCTTCAGCTTCAAAATACTTTATAACATCCTTAAAGAACCTAACGTGAGGAGCATTTGATATGTCAATCCATATTTTCATGAAATCACCTAAAATTTTGATAAATAAATTTTCAATCCAAATAAGACTAAATGCCTTTTTAAATTAACGTTAAACAATTAAAATAAAAAAATAAAAAATAAAAAAAGAATTTAATGATTAGCAAATAACTTAATCATGATGGTGATGATGTTCTATATGAGCCTTATGCTCTTCAATAGCTTTAATCACTTCATCTAAACCTATTCCTTCTTTTAAGCTAGTTGTAATGACTTTAACGTCAGGATTAAGTTTTTTAGCATCTGCCACCATCTTGTCAACACTTGCACCAACAGCATCAGCCAAGTCAATCTTGTTAATGATAATCAAGTCAGATCCTTGGAAAATGTAAGGGTGTTTTTCTACAGTATCGTCACCTTCAGTAACGCTTACAACAACAATTCTCATATGAGAGCCTAATTCAAAGTCAACAGGACAAATTAAATTACCTACATTTTCAATGAAAAGGTAATCAATGTCATCAAGAGGCAAGTCCCCTAAACCATGGCTTACCAAATGAGCATCTAAGTGACATTCTGTACCAGTGTTTAAACCTACAACCGGAGCATTGTGAGACTTAATTCTGTCAGCATCAAAATCACTGATAATGTCTCCTGCAAGCACACCGATTTTCTCATCAACATTATCAATAATATCTTCAATAAGAGCAGTCTTACCAGAACCTATTGCTCCTACGAAATCTATACAAAATATATCATGGTCTTCCAAATGATGTAAATTCTTATGTGCTAATTTTGCATTAGCATCCATAATATTCTTAGCAACTTCAACATCTGCAACTTTATGCATATAATACACCTTCTAATTAAATAATTCGTTAATTAATATAAAATTTTTATAAAAACGATTAATTTTTTTAATAGTTTTTATTATAAGTATTGAAATAATCAATAGTGAAATTAATTTAAATAAATAGAATTATTCAGCCTCTTTTCAATGAGGATATATCTAAATAAAGAAAATCATTCATCCTCTTTTTCAATGCTGATATTCTTAACTGTAACATCCTTACCATTAAATACTTTAACCCTATGGCTCTCACACTTAGGACATAGGATCATAGGAGCATAATGATCACTGTCATCAACATAAGCAACTCCCTCATAGTCACAGTTAGTGCATTTAATTTCAACATCAATATTCTCAATAACTATTTTAGCATCTTCTGCAATAGTGTCTTGGCATAAGACACCTAACATAAATTTTAATTGCTCAGGATTAAGCATAGCTAATCTGCCAATTTCAATAACCATATCAGTTACCTTTGTTGCATCATTAGCCTCTGCAGTATCAATAACTGCATTTATAATACCTTGAGCCATAGATAATTCGTGCATTCTAAATCTCCAAACTATAAATCTCTAAATAAATTAAAATTTATTAATAATTTATAATAAAAAATTATTATAAAATTAATATTAATATATTTATTAATTACTATAATATAAAACTATTGTAAAATATTAAAACAGTTCAAAAGTAATAAAACTAAAGCAAATTTGTAATACTTAAAAAAATACTCATAAATATTATAGGAATAACAAAATCCAATCCCAAAAAAATAAGAAAAAAAACAGATGACTTATCTTAAGACATCTGCAATGATTTTAGCAACTGAAATTGAACTGACATCTGACTTTAAAGTATCTGTACTTGCCAATTCACGAGCTCCAGCAGCAGATATCTTTAAAACAGCATCATTTACAAGAACAGGGTGAACACAATAAACATCTACAGACTTAGCACCATGCTCTTTCAATATGCCAATTGCATTTACAATGGTTCCACCAGTTGCAATAATGTCGTCAATAATGATAGCTTCTTTTCCATTTACAGAATCAATATTTACTTTAGAGTCCTTTTTGACTTTAGCAATGTCTTCACTATCAAAGTCACTGTGAATATCCACAATAGTAGTTTCAACCTTATCTGGACCTAATCTTACTTTACTCATATAAGTGCAGTTACAGCCTAAGATTTCAGCAATCTCTTCAGCAAATCCTAATGCACCTTTATCTGGAGCGATTATTATAGGATCCTCTACAGTATTTGCAATGTATTCTGCAATAGGAGGCATAGCTGAAAGGTTAGCAGTAGGAATGTTAAAGAAATCCCTGACACTATCTTCATGCAAGTTAATTGAAATAAACTCATCAGCCCCAGATTCCTCAATTAAATTAGCCACTAATTGTGCAGAAATTGCTTCACCATCTTTAAATCTTAATTCTTGTCTACCATAACCTAAATAAGGTACAACAACTTTTACATGCTCTGCTCCTAAATCCTTAACTGTTCTGATTAGGAATAAGAGCTCAACTAAGTTTTCATCTTGAGGAAAACCGGTAGATTGAATAATGGTAACTTCCTTATCCACATCTGATTTTAGTCTGATATACCTTTCTCCATCAGGAAATTTTTTAGTTTCTATAGGACATAATACGTCCCCTAATTCCTTTGCAACATTAGCCGCTAGTTTTTGTGATGCTGAACCACCAATAATCACTTTAATCACCAAAATAATTTAAAATTAAAATTAAATGTTAAATTCTGAAAATGCAGTATTTAAACTAATCTTTAGAGAAATAATAAGCAAAAAATCAAGCCCGTATTGATTGTATTGCCATTAATCAAAAAGATATACATATTTATTTATATTGATGTTAATAATTAAATATTACTATTTTTAGACTTAAGAAAAATTCAACGAAAAATATTAGATTAATGAACAGAAACTTAAAAATTTAAGAAAACTAGACAAAATAATAGAAGATTAATTGTTAAAATTAATAATTTTTTAAAAAAAGAGAGAATTTAAGAAAAAATAATATAAAAATAGAAATTAAAAAAATATAAAAATATAAAAAAAGAAATAAATTTAATCTATTGGCTTAAAACATCATTGCTGTCACGTCTTAAGGTTACAGTATGTGCCAAGACCAAAGATCCTAGGAACAGGAATGTCAATAAAGCCATACCATTTACAGTCCTGTTAAACAAGAACAAACCAATAATTCCTTGAGCAATAAATCCAGTAAGAGACCCTATTAAAAGAACTTCCTTACCTAAATATTTCTTATTGTTCCTTTCTCTTTTATGTCTGTATTCACGAAGAACAAGCAAACCAACTAAGATAGTTAATAAGACGATTACAAGCAAGATAATGAATGTCAAATATCCAAAGTCATATGCATATCCAAAAATACCTGGAAGCATGTAATCAATTGTATCCTTCTTAGTTACCAAAAGACCAAAGAATAATGGGAATGGCAAACCAAACATTAAAATAAACTGCATTGGCAAACTAATATAACCATCAGCAAATCCACTACTATCAGACCAGTAGGATGAAGCTGGATCGTGTCCAATTAACCTAGTGTTTCCAGTCACTAACTTTAAACTTGCCAAAGAGTTTTGAGCAAGTCTTGAAAGCCTAAGCAATGGAGAGAAAATTTCCATGCTTAAAATTCTTGAAACAAGTTCCAATAAACCGAAAGCCACTAAACCCACTCCTAAGAACATGAGAATTCTTCGCATAGTAAGAATGGATTTTTGTCTGAAAGATTTGGAAATAATGGTATATCCTATAAATAAACCAATAAACCATAATAATAAGAAAGATCTGTGCATCGCTCCACCAAATATGGTTATTCCTGCAAGAAGGAGATAAACAATATTTTTAAGCCTTGCTACATCAACACCCGACCCTTCCATAACCTTCAGCGATGCTAATGCAGTAATAATTGCAAGCAAAGCAATTGGACCGAAAGGGTGAGTAAACTCATGCTGACCAAATGATAATACTAAAAATGCCAAGTCAGCTCCAAATAAGAGTGTAAATCCTGCAGATAGGAATAATGACAGGAAAGTCACTACACTTAATGATAATGGAACTAAATTGATTACGAATATCATAGTAGCAAGTAAAATCAAACCTACTTCGACTATAAGTTGAAAATGATTTTGAGCTATCAATAACATGAAATCACACAATTTAATTAAAATAATAATTTGATAATTAATTTTCTATTGAATTGATTTTTTAATTCAATGAAACATTATATTACTATAATATTAATCTTTATATTTAATTAAGTATTTAAATATTAGGTACATTATAATTTAAAAAGAATTAAAATAGTGAAATTAAGTCACTGAATAAAATAAAATAAATGAAAATGTGAAAAAAAAATAAGAAAAACTAAAAAACGCTAAAATGTGAAATATAAAATTAAAAAAATTGATAAAAACAAAAAAATAGTGAAATAAAAGTTAAAAAAAGATAAAAAATGAAAAAAGAATATTACACTAAATAAGCATTATCCGAATATTTCCCATTAAAATATCTGGGATTATTGGTAATGGATTTACAGATGTAATACTCATAGCAACGGCATCTCCACGGGAATTACCTTCAGCCCAGTCATGTTGACGAATAGTGTCTAAAATATTATCACCAAAAATATGGGCTGCTGCTTGGTCATTTATGATTACTAGAATATGCGGATCAACGTTATAAGTATTCTGCATAATTATTTTAGCTTCCTGATATGGGTCATCTAACATATAGATATTGTGAAGTGTACGACCTTGAGGGTCAAAAGAGCTTCCAGGATAAATCCACTCAAATCCGCCATGAACACTCCATAAAGCAGCCATATCCACTCCAGGAATAGATCCTTCTGTATCATCTTGAGCTAAAATTAAAACATTAGAAAATGCAAGAATAGCTAATAAAATTATTATAATTGCTACAATACCTGCCAATATAGTTTTCTAGTTCATTTTATCACCTCAATGTATATCATTGAAAGAAATTTATCTGTTAATCATTTCTAAATTATTATAGTTAAATTGGATATATAAACTTTTTGTAAAAATATAGGAAAATTGAAAACATCTGAAAAAAAAGATAAATAATAAACTTTATAAAATTACTAAAATACCCGCCAATATAGTTTTCCAGCTCATTTTATCAACTCAATGTATATCATTGAAAGAAATTTATCTGCTAATCATTTCTAAATTATTATAGTTAAATTGGATATATAAACTT
>ODAI013666320.1_pt1 | contig 12826 bp, 16 predicted proteins | sample 1539321 | NCBI WGS metagenome assembly ODAI01 (sample SAMN02144231, study PRJEB22623) | gut metagenome | biome: sheep rumen | host: Ovis aries | place: New Zealand | reverse complement strand
GTAAATTTGATATTTTAAATTCGGCGGGTTTTGTGAGGAGTATAAGACAGCCAATGCTGGGAGTTCTACCTTTCTCTCCTCCTGGATCGCCTCCAAACCGTCCATTAGTCTTATACTTCTCACAAAGCCCACTGATATTCACGGTAAAACAGCATATTGTCTTCTAGAAAGGAGGTAAAAGTGCCTAGAAAGAGCCCTCCAGCGCAGACTCCTGAGGCTAGAGAGAACCAATTGATTGCCGCTGCGGTCGATTTGGCCGAGCAACAGCTTCGAGACGGCACCGCATCTCCTTCGGTGATCACTCATTTTCTCAAATTAGCCTCTACGAAGCAACAACTAGAGATCGAAAAGCTAAAAAGTGAGACCGAATTTCTTAGAGCTAAGGCTGACGCTGTTCAATCCAATCAACGTAGCGAAGAACTTTATGCCGAAGCTATTGCTGCAATGAAACGTTACAGCGGAGTTGACGAGGATTACTATGCGGAAGAGATGTTATAGCGAACTTCGTCAGATAGATTCGTTCGAAGAACGTTTTAATTACCTAAAGCTGGTTGGTGAAGTCGGCAATCCCACATTTGGATACGACAGATATTTCAATCAGCATTTTTACCATTCATCCGAGTGGCGGAGAGCTCGGAATGGGATAATTCTACGAGATAACGGATGTGATTTGGGAATACCTGATCGCGAGATAAAAGGCCGCATCTATATACACCACATCAATCCGATAACTAAAGAAGATGTTGAAGAGTTCGATTCGTGCTTATTTGATCCTGAGAATTTGATATGCGTGACCTTCGATACTCATAACGCAATTCATTTCGGCGACGAGAGAACTCTTCCTAAAGTTCCCATTAATAGGGCTCCTGGAGACACATGCCCTTGGAGGTAATATGGATAGTATCGATAGTATTCTATTGAGTGTTAAATCGTATTTGGGGATTCAACCAGACGATACCGCGTTTGATTCTGACATTATTATGGCAATAAACGCCGTAATGGTTGTTCTTAATCAATTGGGTGTCGGTCCTAGTTCTCCTTTTGTTGTAGAGGACGATTCATCAACATGGGACGAACTACTTGGTGATGATCCAATTGGTGGAGTTAGGGAGTATACAAACATGCGAGTTAAGTTGCTGTTTGATCCCCCAACAAACACCTATGTTGTGCAAGCATTAAACGACCAAATCGATGAGTTTGAATGGCGAATTATCGCCGAAGTTGATAAAGTTGCCTACGCTGCTAGGGAGGTGGAAGATGAGTGACGAGTATTTAGCGCATTATGGAATAACTGGACAAAAGCATGGTTTTCGTCGTTTTCAAAATTACGATGGAACCTTGACGCCGGCTGGTCGACTTCGTTATGGAGTTGGTCCTGAGCGAGCCGATAAGAAATATTCTCGAGCTCGTGTTGTCGGAATGGAAGCAAAATACCAGGTTAAGAAAACCGCTAGCAATTTGAAAAGATACCGTCAAGAGGCTGTATCGGCAAATAAGCAGCGTAGGGATAAGAACAAAATCGAGCGTTTTGAGCGTAAAGAACAGCGTAAGAAAGAAAAAGCCGAAGATATTGCTCGTAAGATTGCTGCTCGAGAATCTAAGAAAAAACTTTCCGACCTCAAAGCCGAATTTGACGAAGCTCGAATGAATGATGCTCGTAAAAAAGTCGCCGCTCTTCTTGACAAACGCGAGCGTATTCAAGAAAAAGCATATCTTAAAGAGCAAGCAAAGGTTCTTAAGAAATCCATAAAGCTTGATAAAAAACAAGCTAAAAAAGACGCTCGCATGATGTTTAGTAAACAAGACATTCGAAACTTAAGCGACGAAGAGTTGAACGCTCGCGTTAAACGTCTAGAGACTGAAATCAAATTGGCTGGACTGGAAACAGAGCGAATGGCGCCTAAGGTTACCGCTGGATCAAAAATGGTTGGAGGCTGGCTCGAAAAGGGTCTTTCAACTGCAGCGTCGCAGCTTATAGGGGCCAAGGCCACCGCTATAGGCAAAGAAGCGTTTGGATTAAGCGATGATGAAATAAATGAGTTCATTCGTTTGACTAAGAAGAAGTAGGTGAAATATGCCCCTTTCAAATACGGCGACGCCAAAATACTACGGAATGTTTCGCGATGCTGTATTAAGAGGGGACATTCCTGTTTGCGAAGAAATTTCCATGGAGATGAATCGTATAGACGCTTTGATTGAGAATCCAGGCGTCTATTACGATGAGTTGGCAATGGATGGGTATGTTCGTTTTTGCGAAGACGAATGCACTCTGACTGACGGTTCTGACTTAAATCTTCTCGATACATTCAAACTTTGGGCCGAGCAGGTTTTCTGTTGGTGCTACTTTGTTGAACGATCTGTCTACGAGCCAAACGAAGACGGTCATGGCGGTCATTGGGTTAAAAAGATTCGAAAGAAACGATTGACCAATAAGCAATATTTGATTGTTGCTCGAGGCGCCGCCAAGTCTATGTATGGTTCTACTATTCAGAACTTCTTTCTAAATGTCGACACCGATACGACTCATCAAATAACCACTGCTCCGACAATGAAGCAGGCCGAGGAAGTTTTGTCGCCTATTAGAACGGCGATTGCTAGAGCCAGGGGTCCTCTGTTTAAGTTCTTAACCGAGGGTTCGCTGCAAAATACAACAGGAAGTAAGGCTAATCGTCAAAAGCTGGCTTCTACCAAAAAGGGAATTGAGAATTTCTTGACCGGTTCTCTTCTGGAAGCTCGTCCAATGTCGATTGATAAACTTCAGGGTCTTCGTCCTAAGATTTCCACAGTTGACGAGTGGCTTTCTGGTGACGTCAGAGAAGACGTGATTGGTGCAATAGAACAGGGCGCGTCCAAAATGGACGATTACCTTATTGTCGCCATGAGTTCTGAGGGAACGGTTCGTAACGGGTCTGGCGATTCCATCAAAATGGAATTGATGAAAATCCTAAAAGGCGAGTATGTAAATCCTCACGTGTCAATTTGGTATTATCGTTTGGATAAAATTGAAGAAGTTGCCGATCCTGATATGTGGGTAAAAGCTCAGCCTAATATTGGATTGACCGTTAGCTACGAAACCTATCAGCTTGATGTGGACAGAGCTGAAAAAGCTCCTGCGGCCAGGAACGATATTCTTGCTAAGCGATTTGGCATTCCTATGGAGGGTTACACGTACTTCTTCCGTTACGAGGAAACCATTCCGCATCCAAGACAAGACTATTGGTCTATGCCTTGCGCCCTTGGTGCAGACTTATCGCAAGGAGATGACTTCTGTGCTTTTACTTTTCTATTTCCTTTGCCTGGTGGGTTCGGGGTCAAAACCCGTTGCTATATTACCTCTCGTACTCTCGACCGTCTCCCTGGTGCTATGCGGCTTAAGTACGACGAATTTCTCCAAGAGGGTTCGTTGGTTGTTTTGGATGGTACTATTCTTGATATGATGGAAGTCTATGATGACATAGATCGTTATATCGTTCAATCCGACTATGACATTCGTTCTTTCGGATTTGACCCGTACAATGCTAAGCAGTTTGTGGATCGTTGGGAGACTGAGAATGGACCGTATGGTATAACTAAGGTTATTCAGGGCGCTAAGACCGAATCGGTTCCTCTTGGTGAATTAAAAAAACTCGCCGAAGATAGAGTTTTAAGATTCGATGAACAGCTCATGATGTTTTGTATGGGGAACGCCATTGTCATAGAAGATACCAATGGAAATCGCAAACTTTTAAAAACCCGTTATGACCAGAAGATTGACGCAGTATCCGCATTAATGGATGCCTATGTCAGCTGGTCTGTGAACAGAGAGTTGTTTGAATGATGGAACAACATGAATATTTAGCTCATCATGGTATAACAGGTCAAAGAAAAGGATTTCGTAGATTTCAAGATTACGCAGGAAGGTTAACGGCTGCTGGTCGTGAGCGATATGGCGTCGGTGTTGCTAGAGCAAGATCTATAGCTAACGTCGCGAAAAAAGCTGGTAGGTTTGGAGCCGCTTTGTCGGTAGCAAAAGCCGAGCATTATGCTAAGACTGCCAGTAGAGGTTTGTATGATGCCTCAAGGAAAGCAAAGCGTCTTTCTAACAGTGTTGGAAAGGTTCTAAATACCCAGCGTAGCGTTGCTAATCAATTAAGAAATACTGTTGGCCAGACCGCATACAAAACTAAGCGATTAAAAACTTTAAGAAACATTACGCAACAGGCTAATTATAAACGTCGATATAATGCCGGAAAGTCCTATATAGACAGTATGCGCGAAATAAAATTAGCGAGTTTTTACGGATCCGATTATCGAGTTTCTCAGCGATCTGAAATCGGAAAAACATTTGTTTTTATGCGCGCTAGAAAAGCAAGAGACGTTTTGGCAGCAGGTCCTCCTAGTCGTACAACGCTAAGTAGCCGTGGTAAAAGGATTGCGGCTAGCCGAGCTGTTGATTACATAGACGATGAGTATAGAAAAACTATAGAAGGTTGGCAAAATTCTGTCAATAGATATCGTAAATCTGCAAAATCATCCTGGTCGACAGCTAGGGGTGCTTGATGGATTATATATATTCTTAGCAAAAAGGAGGTGACATATGCCAAATCCAACAATTCGAGAACGATTTAGCAATGCCTGGAATGCGTTTGTTGCTAAAGAGAAGAGAAAAGATGCGGAAGATGCCGCCTTCAAGAACAATTCGTTAGGTTACCTTAACACGGTTCGAGAGGACAAGACCCGTCTTCGAATTGGCTCCGAGCGAACCATTATAGCATCGATTTACAACCGAATAGCTGTTGACGTCGCTGCAATCAACCTTCAGCATTCGCGAGTTGATCAAAATGGCAAGTATCTCGAGCCGATTGATTCGGAATTGAACAATTGTCTTCGTCTTTCCGCGAACATAGATCAGACCGCTAGAGAGTTTATGGTCGACGCAGTGCTTTCTCTTCTTGATGATGGGCAGGTTGCAGTCGTTCCGGTTGATACGACTGTGGATATTCTCAATAATAATTCGTATGACATTCTATCAATTCGAACGGCTCGTATTGTTCAGTGGTATCCAGAACATGTTCGAGTAGACTGTTACAATGATAGAAACGGACGACACGAAGAAGTAACCCTTCCCAAATCAGTCGTGGCTATTGTTGAGAATCCGTTTTACGAGGTTATGAACAAACCGAATTCAACGCTCAATCGTCTTAAGAATAAATTGGCGCTTCTTGATGCTACTGATGATAAGCAGAATTCTAATAAACTCAACATCATTATCCAGATGCCGTATGGTTTGAAGGGTAAGAATCGAGAAGAGCGTGCTCAGCAGAGAATTAAAGACGTTGAGATGCAGCTTGTGGATTCCAAATATGGCATTGCCTATATGGACGCTACCGAGAAGATTGTTCAGCTAGGTCATCCAATTGAGAATAAACTCCTAGAAGAAATTGAGTTCTTGACCGACCAGTTATATGCTCAGTTAGGCATGACGCCGGCTGTTTTCGACGGTACAGCGCAAGAGCAGGAGATGCTTAACTACTACAATAGAACTTTGGAGCCGATTCTCGCTGCGTTTATTGACGAGTTCAATCGTAAGTTCTTAACAAAGACCGCTCGTACGCAAGGTCAAGCAATCAATTACTTTAGGGATCCGTTCCGTCTCGCGCCTGTTGAGAAACTCGCCGCTATTGCCGACAGTTTCACAGCAAACGAGATTGTCAGTGCAAACGAATTCCGTGCGGTTCTTGGATTCCAGCCTGTGGATGATGCTCGTGCTGATGCTCTTCTCAACAAGAACATTAATCCTCTTAAGGACGATCCAAACGCTAGCGTCCCAATGGCTAGTGATGATGCATCATTAGAAGATGGCGGAATGGGCTCTGGAGTCGACATTGAATCGCTTAGCGCCGAGGAAGCAGAGGAATACCTCAGGCAGCTTGACGAACTAGAGAAAGAGCTTGATGGGGTGAATTCTAATGAGTGATCTTATTTATATAGCTCACGCATACAAGTCTAAATACACCTCAGGCGGTTCTGTTGCTGGATACAATCCGGTTTCTCGCCATGAACGATACGAAAAGAACGAGAAAACTCGTAGAATCGTCGGTCGAACTTCTGCCAGAACTACAAATCCTTACGGAAACTATAAGTCTCCTTACTATGATCCCGTATATCGAAAGAATTATTACGAATCTCATAAGGATCATGTCACTCGTCCCTATGGAACTGGTGGTTCCTCGGGTTCTGGTTCAGGAAGAAAATCAGGAAAAGGTTCTGGTAAGGGTTCCGGAAGAGGTAAAGGTTCTGGTAAGGGTTCCGGAAGGGGCAGAGGGTCTTCTAAGGGCCAGTCCTCGAATATGCAAAAGCAGATAGAGAAGCTTCGTGAAGAAAGCGCTCTTGAGACTGATGCACAACGCGAGGCCACTAAGCGAAAAATCGAAGATATTCGGAACCAGCTCACTGGCCAAATTCAGCGTCTTCGTAGTAACACCTACGAGCGAACTCAGAATGAGAAAAATTTAACAGAGATTCGTGGTATGACTCAAGGATTAAAATCTCAGATCGAGAACCTAAAAGGCAAAAGCGAAGACGAAATTAAGCAAGAGTCCGAGCGTCTTAAAAAGTGGATTTCAAACGAACGAGATGCTCTGGAACGTAGAATTGCGGCTATTTATTCCACTTATGGAAAGAAGTACACGCCGCGTACACAAGCTTCTAAATCCCAGGCGTCCGCGAAGAGAGACAAAGAAGTGAATTCGAGGGCGAATGGAATTTATAAGAGTAAGACATCAAAGAAGTAGGAGAAATTATGGGTTATGATTTTAGTGGTTATGCCACGAAGAATGACCTTACTTGCGGTGATGGTCGAATCATTCGCAAGGATGCGTTCAAGGATTGCGACGGTAAGACCGTGCCATTAGTGTGGCATCACGTCCATAATGATCCTATGAACGTTCTTGGTCACGCCGATCTCGAGAATCGTGAAGACGGCGTTTATGCTTACTGCTCGTTTAACGACACTCCTGGCGGTCAAAATGCGAAGGAGCTTGTTAAGCATGGTGACATCACGTCGATGTCTATCTATGCAAATAAGCTTGAGCAGCGTGGCGCCGATGTGATTCACGGTGTTATTCGAGAGGTCAGTCTTGTTATGGCTGGTGCTAATCCTGGAGCTAAGATTGATCCACTCAGCATTAAGCATAGCGACGGAACGTATGACGACCTCGAGGACGAGGCTATTATTTTCACTGGCGAGCTTTTTCATGCTGAGGATGCGGTGAAGGACACGAATTCTAATTCCAAAAACGATAAGTCTGATGAGTCAGATAAGACTATTCAAGACGTAATCGATTCTATGACAGAAGAGCAGAAGAACGTCTTATACTATCTTGTCGGATCCGCAAAAGAGGATTCTGATGAATCCGACAATGATTCTGACGACTCTGACGATTCCGCAAAACACTCTTATGAGGAGGGTGACGATATGCACCACAACATTTTTGATCAGACCGACGACACCGGCACCGAGACCCTGTCCCACGATGCTATGAACGAGATTCTTGCCGAGGCTCCTCGCGTCGGTAATCTGAAGGACGCGTTCCTTCAGCATGGCATTGAGAATCTTGAGATTCTCTTCCCCGAGGCTCGCGCCATCGACAACACCCCGACGTTTATCAAGCGCGAGACCGGTTGGGTGTCTGCTTGGTGGGGCGCTCTGAAGAAGACCCCGTTTAGCCGCATCAAGTCCCGTACCGCGAACATTACCGAGTACGAGGCTCGCGCTCGTGGCTACGTCAAGGGTAACCAGAAGATTGAGGAGTTCTTCTCTCTGGCGGCTCGTACGACCACCCCGACGACCGTGTATAAGCTGCAGAAGCTTGACCGCGATGACATCATCGACATTGTCGACATGGATGTTGTTGCTTGGATGAAGACCGAGATGCGCGGTATGCTCGAGGAGGAGCTTGCTGTTGCTACTCTTATCGGCGATGGTCGTCCCGCGAACGACGTCTCGAAGATTAACGAGCAGAACATTCGTCCTATCTATCATGACGATGACCTCTACTGCATCCATAAGCTGGTCACCATCCCTGCTTCCGCCACTTACGTGCAGATTGCCGACGCTCTCATCGAGGCTGCTCTGCTTTCTCGTAAGGACTACAAGGGCGCTGGTCAGCCTTGGTTCGTCACCACTAATGACGTTCTGACTCGTATGCTGCTGGCTAAGGACGAGATTGGCCATCGTCTGTACAAGACCGAGGCCGAGCTTGCCACCGCGCTGCGTGTCTCTCGAATTCTCGAGGTGCCCGTGCTTGAGGGTGCTACTCGCGTTGCTCAGGTTCCCGGTCAGACCGAGGGCTCTACCGTCAACGAGACTCGTACTCTGCTTGGCCTGATTGTCAACCCCGCAGACTATGTCGTTGGTGCCGATAAGGGTGGCGCCGTTACGATGTTTGACGATTTCAATCTCGACTTCAACAAGTACGAGTACCTGATTGAGACTCGTTGCTCCGGCGCTCTGCAGGACCCGTACACCGCAATCGCTCTCGAGACCACCTCTACTCTGCCGTTCACGTTTGGTCCTCGCTCTGGTGACTACTCCACCGCCACCAAGACCAAGGACGCTAAGGGTTGGCCCGAGGGTTATCCCGAGTATACCGCTCCGACCGCCGGTGGCACGACCGAGGGCTAATTCTTCAAAATGAGAATGGATTAACGCATGGCTAAGTATCATGGGAATATAGGATTCGCAGTTCAAGTAGAGACTCGTCCCGGAATATGGGAAGATGTCATCGAGGATCGTCCTTATAAGGGCGACGTTCTTAGCAATGTTCGTCGCTGGGATCCTTCCGAGAATATTAACGACGATTTTACAATTTCGAATCGGTTTAGCGTTATTTCGGACGCGTTCTTATATTCCCATATACCGGCCATGCGTTATATCGAGTACATGGGGACAAAGTTTAAGATATCGTCCGTGAACATAGACCGTCCTCGAGTTGAAATTTCAGTTGGAGGGGTTTATGTCGCGTGAGTCAAAGCGGGTGGCTTTTGAAACATTGCTTAAAGGTATTTTAGGCAGCAACAACGTGTATTTTCAGCCACCCGCTTCTATAAGCTTGTCGTATCCGTGTATCATATACTCTTTTGAAGACGATTTCGTGCTTTATGCCAACGACAAGAAGTACTTGGATCGAGACAGATATTCAATTCAACTTATAACGAAGGATCCTCTTCCGGAAGAGTTGATGGATAAACTTTCTTCGATTCCGTACACTCGTTTCGACCGGCATTATGTGGCCGACAATCTTCATCATTTCACTTATACCACCGAATCTTTTGAGAGGTATTAGCATGACTAAAATTATTTGGGACGCAGTTGGTGAGCATCGTTAGGAGACTGGCGTAGACCACGCCGTCCTCTATCAGTACAGCAATACCGGCAAGTATACCGACGGCGTTGCTTGGAACGGTCTTACTTCGGCTTCCGAGTCTCCCTCTGGTGCGGAAGCTTCTAAGCAGTATGCCGACAACATGAACTATCTGACCCTGTACTCCGCCGAGGAGTTCGGTCTCACCATCGAGGCGTTCACTTATCCCGATGAGTTTGAGCAGAATGACGGTTCTGCGAGCCCTGTCGATGGTCTCAACATTGGTCAGCAGCCGCGTAAGTCTTTTGGTCTGAGCTATCGTACTAAGATTGGTAACGATGTTCAGGGCGACGACTACGGCTATAAGCTGCATCTTGTGTATGGTTGCCGAGCCGCTCCGTCTGAGCGTGGTTACTCGACTATCAATGATTCTCCCGAGGCAATTTCGTTTAGCTGGGAGATTTCCACCACCCCTGTGACCATTACCGATCACGAGCCCAGTGCTCTGCTGACCGTTGATTCTACTAAGTTCACCGAAGCTGATGCTCAGGCTAAGCTTACTCTTCTTGAGCAGGTTCTTTACGGAACCAATCCTACCACCGGCGAGGGTGCCACTACCGAGGGTACTACGCCTACGCTTCCTCTTCCGGATGTTGTCATTAAGATTCTCAACGGCACCATTACTACCGTAGAGGCCGCCATCGCCGCTTAATCAAAATGGTAAGCCGTGGGAGGTGTTTCGAGCGCTCGGGACGCAGGAGAATGCCGCTAGCTAATTCGGCGGGGTTTTAGCTTAAAACAGGATTCGGGTTCAGAATATCGGTTCGCATTGCGATCGATTTCTGGGTGAGAGACGAAGGGTGACTCTCCGGCCGGTGGGGCTGACCGGCAATTTGGGGGTGTGGCGGAATGGCAGACGCGGGAGACTTAAAATCTCTAGACTTAGGTCGTGTGGGTTCGAATCCCACCACCCTCACCAAATGGGTCCGTAGCTCAGTTGGCAGAGCAGGGGACTTTTAATCCCAAGGTCATGGGTTCGAAACCCATCGGACCCACCACATCAAAAGAAAGGATCGTTATGGACACGATTGATGTTCAGCCAAGTCCGGAGTCGATGCTTGATGCATTCGTGGACTTTTACAACACGTATATTGTTGATTTCGACATTCCAGCAATTAATCGCGACGAGGCGTTTGTCGTTTGGTTCTGCTATATTGTTGGAAATGCCAAATGCTTAATTTCGACAACCAGGCCCGATCATATGTATTACGAGCTGACATATCATGTAGAAAAGAAGCAGCTGCATGTTGATGCGTATAAGAAGGTTGTTCATAAGTCAATCGACTTTGAGAGGAAGGAAGACTAATGATTAAGTGGCCCATTACCTACACCGACTACAACGACGAAGAGCAGACTGAGGACTTCTACTTCAATCTCAACAAGGCCGAGATTATGGAGATGGACCTCGAGGCCAACGGCGCATACGCTCAGTATCTCCAGCGAATTGTCGACAAGCGTGACGGTAAGCTTATCGGTGAAGAGTTTAAGCGTCTTATTCTTAAGTCTTATGGCGTAAAGTCTGATGACGGTCGCCGATTCATCAAGTCACAGCAACTTCGCGACGAGTTCGAGCAGACCGAGGCTTATTCGGAGTTGTTCATGGAGCTCGCAACAAGCCCGGAGAAGTGTGAGAAGTTTGTTCAGGGGATTATGCCGAAGGTAGAAGGCGGCGCTCCGGTTCCCGCTGACAAGCGATAGAAGTTAGGAGAAAAGAGTGCTCCGTATTAAGGTTCCAGCTCAAGAATTTTTCGATGAGAATTCACAAGAGTTTATCGAGATTAATGAGGTGACTTTAACTATGGAGCACTCTTTAATCTCCATTTCAAAATGGGAAAGCAAGTGGAAAAAATCCTATTTCGCAAATGAACCGAAGAAGACCACAGAGGAAGTTTTGGATCATCTTCGGTGTATGACAATAACTCCGCAAAATGTCAATCCGTTGGTGTATCGTGGTTTGTCTAAAGAAAACTTTAAAGCAATTATGGATTACATAGACGATCCAATGACCGCGACAACAATCAACGAGATTAAACGACCTGGTGCTAAAAAAGAAATAGTAACTAGCGAAATAGTATACTATTGGATGATAGCGCAAAACATACCAATCGAGTTTGAGAAATGGCACATAAATCGACTGATGACGTTGATTAAAGTTTGTGCTATTAAGAACGACCCCAATCCTAAGAAGATGAGTAAGAGCGCTGTTATGAAGCAAAATCGCATTCTCAATCAGGCTCGCCGGGCTCGTATGCATTCTAAGGGATAGAGTTCTAAGACGATTCAAAGTTTCCTTGAAATAGGGTTTTTATGAGTACAAAGTTTGTCACCTATAGTTGCCCTGGAAGTTATGACAAAACAAAAAACTTCTTACGGGCATTTTTAGAAGTCAATCGGCTTCGTTCGTTGTTTGATCAGTATGGTCAACGAATCGTTGCGGAGTTGTCTGCAAACACTCCAAAACGAACTGGCGAAACTGCTGCCAGTTGGAGCTATGAGGTAGTACAAGACGAATCCAGTTTGTCGTTAGAAATCCATAATAGTAAAATGGGCGATGACGGTAAAACCCCGGTCGCACTTCTCATACAGATGGGGCATGGCACAAGAACCGGTGGTTATGTTCCTCCTAATGACTACATAAACCCGGTTGTTCAGCCCCTTTTCGACGAGTTAAACGCCAAAATAGCAGAGGTGGTGAAGTCTAAATGAGTTCTACTGTTGATGATAGAATTGTCCGATTACAATACGATGGGTCGGGCTTTGAAAGTGGCGCTGCTAAAGCCATAGAAACTCTCGATAAGCTGGACGAGAAGCTTAATTTAGACGGAGCTTCCGAAGGTTTGGAATCTGTTAAGAAGAGCTTATCCGGGTTTAGCATGGACTCTGTGTCCGACGCTCTTCAGAGCACCCAATCCAATTTTTCAAAATGGCAAGCATTTGTTTCTGGTGTGTTCTTTAAACTTGGAGGAATGGCCGTTGACTACGGCGTAAATCTTGCTAAAAATATCGGCAACGCGTTAACAAAATCGGCTCGAGACGGTTTTGGCGAGTATGAACAACAGATGAAATCCGTCCAGACAATTAGTGCGAACTCTGGTGCATCTCTTGAGGATATTCAGAAGAACCTGGATACTCTTAATGAGTATGCGGATAAGACAAGCTATGTATTCTCTGACATGACATCGGCAATTGGTCGATTCACTGCCGCTGGTTTGGATGTTGATAGTTCGACAAAAGCTATTCAGGGTTTCTTCAACGCCGCTGCTTTGTCTGGTGCTGGTGCGCAGGAAGCATCTCGAGGTGTATTTCAGCTTAGTCAGGCAATGTCTGCTGGAGTTGTTAAGCTTCAGGATTGGCGTTCGATAGAAAACGCGTCTATTGACACTGAGAAATTCCGAGACATCATCATGATGACCGCTGAACAT
>ODAI014212214.1_pt1 | contig 12827 bp, 12 predicted proteins | sample 1539321 | NCBI WGS metagenome assembly ODAI01 (sample SAMN02144231, study PRJEB22623) | gut metagenome | biome: sheep rumen | host: Ovis aries | place: New Zealand | reverse complement strand
ATCTTTATATTATGGGACACAGTTATTAGTTCCTCTGCTACAGCAGCATTGTTTACTTTAGCATATTCATGAACAACATTCCCAAGAAAAGCAAACAGACATTTTTCAGGAAGCTTTAAATCCTCCAGGTCGTGATCCGGAGCTATAACTTCGACTGAACTGTCGTCATATTCAAGAATCGGTATCTCGTTTTTTATAACCATTTTGAACCTCCCTATTCTCATCAATCAAGAAAATTGACCATTATAATTTCATCTCTGTATGTTCCATCTTTTAGCTTAAATGCCCTTGGATTCATCCCATATTCCTTAAAGCCCATCTTAGTATAAAGATGTCTAGCCCTATCATTATCACTAAAAACCCCAAGCTCAACATTTCTGATTTCACGCTCAGAAATTCAAATCTGAGCCTCTTCTATCTTGTCAAAAACAGGTGCTAGAGCTTCATCATCTGTCATGTTCTCTACCACCTGCTTTTTGTAGGCATTATATAGCCACTGACTTATCTGCGATTTCTGCCGCTGCTTTAAGTCGCTGTATCTTTTGTCAACCTGTGCCAGCCTGCCGTTTACTTCAATGTGCTTACTCATTGCTGTCCACAAACCTCTCCTGCAATACCTCAATAATGCTGATGAATCAAGTAACAATTATTTCTGCTCCAATCCTTTATAGAATGTCACTGCCCCTTCAATCTCTTCTTCTGTAGGGTGTCCCTTCTGCAGACCGCCTACCAGTTTAAAAGGCCCATAGGTATCGAACCCTTTTGTGATATAGCGTCCAAGCTCCCTGCAGTGCTTCTCCTGCGTCACAACTGCAATGGAATTAAAGCAGTTCTTTGTAGGATTGCCTGCTGTAGCAATGAAAAAGACATCCTTCCCTGTAGGCAGGTTCACCTTAGCAAAATTCTGTACCTGCTCTGCGAACTTGTTGTAGTAGATACCGCTGGCAAATCCTATCTTATCGTATCTGCTCAGATCTAATTCATGCTTCTCGGTAACATCCACAAGCTCCACTTCCGAACCTGCTGCCGCAATGGCATCCAGAAGCTTCTTTGTGTTACCGTGATGTTTGCTGTAATAAATGATTGCTGTCAAATGTACGTCCCCTTTATTCTTCCTACTTATCCTGCGCAACGTTACCATTGCTCTGCACTGTAGTAGTTATGCTATTGTTAATATTGTTTGAGTTGTTTGGTTTCGCCTCTGTTGGCTGATAACCACGCTGCTCTGTAGGTTGATATCCAAATGTACTTCTATAACCTGTGTTTTGATTATTTTCTGGCATTGTTTTCATCCTCCATAAAAGAAATCCATTTAATTACATTAGGTGAAATCCATATTCCGTCTGAGCCAACGACCCTCACCCAATTATCGTTATCTCCTAGTTGCCATACTTCTTCCAAATATAAATCTTTATATCCATCATCAGAAGATGCCATTGATTTGTTGTAATATATACCTCTGATGTATTTCCCATCGTTCAAAGCCACCGTTATTCTTCTACCTTGCTTAAGATTAGAAAACTTATAATCCCATGCGGTAGGTATTGGATTAATGATTTGTACCTTAAGCTTACGAAGTAGCCAGCCAATTGGATTCCACTTAAGAATGATTCCCATTACCGTTCCTGTAACAATGCTCGTAAATAGAATTACTCCTAACAGTTTGATCCAATACGTGCTTTTATCAGCATTGCTTACCCTACTTAACCACCAAAACCATAACGCCAGTTCAATTAAGCTATATAAAATAAATCTTATAAGTTTCTCTGCATCAGATTTTATTTTTCTCGGAACAAAGCTATTAACTATTCCATAAATGATATAGCCTGGCAAAACAAAATATGCTGTGTATACCACAACATCCATCGAATTAATTGTCATAAATCCACCCACGCCTTACTTTTTATATTTATTGAGATTAAAGCCTTCCCTGCGTGCCATCTCCAAAAGCTGCTCATTGGAAGCATCCTCAGCATCGCACTATCAAGGAAACCTAATCCCCCGGGAAAAACTGCACTCTGTACTGCATATTCATCAACTAAATCCCTGCGGAGTCTGTCGAAATCGTAGTCTCCGTCATCGTTGTTACTGTGAAAGAAAAGTCCCATAATCAGTTACCACCTTCCCTTGCACGCGAAATATCCATTGCTTCAGAAATAGTATCTGCTGTGAGCAGCGCATCAATGTGTGCCCACACACGATTACTCCTAACAATCTTCTTTCCGGTCTTTACTTCCTTTGCAGGAACAATTCCTGGACCGAGCTTATAAACAAAATGAGTCTGTGATAATGTCACATCTGGCAGCTCCGGAATATATGGATGCAAATTGTCAGTAATCACATAACTTTCTATATGATGAATCGATTGGAGCTTACCGTCATATCTAAATGCAATATAAGTCAACGGCTCCTTCGGCCATCCACCCTTACCACCAATAGGGCAACTGTATACGTTATGTTTTCTCACTATATCCACGTAAGTTATATCTCCGGCAAGCACTTTTCCTTCTTCTGTAGTAACCTCAGCCTTAGCCATACCGAGCGATACAACATAAACCCAATTTGTATTCTTGTTTTGAGTTGTCATAATCCTACCTATGTAACCTTTCAGCTCATCCAAAACATACTTCTCAGAATTACCAGAGATTTTCCTGGCTTCTTCTGCCAAATCCAAAATGTTCTTCCAAGATAAATGCAAAATATCGACACCATCTACCTTGGGCAGCTTGTTATTAGCATATTCTTCAGTACACTCTGACATTGAAACTATTGCTTTGTGCCTTGCAGGATTTGTAATAAAGCTATCCCTTTCAGAATACATTTTGAGCTGGTCATATCCCGGCAAAATCCATCCACGCTTAGCCTCAATGATGATGTAGAAATTACGATTATCTGTAATCTCCAAATCAGTAATGCCCTTGTCCGCTTCAGAAACCTGATACCTTATAACAGCCTCGTCTGCATTGATAAAAATTCCAAGTAGCTTCTCAACGCACTTTTCAAGCAGTTTAGGGCATTTCTTGAAGCTCCATGCTATGCTTTTCGTTATGTCATTTTCCAAATCGCCAATCAGATCAAAAATTGTTTCAATGCTCTGACCATGTGCTATTAGTTCTGCCATACCGTCAACTCTTCTTTTTCTTGTTCTTATACTCTGGTTTCATTTTTTCAAGCTTATGAATCGCTTTAATCCTTTTGTCAGCAGGAACTTCCGCATCCAATTCCATGAGCTTATTTACTCTCATATGTCTGTTATTATGGCTGTCTCTTTTACTCGCAGCATCCCATGGTTCCTTACCCGGGCCATTGTAAATCTCATATATGCTGCCATCTTTATTCAAATACAGAGCAATCAAATAATCTGGTTCATGGCCTATAACAATATCATCCTGCTGAGTAATCTTTATTTGAACTCGCTTACCATCCACTTCGCCATCATGAGCAACAGCTGATGCAGAATAAAGCTCTATGCCATAGTAGTAGCTTGCCATGACTTCCCCAATGCTACCTACCAAGTGTCCATCAAGAGTAAAATGCCTTCCCGGAAAATCTTTTTCAAGCTCATTAACTATCTCTATTAGCTTTTGCACCTGTGTTTTGATGCCCTGCATTTTGGATTCTGTATAAACAATCCTCTCCTGCATCAATTATCACCATGCCCTTTCCTTCTATAATCTCCGTAGCATTCCTCTCGTTATTATGCATTATCTAACTCAACTACTATTTCTTTATCGATTTGTGGTCCATTCTCAGTAAGTCTAGATGTATACGCCTTACATATCATTCCTTTTTTTACACACTTTAAAAACAAAGCTTTATACTCACCTTGCTTTACGTCATTTGAAAGAGAGACTCTTTTTACATATGGATTCAACGATACAAATATATATACAAATCCATATCCCGCTGATAATAATTCATATATCCTCTTTAGCTGATTTATTGCTCTCTCTGAATAAACTGTTGGAAATAAAGCGTCTGTATCTGTATTTATGATGCTTTTAATTTCAATTATTGTTTTTGTCTGTGGAAGATATATATCAGATTTGTAGCCCGACACGTTGCTTTCCTTCTCTACAACGGTTCTTTTACCAAGAAAAGAAAAACGTCTTCCTTTGATAGCATTTAGTATTAAATCATTAGCCTCAGCGGTTCTTAGTATTAGGTAATTCTTTTTTAATTTAAGAGCATAAACCGCCAATCGCGTCCTCGCATTTTTATTTTGATTTTCTCTTAGAAGAACTTCCTTTCCTGCAAGCTCAAGAAAATTCTCAAGCCTGCAGGAAGAAGGAATGTAACATTCTTCATTGACACCATCGACAGTAACTGTGCATAAAAATCTATTTTTTTCTTCTCGTACAAAAGTGCCTACCATATAATCTTGTTTCATTGCTTGCTCACATATCCTTCGACATATTCAGACAACTCATCCTCAGTAATATATAAGCCTTGCATACGCATTACATCACTCTCTGTTACAACCAGCATATCTCCTGTTCCCAAAAGATTTTCTGCGCCTGGCATATCAAGAATAGTCTGCGAATCCGTATGTGAAGGAAGTCTAAACGAAATTCTGTAGGGAATATTAGCTTTCAGCACTCCCGTTACAATATTTGCACTTGGTCTTTGCGTTGCGATTATCAAATGAATTCCCAGTGATCTAACCTTTTGAGCAAGCATAGATAGTGAACGCTCAAATTCCTTCCTAGTGCCTTGCATCTCCGCAGTTTGAATCAAATCAGCATACTCATCAATAATTACAACCAATCTCTTCATTCGATTATTTGGATTCTTCTCGTTATAAGAGTTGATGTCCCTGCTCTTGCAAGCGCGAATCATCTTCATACGCTCTTCTTTGTCAACCTCATTGATTTTATTTAACATTTCAAGGGCTTCATCTGCATCCGTAACAACTTTTCCCCCATAAAGGTTTGGAAGATCATCAAAGAATACAAAGTCTGTTTGTTTTGGGTCAACAATTAAAAATTCGATTTCATCCTTATTGAATTGCTCAAGCAAACTCACCATTATCGAATACAAGAAAATTGTTTTTCCGGAACCAGTTGTACCTGCCACTAATAAATGTGGTGCCTTAGCTATGTCTAGTAATTCAAATTTGCCATCTGGCATTTGTCCTGCAACAATATTTAAACGCTTTTTATCTCCATCAAGTTTGTTCAAATGCTTCAACAAACTAATAGGCTTTCCGGCTCCAACAAACGGAACATCGACAGAGATATATTTCGTACCCCTGATATGGTTTACCAATATTTCTCCATTTGCTTCTAGCTGTATACCAATATCAGCTTTTGATTTCTCAATCGAGCGTATTGTTTCACCAGACTTTAGTTCAACTGTAAATCTTGTGAAACGAGCAGCTTCTTGAACCAAGTCTGGATTAATTGGCAACGCAGAAATATTGTAATCCTTAAGCACCTTGTTAAGCTTATTACACTTCTCTACAATTTCTTCGCGATCAACTGCAATTACATCCTCATCATCAGCTGTTGTTTCTTTCTCTTCAATTGCATCAGATGCATCATTGCTTTCCAGATTTGTAGCTTCAGAATGAGGAACTTCTTCCTCGTTCTCTTCATCCTGGGCAACAGCATCATTCACAAACTCAATTGCCGAAACAATAGCCTGAATTTCCTTGCTTCCAATTGTATGGAGACTATATTGATTTCCTGCATAATCTCCTTCACCCTCATAAATGTTTTCTGAGCTTTCCTCATTTTCAAAGTCAACAAAGCTTATCTGCTTATTTATTGTCACTTTGTACTGACCAGCAAATAATGCATTTAACTGTTCACATAAATCATGTTTTCTGTTTGAATCCATAGTTGTTTGGAACAGTGTTTCATAAACTTGCTGCCTTAATATTTCTCTTCTTGATACCGTGGTAATCCTTTCAACTGGTCCGAACATCTCATTCATTAGATTTTCCAAGATAGTTGACTGAGCAACTGCATGGCCACTTATCTTTTCATCTCTCACCTTAAATGAATTATCGCTATCCTTATAAGTCTTAACCTCCACAATATCTACAACCATTTCATCTAAGCGAATTCCAACCAAATCCGGTAATTGGTTATCATCCCTTCCAGAAAGCCATTCTTGAGCAAGCTGAGTATCAAGTCCTACCAAAATTGCGTTTGGATGCTTTCTTAAATAATTGATTGATGCTATCGCTAATCCCAAACTACCCTTTCCGTGATTATCATCAAAAATTCTATTTGATGAATGCGATACAATACTTAACAAGCCATCATCATTTATTGATCTGATAGCTTCAATAACCTGAGAAATTCCTTCATCCTTAGGTATAAAATTTCCTAATCGAGTTATTGTATTTCTATATCCCTGAATGAATTTTTTACTATTCTGAGAGTATATACCTATAGAGCGATAGTCATCCTCTTTATAAAACAATTTTTCACTTGCAGCGCGTAATGAAATATCCCAGCTTTTTAAGCTCTGATCCAAAATCACAAGCCAGTCACTTTTTACAAGCATGTTGTCATATGTTTCTCGCTTTAATGGTGTGTTGAAAACACTACTCGTATGACTAAAGCTTGACGGATGTTCATTTAGCTTTTCAACAATGCTACCATAGGTCGAAAAGACATCCCCCTCATTGGCCGGGCGAATTACGACCTCCTCTTCAACTGGATTATATTGGTACACTTTAGGTATACATAAAGGATGAATATGGATCTGCTTATCATTCTTTACCACCTCAGTTCTAACTTCATTAGGATCAAAAATTATCATCATATGCTGACTATTTGCAATTTCCGACAGAATCTTTGCATATGACATTTTTTTGTTTGAAATTTTGATTCTAAAATTAAGACTTCTTTTCCCTTTGTACTGCCCTAGCATTCCATCGTTCATCGAGTTGTCACTTATCTCAACCCAATCAGACGGGCATTCCTTCGTTCTGAAGATAGATACCTCTATTCCAGAGATATTAAACTCTCTATCGCTATTAAGCTTTTTAAGCATAGAAACCATAAGTTCAACCGAAGGCGGATCGATGATACAGATTTTTAACATCATTCCTGCATGTGGATACAAGCACAGATACCTAACGATGCTCTGCTTCAACGCATCAATTCCGCTCTCGCTCTGATTAATCTGCTTATTAGTCGAATATATAGGAAGACATCCTATTCTTCCCTCTAAAGGCAGAAAAACTCCAACGGTTCTCTCATTTACATTCGATGGAATTAACATAACCGACAAAGGATCCGGTATGTCTTCAGCCTTCCTAATTATGAAACTCTTATCATCATCAGAAAGAGTGTTTTCATTTGCTTCGTCAACTCCCTTGCTTTCTAGTATTTCTTCCGCCAATTTAATATACTTCCACAAGTATAGTGGGTTAAGCGGGGTAGGCATAGCATGTGTATTTTTGTCACCGACAACAAAGACATTATCAAGAGAAATAATCGTATTTATAATCGTCTTAATGGTTGAAGATGCATTTGCTCCCAAAATTTTAGGGTAATCATTATTTATTGCCATCAGCAATAACTCATATGCCCCTAGAAATTCTTTAAAGGAATCTATGTTAGCCAATATAGGAAACATTGGGGCATCCTGTAATCTTGTACGATACTTTGCAATCTCTCGTCTCTTTTTCAGGTAAGTATGAAGAGCATCTGATATACTTTCTCCATCAGGAACAATGTCGCCGATACGCTGTAATTTATCAAAAACGATATCTAGCAGTTCATTCTTAAATGGATCAAAATTATATTTATCGATGTCGTTTATAGCCTCATCCGGAGAATTAACATCAGCAAGAATAATCCCACCATAATCCTCCTCATCAATGAGATCTGTGGCAATCTTTTCTGTTGTAGGTTCTGCCTTTACTTGCAGCTTCACGCCATCAACATCTATTTCAATTGTCTCTTTCTTTCCTTGTGATGGTCTGTTATCAATGTCTGTTTCAAGCTGCGTTAATACGTCCTCAATTTGCTGCGGATTATCATCAAATATTAGTTGTGATGCTAATGCTGTCGGTTTCACAGTTGAAGATTTAGACGTAGGCTTAGGCTTATTAGGCTTTTTCTTTGCAGCCTTTAAGCACTCCTCAACCTGCGACAGTTCCATCTTTCCAAGTAATTCTGCATTCTTCTTGGAATAGTACTGTAGAATTAAACGAGGCACCTTCCTGTCGCCTGCCCCTGAAGCATAATAATTTGTAATACTTTGCCTCTCTGCCTGCTCCAAATTTCCAATCTTTTCAACAATTTCATGGTTCCTTTTTATCCTAGAAACCATTTCATCAGTTGAAGGATTTCCCTGATCTATATTCTTGTCTCTAAGCAATCCCAATTTATAAAAGTCATCCTTAACCACAGATGCCAAATCATCTGAAGATGCATTAACAAGACAATTCAAATAATCCATGACCCTTTCAAAGCCAAGAATATTGCGAATTGCCTTTCTTTTTAATCCTTTTATAAGAGCTTCTATAACAGTGTTAGAATCCTTCAGCTCCTTCAGAACATGATCACAACTCTGGTTATAAACCATATCTACTGTAATCTCAGGAAACCATCTTAGGGATGAAAGCTTCTCGATTTCAGCTCTTCTAATAATGAAGACACGAAAATGGCTCTCATCTCCGCTATTTCTCGATTCCTCAGCTTGTTCTATACTGAATGAGTATGTATATCTTTTATCCTTTGGTAGCTTCGCCATTAGTGCTTCTTCTGCGTCACTCGATACACCCAAAAAGAAAAAATCAATATTTCTTCCAGAAGCGATATTGCTTGCAAAATCTGCGTAGTTGAACTCAGGAATATTTATAATGGATATACCATATTCATTTGCAGCTTCTTTCTTGCTTACAAGATTCGTAATTACTTGTGTCAATAAATCGTTCTGCATTTATCTCCGCCCCCCTATCATAGTTACGCCATCGGCATATCGATGCCCCATTCCAAGTGATATATACAAATCTGCAATTCTTTGAGCATTTAAAGCCATATCACCTCTGAGATCACCAGGAGTTCTTTGTGCTATGTTAGCATTTTCAAGAATTGAATACTCAGCATCTACATCAGCTCCAAGCAAAATATTGTAAGCCTCTGTCGCCTTCCTACTAAAGTCCTTAAGCTCTATTCCATCATCTATATCATCTGTTGACAAAATGCTATACGTGATTGTTTCAAGCGTAAAACTATTAACAAGATATCTCTTGACCTTAGCCGCATTACCGCGCGGTCCTATTAGTCCATCCCTAACTCCAAGTACTCTGCAAAATTCAGATGGAGAATTATTTTTATAGTCAAATGTATACAGAATAATTTGCAAAGCATGTGCTAATGCATGAATTGCATTATCACCATCCTCACAAAAGCTCTCAAAATAACTATTTAAAGCCTCAGTTATTTCCTTTTCTCTAGGCTCTGTAGCAAATATCATTTGCTGAATCCAAGCCTCACAAGCGCTTTTATTATTATGTAATACCTCTGTTTCTAAAATTGCATCTATGGACGCAATGTAATAATCCTCTACTGCCGTTTTAGCAAAAGAATAACAATGCTCACTCGCTTTTTTTATTGATTCGACATCCTTCCCAGCATCAATCAATATAGGAGACGCTGTTCCACTATGCTGCACCGCATTTACGTTGATAAGATAGTAAAATGCTGAAAAGCATGAAAAGTTGACCATCCTTTCAAGTACTAGCAATGAGTTCTTATTTTCACCAAGCGCAATCATATTTTGAGTCAAATTATCAAAGCCTCTTCTTATCGTAGCTTTGCACTCATCCCATTTTATATCCTCATCAGGTGGATAATCAGGCTCTTTCTTTTCTATCTTCGCATCCTCTGAAGGAAATACAATTATAGGTTTAATTATTTTTGTGAGATCATCTGTATCCGTGCTCAAGGCTTTCTGAATAAGCTCAATTGCAGGAGACTTCTCTCCATTGATCTTCTTGGCTAATATATCAAAAATAAAACTACCTATTTTGGCTTCCGATTGCATGCTCCCCTTAACAAGCCACTGCGAGCTTATATTGGGAACAGAAAAGCTGTAGTCAGGATATACTGTATGGTCTGGATTGAAAATATCATCTAACAAAAATCTGAACTGTTTTATATTTGCAGCATCTTCCTTATCCCCTTGCCATAATATATCCTTGTACTTTTCGATAATATCTTCGCACGAAACAGGATTATTCTTTTTTCGTTCAGTGACACTCATCCACTCATGTACATCTTCATAATTACACTCAATCCCTGAAACTTCTCGGAATAATCCATTTGCTATATGAGGTGGTTTGGTCGAGTTTGAAGTCGGAGTAAATCCCAAGTAATCGCTACAAACTCGATCGCCCAAACTTTTTACTGTATCTTTTTTTGGCATTTACTCTTCCTCCTCAAAACTATATTTATTATCAGTGATAAACACTGACTTCTTATAACTCTTTTTTCTACTTGCTACAATTATTTCACCATCATCATTTTCTTCTGATAGCTTACAATCATCCAATTGTCTTAAAAAACGAGAAGCTGTTTGTTCATACTGCGGAGCAAGTAATCCAACAGGATATCCATTTTCAACAGCATCCAGTGTTCTTAAGAAATCAACATTCAAAACAAGCTCAGGTTCTGAAAACTCTTTCGGCTTTAAAATGATATGATTAGGGACATACTCCATGCCCTCTAACCAATCGTTTGGTCTTGGCATTTTAATCTCTAACTCACTTGCATCAACATACCTACTTGAAATAGCTGTTGCAATGTCAGTACTGAAATCATATCTATGAGTTGTCCATATTCTAAGCTGCTTTTTGTCCTCCGATGAAGGTAAAAACAACTTATTTATTGATTTAATCAGCCTTTCCTTAATTTGCTTTTTCTGTGATTCAAATGAAGTAAAGATATCTGTGCATCGCTTTATCTCATCTGGCTGCAACTCTGCTAAAGTAGTTCCACCTTCGTTTTCAAAATAGTATTTTCGCTTTATGGATTTGAAGCATACAACTGCTTCATCCACTGAATCGTCAAAGTCTGATGAATTAGGCCATTTTACCGGAGTGTCTAAACACCATCCCTCGTTTATTTCTCCATTCCATATAGCTTCATCGAGCGTAGCTTTCGATAAATAAATAGGATCAAACTGCTGTACAACCTGCAATAAACTATTGGAGCTCTCAAACATTGCATCATAATAGGCCATATCCTCATATTCATCTGTTGTGCAAGCAGTAAGCATAAATGATATCGCGCCTAGAATATCTCTTACAGCAAAATGCTCACAAGTAGTAGTCGCCAACTTAAAAAGCTCAATAACTTGATTTCTTACTTCTGACTTTTTCAATGCTTCTAAATTACTTTTTAACTGCTCATTATGTATCTCATCACACTCAAGCAAACCACAAATCTTATCGAGAATTTCTCCAGTCAGAGCTCTGTCTTTATCCAAAAGACTTCTTTCATTCAAATCAACAATAGCTATCTTTTTTAATTGGACGCCAGGCAAATCATAAATTATGCAGTCTTTTTTTATCTTCATTGTTTCAGAGTAAATCTCTGGAGAGGTATGCTTAAGTATTCTACAAAGCTGATAAAAAGGATATTCATTTACTGCAACAACTGCAGGAGTCCCATTCTTATAACAATCAACTATTTTTTCAGCTACTTCTTCATAATTAGCGACACTATTTAAATCTGTCTCAATGTATGCCCCTAGCTTTTTAATTTCCTCGCCATGCTTTTTTATCAAGAAGGTTTTTCCATCGCCTGGATTTCCTGTCAAAAAGACGATTTTTTTCGCTTTAAGAAGTTCAAGGATAATATCCTCAACCTTCGAGCTAATATGAATTAAATTCAGTTCTTCATCAGACATATGGTCTGAATAACAATTTTTCCCCTTGTATAGTTTTTTTACAAACTCCAAATTGCTCACGGAATACCTCCTAACATTTTGTGCTCAATAACACATCGGTATCATCAAACCCATTTAAACGGTCTTCAATATCGACAGACGTTAATCGCATCTGTAACCATCTATCGTACCAATAATCTATTAATTCCTGTGTATGTTCATTTACGCTACTAGGATCTTTTAAATCAAAACCGTAATCTATTTCATCATCTATTCCCAGTAAAAATTCATTAGTGTTTTTCGCAAGATTGATAGAATAAACAATTCGCGGCGAATAATGATTAAGATATGCTCTCGCCTTTACTCCAATTGCACTAAGACCACGGCTTATAATTCTAAATCTAGGGCTTGTTCCCTCTCCAAAAACATGATTGATTCTTTTCCCTCCGTCCTGTAACTCTAGGATTCTTGAAAGCATCAAACTTGTATCGTTTGAAAAATAGACAGTGCCATATCCCTCGGTAATACCCATTTTTTTGTATTCAAGCATACCGCCATTATTTAAAGGAACTTTAATTCTATTGTACTGACTACTTCCTATCGCATAGAGGCTGGTGGTTCCAAGGTACGCCAGATGGCTGTCTCGAATAACCTTCTTTCCTTTCATTCGAGATGCAATCTCACTAACTTGCTTACAATATCTATTGGTATAATCTCTTATTACTTGAGGACTACATGCCAATATGCTGACAAGTTTCCCCCCAAGCAATTCGTTATATGGTGGAATTGAACCGCACACAATAATATCCATCATATTCGAGCCAATCTTACACTTTCGATTAGCTATCAAAGCTGTTGTGATTGCTTGTCTTCCTTCTTCCTTCCCTAACAAATATCTTAGCTTATGTGCATTACTCCCTTCAGGAACATCCATTAATGCCTTTTTTGCCTTTAACAATTTCGATAGT
>ODAI012890176.1_pt1 | contig 12828 bp, 8 predicted proteins | sample 1539321 | NCBI WGS metagenome assembly ODAI01 (sample SAMN02144231, study PRJEB22623) | gut metagenome | biome: sheep rumen | host: Ovis aries | place: New Zealand | reverse complement strand
GATTTTTCTAGATTTTTTCTTTGAGATATTCTTTGCCTTTAAAACATTTTTAACAGTAATTGTATTTTTTAGAGTCTTTCCATCACAGATAGTGTAGATATTATATTTTCCAGGGGCTAAACTAAATATTTTTGAAACATGCCCGTTTTCATCACTTTTTATTGTATAAGATTTTCCATTGATTTTCAAAACAACCCCAATTTCACTGCCCACAACACCATAATCATCTACAACCTTGAGCTTAAATTGTTCTTTGTCACCATAATCCACTATCAAATTTTTATTATTCTCTACATTATAGTGATTTTCAACAATATCCAATGATAAATATTGATCATTAACATTTGCAGTTATGGAATTGAATTTTGGCATCAGAACAGAATATTTCAATAAAGCATTTGAAATTAAAGATTTATAATTATCCAAATTAAAAACTACTTTGAAATTAGGTAACATTTCAAGATTATCCAAATTATAATAAATATTGTCTTTATTAATTACCTTATTAAAAGATACTAAAAAATCGCATGATTTATACTGGATTAGCGGTGTCTGATTAATGAAATCCATTTGAATCCATGTAAAATTGTCAACAGCATTGAAATTTAATAATTTACTAAAATCAGGATTATTAACTCCCCACCAATTGTCTTTCAAGTTCAATTCATCCCATGTCTGATTAAATATTGAGAATCCGTTGGAATCATGATTATCATATATTATTGAGTGGGAAATTGTTGTAGTCCGTCTTGCAATTACTGCCCCGCCATCACCGTCGGCAGTATTATTTTCAAAAACAGATCCCGAAACTGTTAGATTACCTTTATTGTCAATTGCACCTCCGTTTCTTGTTGCCTTATTGGATGTGAAGTTTGACTTGAGAATAATTAGTTTACCTCCATTATCAATAGCTCCTGCACCATATGCCTGATTTTTATCGAATACTGAGTTTTCAATAGTCATATCTCCACTATTGTCAATAGCACCCCCATAGCTTTTAGCCTTATTGGAAATGAATTGAGTATTGTTAATGTAGACATTTGCAAAGGAGTTAAAAATGCATCCCCCTTCATCTGAACCTTTATTTAAACTAAAATTTGAATTTGATATGTTAACATCACCGGAAACTAGAAAAATTACGCCGTAACTTTTAGTAATCTCATTGCGGACAAACCTAGAATTGTTTATTTTTAAATCAGAAGTGGAATATATCGCAGCAGCCTGAGATGCTTTATTTAAATTAAATTCCGATTTTTCGATGTTGACATTACCCCGATTAAATACTGCTCCCGCATTTTCGGCACTGTTGAAATTTAAATTAGAATTTATTAAAATTGATTCCCCTAAATTATAGATTGCCCCACCTTCATAAGCGGAATTTTCGTTAAATTCAGCATTTTGAACTTTCACAATATTTTTATTATAAATTGAACCACCATAATAAGCAGAATTATTGTCAAACAATGCATATTGAGCTTCAAACTTATTCTTATTGTATACCGCACCACCGCAATAAGCGGAATTATTGTTAAATTTTGCATTTGAAATTTTGATATCCGCTAAACCGGCATAGATACCCCCTCCATACTTTGCACCATTATCATTCAAAATAATATTTTTTAACACGGATGAATAGTCATACTCACAATATGATATTCCCCCTCCATAATTAGAAGCATGGTTGTTGGTTAAATTAATGTTAGTCAATGTTAAAATGCCTCTTAAGATGCCGATTCCTCCGCCGTCATTTTCAGCAGAGTTATTGATTATTCGTGTGTCTTTAATTCTTAAATCTCCACCAACATCAACGAAAAATCCTCCACCATCAAATGCAGTATTATTTTCAACAATGCAATCATAGACCCTCATTCTGTACTGTGATATGAATAATCCTCCGCCCTGATAGCCTGTGTTATTAACTATGATTGAATCATGAACTGCACATTCACCCCAACTTTTAATTCCACCACCTAAATGGCCTGCATAATTATTATAAAATTTAGACGTATAAATTATCATTTTTCCACGATTGTTATACACTCCCCCACCACGTTCCGAAGTGTTATTAAAAAAGATTGAATTGGCAACTATGAATTGTCCGAATCTATTGTAGATTGCCCCACCTTCATTTGCAGCATTATTGGTGAAAGTGGAGTTGTAAATGTTCAAGTCACAGTCATAGTTGTCAATTGCTGCACCCACAGCCGCCTTGTTATTATCAAATAATGAATTATAAACAGTTAATTTAGAACCTGTTGTTGTATGAACCGCACCGCCATATGCATTATTATTTATAATAGTGAGATTGAATAGTGATAAAATTCCGCAATTATATATTGCTCCACCATCCCCATCGGAATGGCCGTTGGCCAATGTCAAATTGATTAAATCGACATTAACATTTGGAGACACTACAAAAATATTGGATTTATCACTTGCATTTAAAATAGCGTTTCTGCCATCAATTGTTATGTTCTTAGTGATTTTAATTGAGGATCCATTGCCCAAATAAGTTTTATTTTCCAGTTTTACGGAATCTCCAGGATTTGCATCATCAATTAAAACTTGAATTTGGTTAAAATTATAATCATCATTCTCATCAGTCATGTTATCATGAATAGTCAAATCATCTGCACTGACTGCATTAATAATACACATTGAAACGACAATAAAACAGAGAAATATTATAAAATGAGTTTTGGTTATTTAAACCCCTCCAATGAAAGAATCTAAAAAAAGAAAAAGTAAAAGTAATAAAAAATATTACTTATCTATTTTTTTACTGTAAGTTTAACAGTTTTTGTTGCTGCTTTGTAAGCTCCATCACCAGCAAAACTTACTTTTGCATTGAATTTGCCTTTTTTAGTAACTTTTACTTTAATGGTAGCTACACCTTTAGCATTGGTTTTTGCTGAGAAAGTTTTACCATTTACTTTAATGGTAACTTTTTTATTAGCAACTGCTTTTCCTGCAGATTTTAAAGTAACTTTAATTTTTTTAGCTTTTTTAACTTTTAAAGTTGCTTTTGCAGCAGTTAATGCAGTAGCTTTTTGATTAATAGTTATTTTACCAGTGCCAATAGATGCACCATAATCATCATCACCTATGAATGATACGGTAGCATAATGGGTTCCAGCACTTGCATAGCTTACAGGTAATCTTGCAACACCATTTGCATCAGTAATAGCAGTTTTAGTTACTCCATCAATAATTACAGATACTGTTTTATTAACTAAAACACCTTCCATAGCATTTTTTAAGGTGATTTCTAAGTTTGCACTGTCACCTGCATTAGCGGTTAATGCTTTAACAGTGATTACAGTTCCGATAAGAGTATCTTGTGATGAAGTTAAGAAAGCGGAAGATTCACTTGAAGCTAATTTATCGGTTCCAGCAAAAGTGATGTTTACAGATTCACCGGATTTACCTACAACAGTAAATATACCGTTTTCATCAGTTTCAGTGGAATTAGATACTTCGCCGATTTTATAATTTATGGTTTCACCTGCTAATGCTTTACCATTAATATCTGTTAATTCACAAGTTAAAACAAGACCATTAATGTCAACTATTTTAATAATTGTAGGAGCAAGGGCACCTTTAGGAATTATTGTATTACCATCTTCAGTTCCCCAGTTGGTGTTCCAGTAGATTACAGATTTAGCACCGTTTAAATCGTTTCCGGTTACATTAATAACACCAGTAGGGTTGAGGTCTGAACCTCTACTTAATATATGTAAAAGTACAACACTTTGAGCATCCACACCAGTTGGAACTGTTATTTTGTTACCTGTTACTTTTACATCACCCATTTCACTTGGATATCCGTGTGCAGCGTTACCTGCTTCAGCAGCGATTAATACATTATTATTTACAGCTGTGAATTCATTGTCAGTGATTGCAATAACATCAGCAGCCTTTTGGATACTTATAATTGGTAATTTAGTCCATTCAACGTATTCTCCATGGTTATCTAACTCTTTGTAGTAACCAACATTGATGAATCTGTTACCTTTAATGGTGGTTCCTCCAGTTGAAGCTCCACCGAAGTAAATAGCATATGCATTTCCATTGAATGTATTATTATAGACATATGCATTTCCAGAATTTGAAGCCATGGATATAGCATCAAGCATTGGTCCTTCAAATGTATTATTAATAATTTGAGGTCTTAATGATCCCATTATACCAATAGCTTTGGTACCTTTTTCGACATTTACTGTAGGGTCATTTCTCAAGTAGTTTGCAATTCCATAGAAGTAACTATTTTTAACTGTCACATCATTGGATTGAGCCTGGATTCTTACTCCATGGTTGAAGTTGATGAAACTACAATTGTCAACTACACCATTAGCCGCCCTTTGGAAGTGAATACCCCATCCTTTGATCTCATTCGCATTTTTTGTTGCATTATCATAATATGTCAAAACACTATTAGGATTTGTATCTACAAATTTAATTCCTTGGAAAGTTACACCATTAGCGGAAACATGGAAGATACCGTTTCCAGGTCCTCCCCATCCTTTAATTTCAGTATTACCATTACCTTTGATAATAAGATTATTTACACCCACTTCAATGGTAGCATTTCCTACATCATATGAAGCGTGATCAGATAAATCAACAGTGTCTCCTTCTGTAGAACAGGTAATTGCTTTTTGGATAGCGTCAGCACTATTGGTTTCTGGTTTGATGGTGCTTGCGATTACATCAGCATCATCTGAAGGAAGTGAAACTTCATCTACAGTTTCATCAGTTGCAACAACCTCAGTTGCCTCTTCAGCAGAAACTGCACTAACAGAAACTGCAATTAAAAGAACTAAGAATAAAGACAATAAAATCTTTTTATTCATTATTTTTTCTCCTTAATTTAATAATTATTATACAAATATTCAAATGCCAATTATTTTTTTTACAAGGCATATTTGATATTAGTACGAATAATATATTTAGTCGAAATGCAATATAAATCTTATCGTTTATCGACAAAAAATTAAATAATTAAAAACGAATAAAATAATAAATTAAAAACTAAAAAATAAGTTTTAACGTTAAAAAAATAATTTAAAATTAAAAATAATAATTATAAATATATAACACCATTTAATTAATTAAATAATAGATTTTTATTAATGAATAAAATTTCAAAACGAAAACAATATTGTTTCATTATAAACATTATTAAATATCATTAAATTCAAAACTATTATTATCAAAACACTCCAAAGGAGGTGAAAAAAATAAAAAAGACATATTTAATTATCCTAATAATTTTCATCTTTGCTATCGGCTCAGTCAATGCAATAGATTCAGATTCGAGCTTAAACAAAATCGATTTAACTTCAACCGAATTAAACCAAAAAAACAATAGTGTTGAAGAAGTTGCTTCGTTTGATTTAGAATCTGAAATCAATGATGCCGAAGATGGTGATGAAATACTTATTGAACCAGGAACATACAAAATCCATGATATGCTAATTACAAAAAGCATTACATTGCAGGGAAATGGAAACCCAAGGGACATCATCATTGACGGCGAGCAAAAATCAAGCATTTTTCTCATCAGAAATGATGAAGTTCATGTGACCTTCAAGAACATTACATTCATCAATGCCAACATTATAGGATTTGGAGGTGCAATATCAATGGAAACCGGACATGTATACGTGGATAACTGCATATTTGCAAACAATACTGCCAGTGTAAATGCCGGAGGAATCTCCAACTATGGTAATGAAAACACAAGAGGATATCTGCTTGTAAACAACTCATTATTTATTAACAATCATGGCGACCATGATGGAGGTGCAATAACTACCTGCTATGCTGATTCATACATCTATAATACTGTTTTTATTAACAACTCCGCTCACAGAGACGGTGGGGCGATACGCGTAAGCGTTGCAGGATATGGAAATGTTGAGGACTGTATTTTCATGTTCAATCATGCTGATGAATGGGGCGGCGCATATTACAGCTGGTCAGGCACTTCAGATATCAACAGATGCATCTTTTTAAACAATACTGCAGGAACAAATGGAGGAGCAGTGATGGTTTCAGGAGATTTGAATCTGGAAAATTCAATTATCATGAATAATAATGGTGGAGAAACCGGAGGATCATTCTACATTCAACAGCCAATGTATGATGCCACCACCAAAATAAATGTACACAATAATCTGATAACCAATAATACATCTCCTTATGGTAAAGAGATATTTATCAAATGGAACGATACAAAACATTTATTCACAAAGTTTGATGACAATGATTGGGGAGATGAAGACCCCAATGACCCGTCTGTAATCGATCCGGACAAGGTAACAAGCAGAAGTAAAGTCACATCAACAATCAAATCCAGTTTGTTGAATATTTTAAATCTAGGTCTTTTAACAAAATATGCAGACCTGCTTGACCCATATTTCCCAGAAAATTATCTTGATAATATCAAAAACGGATTAAACAATACTAATGAAAATGAAAAAAATAAAAAGGAACCTAAAACTGTTTCAAGTAAGAATCTAGAAAAATTTAATGGAGATTTAACTTCTAAAAATCCATTGAAATCCGATGCAGATAGCAGAAAAATAAACACTGCCACATCAAATATCAATTCTCCACAGGTTAGTGAAGCCACATCAAACAGTCAAGTTGCCATTGGAAATTCAACAACTCATGGAGAAAATGATAATGCATATGAGATAAATGAACATGAATCTGTGGCAAAACAGTCCAGTGTAGATTATAAAATGTTTATTGCAATATTATCATTAGCATTAATATTATTGGCAATTGGTTATAGGAGAGAAAAAAAGATGAGTAAATAGCACTGCTATTTACCATTCACTATTTTTTTATTTAAGTTGCGGGCAAGCAGGTAATAGTAAATGTAAAAACCGAACCAGAATATTGCGGCAAATACACATGCAATTGCAATCCAGATTACAATTGGCCCTATTCCCAAATCAACAGGCATCCATTTTAAGTATATTGCAACTAAAAACAATACTGTCATTCCAATACCCATCTGGAAGATTATCTGAAACGGCAAAGCCAAATCCTCTTTTTCATATATCAATCCGGTTAATGAAAAACCCCATCCTGCAACTATACAACCCAAGAACAGGTTAACAATATCAGTTCCTGAAAAAGTGATATTTTGAGGACCTGCCTGAAGAGAAATCAAAACTGCAACAAGCAGCCCTATAAAACAACCGACAAAGGCACCTAATGCCAAGCTTTCTATTATATCCGTGAATTTCATTTAATCACCTACAAATCCAATGCATTTTTAAAATCAGGCAAGTATTTTCTTGAGATATTGTCCTTCAAACCATTTTTCAACTGTATAAACATCATTCCCTTAAGTGAAGGCGCAACTCTTTCAACCTTTTTCAGGTTAATTATTGTTGTTTTTGAAATTCTAACGAAATCACCTGTCAGACTCTCTTCAATTTGATACAACGGCTTTTTGATTATGTACTCATTAGTTTGTGTAAAAACCTTCACCTGTTTTTCTTCAACCCTAAACATGAAAATATCCTTCAACTCCAGAAGAGTGATGTCAGAACCCTTTTTGACAGCCAACATGTCCTTTTGATCGTCACTTTCCAAAATATTAATCGCTTTGGATATATTGTCTGTCAGCTCATCAGTATGTATATCTGCATAAGGCTCTTCAATATCTCTTGAAACAAACAAATTTACCTTCATAATTTAATTCCTTAATTTTTCCATTTCCTCTTGGATTTTACGTTCCCTGTAACTTTCACTATCAAAATCATCAATGAACACATATGCCTTTAAAAAGTCAGCAATGACTCCAATACCCCAGAAAAATACCGGAAACATTACCCACCAGAACTCGGGTGAGAATAAGCCATTGATGATGGCCAGTATTGCATTAACAATAATGTATGCTTTCAAGTTTCTATAGAATTTAATTTTTAAGTTTACCCTTTCTTCAGCTCTTGCCCTTAAATTGTCATTCATCATTATCGCCTTTTTAATCGATAATAATACTTAGTAAAATTATATATAAATGGATAGTTATCAACTTTACCAAGATGCATAATATGATTGCCAAGATGCAAAAAATAGAAGTTAAAAGTGACTATAATACAGCCACCAAATAATATAATATTGAAGTTACTGCCGGAACTGTCAGGTTATCTATTCCACCATAGCTGAACGCTTCACATATTGTTGCAACCGCCGAAATCATTATAATATTTACCAGATTGAATTCAGGCATTGTACAGCCAATGGATGTGAAAACCATCCATACAAATACGCTCATTACAGTTGTAATTACAAACATAGTAAGGGAGCCTTCAAGGGATTTTGTACCACCGAAGATGGTGTATTTGACCTTACCGAATTTCTGACCTATAAGCGCTGCAAATCCGTCACCATAAACCATTGGAACAATTGCCAGTGCCACAATCCAGATAAAGAATTTTGGATCGTTTGCAGGTGAAATGATTGCAAATACTGCAATCAGCACTGTCCATATTCCTGCATAGAAGAATAATCCCAGTGCATGACCCGATTCAGTGACGCTGTTTTCAATTTTAATTGGTGAGTATTCTGTTAGGAAGAACAGCACTATTGTAATCGGCAGTGTTAAAAACCATACCATCACCCAGGGGTCTGAGAAAAATGGCATGGCAAATATCATGTTACCTACCATGATATGTAGAAATTTACGTGAAACTTCAGGCCGTGTCTTTAAAACCATTTCGGCTACTACGAAAATGACTGCAACATAAACATATACGATGATTAATGCAAGGATATCAGAGAATATCATCAGTCATCATACTCCCCATACTCACAACCGGCATTTTCGATTTTTACATGATCAATAAGAGTGCCGTCCTTTTTGTATAGCTTGATTTCACCCCAACCGTTTCCACCGTTCCATAGGCGGTTGTGTCTTTTGGTACCGTTTGGAGCTTCATAGTTGAAAAGCATCATTTCATCACGTTTACAGTAGAGTACCAATTCCATCTTGGAGTTCTTATTGCTTGCATTGATGTGCCAGGTGTTAACGTCTTCGCCTTCCTCAAAGTCAAAGTCGATTTTAACAAGATTCCAGAATCTTGCAAAGTTGTATTCATACATTGTTCCTTCATAGTAGAATCCTATAAGCAGTTTACGTGGAATTTCTATACCGAATGCCTTAGGCCTTCCCCCACCTGCTTCAAATGCAGAGTTGTTTAATTTTTTACCTGTGATTAAACTTGTAATGTTACATGAGGATATCCATAGCCATGGTGAGGTAAAGTCTCCTCCCCAGTTCTTATCGGCATATCCATAGGATTTTTCAGGAATTACTTCATACTCTTCCCCATCAAGCCAGATTGTTCCGCTGTATTCTGTCTTGATTCCTTCAGCATGCCAGAACATTTCAAATGCATTTAATTTTCTGAAAAATGAGTTTGCACCATATCCCACATTAAAAGTGATTTTTTTGTCGATGTCCAAATCCCACATCATGTCTCCCGCATCAGACATGTATTCAGGGTGATTTTTGGCATCATCCTCTGATACTCTTGAAAAACCACTCATATGAGTTTCTGTAAGGCTGCAGTCTCCAACTTGGATGTTGAGTTCATCGTCAGGGCAGTTGAAGTATTTCATTGAGTAAAAATTATGAATCTGTTTTGGATTTTTACCCCATGTTCCTGCCTTAATCATACAGTATGATGGTCTTTTACCTGCCTTTTGATTTTCAGGCAATTGTCCGAGTGTTGGTTCTTCTTCAGCTAAATCAGGATTGCATACGAAGTATTCGATGAAGAATGGTTTGGGTTCGCCTGTCTTTTTATTATATGCTGTTAATGAATGCCACCACCAGTCATATCCCTTTTTGGCCAGCGGTCCCTTAAGCATAAAATAATCTCTTTTCAAATCACTTTTATTCATAATAATCCTCCAAAGATAATATAATTTAGTATTTATCATAAATGTATTAAATAATTTATTATAATCTCCTAAATTAACTGAAAAAACAATGAAAATATAAAAAAATATCAAATTGGAATAAAAATATAACCAAAAATTGAATTTTTGAATAAAAAAAGTGAAAAAAAAGATGAATCATCTTTTGGAATTCATTTCTTTTATATCATCACGATAATAAAATCCGACTGTCAAAATCATCAGCAATACAATAAATGAAATTCCAGTAATCTTAAAGAATTCATCTTCATCTATTATTATTTGTTTTACAACAGATTGGGATTGAGAACCAGGATTTCCTGAATCCCCAGTGCTTGCTTGGGATGTACCTGCAGATGAAGTATCTGGTGTATCATAACTTTGTGAAACATCATTGACAGGATTATTTGCATTATTTGCAGGATCTGATTTTTGGCTGTGGGTGCTGTTACCATTGGATTGGCTATCCTGTGTTGATGCACCATTTCCTCGATTAGCGCTACTCCCAGAACCCTCTCCATTTCCGTCACCATCACCATTTCCACCAACATTGCCGTTTATCATATCATCGTAGATTTGATAGTTAGGAATACTTGGGTAGGAATATGTTGGTGTTTTTCCATTTAATGAATTTGAATTTGGAGTGGTTGAATCATAGGTATTTTTACGTTCGGAGTAGTCAACCTTGGCATTTACAATATCCCCATCATTTGCATCTACTGTAAATGTTGCAACACCACCACTTACTGTTAATGAAATTGTTTTTCCATCATTGGTTTTATAGGATAATGTCCTGTCAGGAAGCAAGCTAGCAATATTTCCTTTGGAATCCAGAAATGTTGCCTGAAATTGATTTTTTCCTGTTTGAGTGACGACAAATTTTATATTATTCGATTTGATTTTCGGACATAATGTATTATAGTCACTATACCAATTATCACCTATTTCCAATCTATTACCATTTTCCTGATAATATGTATCTTTTGCTTCCACTTCTCTGCCACTGTTGCCAAATATGGCATTATAGCTGACATCTTGAGATTTAGGTTTTACATAATTATCAAAGAATTTGATTCCATTTGCATGATTATCTGTGATTACATTGGATTGCACCTTATTATTTCCAATATGTCCTATTGAAATACCATTGCCCCAGTTGGAATTAATTTCATTGGAATTGATATTAACATCATTTCCAGCATTTTGAATTAAAATTCCATCATTGGAATTCCTGTTGATGGTATTCTTGTTAATGTAAATCTTTTCAGGACCTTCGCCATAGTTTGCTCCATTGACGGTTTTTGAAAGGTAAACACCATTAGCACCATTATTTGAAATGGAATTGTCATGAATATATACATTGCTTGATTTTGCCACTTCAATACCGTTTGCACCATTATTACTGATTTTATTGTTAAAAATATAAGTATAACTGGACTCTGCCAGACTTATTCCACTTTTTAAGTTTTTAACAATGTTGTTTTTAGTAATGTTTAAGTATTTAGTATCCAAAGCAACAACACCATTTCCTTTACATGTAATGCCATTACCCTCAATTGTCACATAATCAGCCGCATCGACTTTGATTCCGTCACCTGTGCATTCAATTGTAAATCCCTTTACTTTTGCAAGTGAAGCGGATTTGCCATTAATTGTTATTACAGGAGATGATGAACTTGATTTAAGGGTTGTTCCAACATTACTTAAAAGGGTTAATGATTTGGTAATCATCAAGTTGATGCCGGAATAGCTTGATCCCTTAAAAAGTATTACATTGTTGATTTTGGCATTGTCAATGATGCTTTGAATCTCTGAATTGCTTAAACCTGCATCAACTACCCTGGTATTGGCCATCTTTACTGTTGTGGTCATGCTTGATGCCTCATATTTACTGTTACCTGCATATTTGGCAACTATCTTATATGTTCCATCTTTTAGTCTGAGCTGAAGTGAAGCGATTCCGGATGAATCGGTGTTTTGATTATAGCTTTTGCCGTTTACTGTGAATGTCACTTTGGTGTTTTTAAGCACATTATTGCTTGAGTCACTTAATTTCACTTTAAAGTAATCGCCAATTGCATCAAAATCTGTTTTTCCTGCAACATCAATGTGAGTATTTACGCCGGAAGATTGTAAAACATGAGTCTCATTTGCAACTTCCAAAGCAGGTTCTTCAAAGACCGATAATTCATTTACTGTTTCTGTTGAATTATCATCCTGTGCAGCACAGGTGCTTATCGTTAGTAATGTTAATGCAAGAAGCCCCATAATAATTAAATTTCTATTCATTTTTCACCTCCATTAACTTCGATTAGCAAGGAATTTATTATTGATAATTTTCCTTAATTTATACTATATCCTTAATCAATATATATTATTACCTTTTTCTTTTAATGATATTAACTTATAATAATGTCGATAAAATTTTCAATTCAAGGTAAAAATTGATTTAAAGATGTTAAATAACGATTAAAAAGCAATATTGCAATTAAACAATACAGAACTTTAAATACAAGCGTTATTAAAAAAATTATTTAATTAATATTGTTATTTTACTAATTTAAAAATTTTAAGGTGAAAAAATGAGAGAAGATTATAGAATAGAAAATCCAAAAAAAAGAGTTTAGAAAAATTATTAGATTGAAATTCACATCATATCGTGAATTTCATCTTTAATATACAATACCACAATCACTGCTGAGATAATGGCCAAAACAGACATTACAAGAGAAGTCTGTGCAAATGCATTTACAGAAACATAGTTGTGTCCCACGTTTCCTCCTGCAAATGCTGCCATCAATACCACTGCCACAGCAGATCCGATTGCACCTATGATTTGCCTTACGGTGTTGTTGATTGCTGTTGCATCCTCAACATCCCCTG
>ODAI011375359.1_pt1 | contig 12833 bp, 15 predicted proteins | sample 1539321 | NCBI WGS metagenome assembly ODAI01 (sample SAMN02144231, study PRJEB22623) | gut metagenome | biome: sheep rumen | host: Ovis aries | place: New Zealand | reverse complement strand
CGAATCCTGTCATCCCGATATTAAGCTGTCTTTATGTAAGGCGGCTTTTTTTATTTTAAATAAATTTCTTGCAAGAGACATCGCAGGATTCGAAGCGGAATGAGCGCCGACCAGCGGGAGGAAGAGCCCGCAAGGAGGCGGGCGTAAGCGAATGCAGCCGCCTGAAAGGAGCGCACAGGAGGTGTGCGACTGGAAGGCGAATCCTGTCATCCCGATATTAAGCTGTCTTTATGTAAGGCGGCTTTTTTTATTTTAAATAAATTTCTTGCAAGAGGCGGTTTGTTGTTAGAAACTGAATGGGCGGCGGTCAGTGCTCATCTCGTAAATCCGCAAAAATAAAAAATCCCCGCTCTTCAAAGTGCACTCATGAAGAAGCGGGGATTTTATGATTGTAAGATTTCTGATAAAGTTATCTATTATTTGAAATCTTTTGGTCGTCTCTCTGTACGCTTGCATTTCTGACATTCAGCGTAGTTCTTGAGTCTGCCATTTTCGAGCTTTGTTTTCATTTCGACTTCGCCACCGCATGTGCAAGTAAATTTCTGTGTTGCAACGGTTGTACGAGAGTTTTTTGATGCACCAGCCATTTCTAGCCTCCCTATAAAAATAATCGATTATTCTTATATTTTATCGAATTGGGTAAAGACTGTCAATAATAGTGCATAATTATGTCAGACTTTTGGATTTTTCTTTTATTTATCTTAAAATTTTGTTTGCAATCTCTGAAAAAAGGGTTATAATTAAAGAATCTTTACTTATTAGAGAGGTTTGCATGGACATCCAGGTACAGGATTTAATCGAAAAGATTAAAAAAGACGGTGTCGCTGCTGCCGAAAAATCTGCTTCTGAAGTAAAAGCTCAGGCTCAATCTGAGGCTGAGAGAATCATCGCGAATGCGAAAGAAGAAGCTGATAAAATCATCAAAGCAGCAAAAGATGAAACAGCACGCATGGAAAAGGCAAGCGAAGATGCAATTCGTCAGGCTAGCCGAAACCTCGTGCTCTCATTTAGAGACAGCATCACAAAAGAACTTTCTGCAATCATCACTGCAGAATCAGAAAAAGCTTATTCTTCTGACTTGCTCTCAAAGCTCATTCCGGAAACGGTTAAGGCTTGGACGGCAAATACAGAGGCAAGCGAAGTTTCCGTTCTTCTGAACGAAAAAGATTTGAAAGCTTTGGAATCAAATCTTAAAGCAGCCCTCAAAGCCGAAATCTCAAAAGGTCTCACGCTCAAGGTTGACTCTTCAATCAATTCTGGATTCCGTGTCGGCGTAAAAGACGGTGCGGCTTTCTACGACTTCTCTGCAGAAGCAGTCGCTGAGCTTTTCAGCGCATATTTGAATCCGCGGGTTGCCAGCATCATGAAAGAAGCTGCTAAATCTGAGTAGGATAAACGGGGGTAGAGTATGAGTAATCAATATTACCTTGTATCCCAGCTTCCCGGCTTTACGGTGAGCGACGATAAAACGGTATTGCCAATTACTTATGATTATTACTATGACCTCTGTTCACGCTTTCTTAGCAAAAACGAAATGAAGATTCTTGACGGTCTTTCTTTGGAACCACCGCTGGAAGATTCAAAAACTGGCTCGTCATTCGTTGACACTTGGAATTACAAGGAAAAGAGCCTCCGTCTGGCCCTGGCTCAAATTCGTGCCCTGCGCATGAAAAAGAAGTTCAGCGCCGGCAATGAGTCGATTGCTCCTGACGCGGTTCAGGCGGCACGCACTGCGAGCGGTATGGACAGTCCTTTGGCTGCCGAGCAATACCTCAACCAGTACAGGCTCACTGTTATTGAAAGCATGCGTCCGACAGATGGATTTTCACTTGATGCCGTCTTCAGTTACGGTCTCAAGCTCAAGCTTGCCACCCGAATGAAAAAGTTCGACGAGGCAAACGGTTTGGCTTCTTACAAGAAGATTTATACAAGAATTCTTGAAGATAAATAGTCTTGAAGATTTATAGATGGAGAATTAAATGACGGATACAAAAGGAAAGGTAGTCGGAGTTAATGGAAACATGGTTTCTGTCGAATTTGACGGAAATGTTTCTATGAACGAAGTTGCCTATGTTAAAGTTGAGGACTCAAGCTTAAAGAGCGAAGTTATCCGTATCCGCGGAAATGTAGCTCAGCTTCAGGTCTACGAAATGACAAAAGGAATCAAGGCGGGGGATGTCGTTGAATTCACAGGCGACCTTCTTTCTGCCGAGCTTGGTCCAGGTCTTTTGGGACAGGTTTATGATGGTTTGCAGAACCCTCTTCCTTTGCTTGCAGAAAAGGCAGGCTGGTTCCTTGAGAAGGGTATTTATGTTGACCCTCTCGACAAAGAAAAACAGTGGGAATTCACACCGACTGCAAAGCCTGGTGATGTTCTCAAAGCAGGCGAATATGTGGGAAGCGTTCCTGAAGGACCTTTCACCCACAAAATCTTCGTGCCATTCTATCTGCTTGGCACATACACGGTAAAATCTATCAAAGAAAAGGGCTCTTACACCCTCAAAGACAAGATTGCCGTTCTCACCGACGAAAAGGGCAACGATGTTGAAATCGGTCTCTCATTCAAATGGCCGGTTAAGCGTGCCGTAAACTGCTATGCAGAGCGACTGGCTCCAACCGAAACAATGGTCACGAAAGTCCGACTTATCGATACTTTCTTCCCTGTTGCACGAGGCGGTACATATTGTATCCCAGGTCCATTCGGTGCCGGTAAAACAGTATTGCAGCACACCACTTCAAAATACGCTGACGTTGACATCGTAATCATCGCGGCCTGTGGTGAACGAGCAGGTGAGGTCGTTGAGACTTTGACTGAGTTCCCTGAGCTCAAAGATCCGAAAACAGGCAAATCTTTGATGGAGCGAACAATCATCATCTGTAACACTTCTTCAATGCCGGTCGCTTCACGAGAAGCTTCGGTTTACACATCAGTTACTCTGGCTGAATACTACCGCCAGATGGGCTTGAATGTCCTTCTTCTTGCTGACTCAACATCCCGCTGGGCACAGGCTTTGCGAGAAATGTCAGGCCGCTTGGAAGAGATTCCGGGCGAGGAAGCATTCCCTGCTTACATGGAGTCTTACATCGCAGCATTCTACGAGCGTGCCGGTCAGGTTCGCTTGAGCGACGGAAGCAAAGGTTCTGTCACAATCGGCGGTACAGTATCTCCAGCAGGCGGTAACTTCGAGGAACCTGTCACACAGGCAACCCTTAAAGTTGTTGGTGCATTCCACGGTCTTAGCCGCGCCCGATCAGACGCACGAAAATATCCTGCAATCGATCCGATTCAGTCTTGGTCAAAATACCACGGTATCATCGCTCAGGACAAAGTTGACTTCTGTTTCAATGTCCTCAAAAAGGGCGTAGACGTAGGCTCAATGATGAAGGTCGTCGGTGAGGAAGGTACATCTTTGGATGACTACCTTGTTTACCTTAAGGAAGAGATGCTTGACGCAGTTTACTTCCAGCAGAACTCATTCGACGCAATCGACGCTAACGCAACGGTTGAGCGACAGAAATACGATCTTGACAAGCTTATCAAGATTCTTGGTTCTGATTTCACTCTCTCGGACAAGGATGAAGCCCGAACATACTTCAACCAGCTCCGACAGAAGTTCCTCGACTGGAACTACACTGAGTTTGAGAGCGATGATTTCAAGAAGCTCGAAAAAGAAATCGATGATTTGTATGCTTCAAAATCAGGCAAACTGACAGCCGAAGCAGAGAATCTTCTCAAAGCATAGGGGGACGGTGAATAGATATGAATAAGGTATACAATAAAATCGAATCTATTACAGGTTCCGTAATTACAGTAAAAGCCGAGGGCGTTAAATACAACGAACTTGCAGAAATCACCACACGATTCGGTAAATCTCTTGCCGAGGTCAACAAAATCGACGGTGACACAGTTTCTCTGCAGGTTTTCGCCGGTGGCCGTGGTGTTTCAACAGGCGACCAGATCCGCTTCCTCGGACACGAGATGCGCGTTTCTTTTGGCGACGATTTGATGGGACGAATCTTCAACGGTTCAGGTGAGCCTCGTGACAACGGGCCGGCTCTCACTGAGAACATGAAGCCAATCGGCGGTCCTTCTGTAAACCCTTCAAAGCGAATCCTCGCTGAGCGAATGATGCGTACCAACATTCCGATGATTGATATGTTCAACACTTTGGTCGTTTCTCAGAAACTTCCAATCTTCTCTATCTCCGGTGAGCCTTACAACCAGCTCCTTGCCCGAATCGCTATGCAGGCTGAGGCTGATGTAATCGTTCTCGGCGGTATGGGTCTTAAATACGACGACTTCCTTTACTTCAAGAAGACTTTGGAGGATGGCGGTTCATTGAGCAAGACTGTCATGTTCATTCATACAGCTGCTGACCCAACCGTAGAATGTATCAAGATTCCTGATATGTCACTGGCTGTAGCGGAGCAGTTCGCTTTGCAGAACAAGGACGTTCTCGTTCTTCTTACAGACATGACTTCTTATGCAGACGCTATGAAGGAAATCGCTATCACACAGGAGCAGGTTCCTTCTAACCGAGGTTATCCTGGTGACTTGTATTCTCAGCTTGCTGCTCGTTACGAAAAGGCTGTTGACTTTAAGGGTAGCGGTTCCGTAACGGTTCTTGCTGTCACCACAATGCCTGGCGACGATGTTACTCACCCGGTTCCGGATAACACTGGTTACATCACCGAAGGTCAGTATTATCTTAAGGGCGGCCGTATCGAGCCATTCGGTTCACTTTCTCGATTGAAGCAGAATGTAAACGGCAAGACCCGAAAAGACCACCGTGCCCTTATGGACGCTATGATTCGTCTTTATTCTTCTTATAAAGACACCCTGGAAAAGAAATCCATGGGCTTTATGATGAGTAAGTGGGACGAAAAGCTCCTTAAATACGGTGAAATGTTCGAGAAAGAAATGATGGACTTGTCTGTCAACATTTCTCTCGAAGGCGCTCTTGATCTTGGTTGGAAAATCCTCGCTGATTGTTTTGACAAAGACGAGACGGGTATTAAGTCTGAATTGATTAGCGAATTCTGGCCGAATAAATAGTTTTGCGGAGTAGATTGCATGGCAAAAATTAAGCTGACTAAAAATGAACAGAAAGCTCAGAAAGACGCGCTGAAAATGTACCAGCGTTATCTTCCTACGCTTACGCTCAAAAAACAGCAGCTTCAATCTGAAATCAGAACTATCGAGCAGAAGGCAAACGAAGTCCGTGCGCAGCGTGTCGCCCTTGAACAGGAGTTTAAGGTGTGGATTTCTGTGTTCGGCGAAGAAGAGGCCTTCAAGCCCGGCATGGTTACTGTCCGCAATATAAAGAAAGGTGTCGGCAACATAGCCGGCGTCACGATTCCTGTGTATGAGGGAGCCGAATTCGGGCGGGGTGACTACGATTTGTACGAAACTCCTCTCTGGATTGACTTGGCTGCCGACCGCATGGAAAAGGCACTTTCTTTAGATTTGGAAGCCAGCGTTCTTGATGAGCAGGTAAGGCTGCTTTCTCAGGAACTGCGCACTACAAGCCAGCGCGTAAACCTCTTTGAGAAGGTTAAGATTCCTGAGGCAAAGGCAAACATCAAAAAGATTTCGGTTTACCTTGGCGACCAGCAGGTTAGTGCGGTTGTAATCTCTAAGGTCTCTAAAAAGAAGATTGACCAGAGAAACGCCGCCGCCGCTGCCGCTAAGATGGCCGAAGAAGCAAAGGGGGCTCGCGCATGATAGTCCCAATGAAAAAAATCTCCCTTGTCGTTCTTGAAAATGAGCGCAAGGAAGCATTAAAGGCATTGCGAAAGCTTGGCGTTCTTCATGTCGAGGAAGTCCAGGGTTCAAGTGATGAGCTTGCTTCTTACAAAGACCAGAATTCCAAGATTGAGAAGGCTCTGGCCATTCTCACGGAAATCAAGCTGGGCAAAAAAGAAACGCCTAAGCAGACTCTCTTGGGAAAAGAAGCGGCTTTCGACATCGCAAAGAATATTCTTGCCCTCACGGACGAAAAGAAATCCTGCTTTGACCGCATCACCAATGATTCGGTTGAGCTTGAGCGATTCGCAAAGTGGGGTGGAGTAAATCCTGCTGATTTTGCAGAGCTTTCAGAAGAGAATATTCATCTCGCGCTTTATGAAATTCCGTCAGACAAATACGCTCTGATTGGAGAAGAAGCAAAAACCGTGGTTGTCTCAAAGGACAAGTCACAGACAAGATTCGTTTTGGTAAGCGAAAAGCCTTTTGCCGTCAATGAGCGGCCGGAAGGAATTCCTGCCGAAGCATATCAGGTGCCTCTTCCCCGCATTTCAACAGAAGCCTTGAAGAAAGAAATTTCTGATTCAAAGGCACGCATTGTTGAAATCGAGAATGAGATTAAGGCAAGCGTCCAGTACAAGAACGTGCTCAAAGATTCTGTCAGCGTTATCGCAAAGGACATTGAGCTTGAGAACTTGTATTCTGGCATGGGAATCGAAGAAAACTTGTCTTGGATTACGGGCTTCGTTCCTGTTGATTCAATGGCAAAATTCGAGTCTTTCGCAAAAGAGCAAAAATGGGCTTTTGCCTCAAGCGACCCAAGCGACGATGATGCCGTTCCGACAAAATTAAAGAACAACAAGCTCGTAAGTTTGATTTATCCTCTTACGGACTTCTTGGGAACCGTTCCTGGCTATCACGAATACGATATTTCAGGCTGGTTCCTGGCCTTCTTTACAATCTTCTTCGGAATGATTTTCGGAGACGGTGGATATGGTGCATTGGTCACTGCCGTGGCATTAATCTTCATCTTGAAGAGTTTGTTCGGCGGCAAAAAGGTTCCTCCAATGCTTGGCCTTGTCCTTCTTCTGGGCGTGGCTACGATGGTCTGGGGAGCGGTCACCTGCACTTGGTTCGGCCTTACGCCTGAGCAGCTGCCAGACTGGATTGTTGCTCTCTCACTTCCGCCGATTTCAAATGCCTACGCTGATGTTCAGTGGATTCCTTTCTGGACCAGTGATGCCTCGGCAGGTACGCTCAATACGGCTCAGAACCTTCAGATTTTCTGTTTCACGCTGGCTCTGATTCAGCTCTGCGTGGCTCATCTTAAGGGAATGGCAAGATACATTACTGACAAACAGCACAGACTGAAATTCCTCGGTGAATTCGGTTCATTCGTGCAGCTTATCGGTATGTACTGGGTCGTACTTTCTATGGTAGTTGACGGAAATGTCTTCCCGCTCATGGGCGGAGATGTTTACGGTCTTCCATGGGGAACAATCTCAATTGCGATGGTTGGCGGTGGATTTGCATTCAGCTTCGTTTTCGCAAACTACGAGGGAAGCGTGGGCAAATCAATCCTTGAGAGCGTCAAGAACATCATCTCGGTTTTGCTGGGAGTGGTCAATGTGTTCTCGGACATCGTCTCATACATCCGTTTGTGGGCTGTAGGTCTGGCTGGAGCCGCAATTTCTGGCACGGTAAACACATTCGCAGGTCCTTTGGTAGGTCACGCGGCTTTGTTCATCGTCCTTATCGTACTGCTTGTTTTTGGTCATGGCTTGAACATGATTTTGAACTTGCTTTCGGTCATAGTCCACGGCGTTCGTTTGAACACCCTCGAATTCTCAAATCACTTGGGAATGAGCTGGGCAGGCTTTAAGTATGAACCGCTCAAAGAATAGAGCGATTTATATAGATAAAAAGGTGGTTCTGCTTCTTGATTGAGGCTTAACCACCGCAAAAAGAAAATTCTTTCATAGGAGAAAAATATGAATTTTGGAATGATTGGTGCAGGTCTTGTAATGGGTATTGCGGCTATTGGCTCAGCAATCGGTATCGGAATCGCCGGACAGGGAGCTATCGGTGCTTGGAAACGCTGTTTTATGGCTAATAAACCGGCTCCATTTATCTTGACAGTCTTCGCTGGCGCTCCTCTTACACAGACAATCTACGGCTTCCTTCTTATGCAGCAGATGGCTGCTTCTTCAAAAATCGATGGGAATCCGCTTTTCTTCCTTGGCTTGGGAATCGCGGCAGGCTTGGCAATGTGTTTCTCTGCTATCGCTCAGGGAAAAGCCGGTGCCGCAGGCTCAGACGCTCTCGGTGAGACTGGAAAAGGCTTCTCTAACTACATCATGGTCGTCGGTCTTTGCGAAACTGTGGCTTTGTTCGCAATGGTATTCGGAATGATCCAGTGCTAAATTAATCGGATAACCTAAAAAAGACGGGCTCTCGTCGGAAACCTGTCGAAAATCTCGCGGTGAACAAGTTCAAGCGAGATTTCGCCAGAACTCCGACTACGCCCGTCTTTTTTTAGCATTTTCGGGCTTATATCGCATTGGCTCGTTCCGAAGTGCTGACATAAGATTTTCGGTGAACAAGTTCATAGGGAGCGACGGCGAAGCCGGCAAAAGTCGTGAGACGACTTTTGAGCGAGTCTCCGAGCAGCTATGCTGCGATGGGCGACTTTTTGTCAGAACCCCGACTCCGACCACCTTTTTTTTGCTTTTTCGGGCATTTTGTAGCACTGTATCATTTACAGAAGAACTGGTATAGATGGAGATTTACTCCTTCAGCTTGTACACCATTACCCCCGCAAACACCGCGCCCAGAATCACAAGCCCTTCCGTGACGGCGGCTTTTCGCCAAAATGAGCGGCTTTCAAACAGCCTTTCGCTTTCCTTTGCAAATTGCGCGTTCAAATTGGCGTATTGCTCTTCAAGTGTCTCGCTTACTGTTTCTTCAAGAATCTTGTCGAGTTCGGCGACGAGCGCGTCATAATCAATGAAATCAGCCATTTTCTGATTCTGACTTTGCCCGCTCGACGGCTTCTCTGATTTTACGCTTTCCGTTTTCGATGGCGCGTTTGCCCGAATCGGAAGGCTTAGCGACAGCGCGAGAAGCACGCTGATTGTAATTTGTAATTTTCTCATTTTGATTTCTCCCTTTGTTTTCTGTTACGAATTCTGAAATTGTGTTTCCGAAATTTCCGACAGCTTTCGGCAAAACCGCACCGCACAGGGCGGAGATTACCACCGACGCCCATGCCGCTTCGCCCACATAGCCCGCGCAGAGAAGAATAGTCGCGACAAGCACGGCGAATCCTTTGTAGCCCGCCAGTTTTCCCGCAAGGAGCAAAATTCTCTTTACAATGTTTGTGACAAGTTCACGGTATGAAAAATCAATCGTCGTCATACTCTCATCCCCCTTTTTGCCATCTTTAGGTGAGGGTAGAGGCGAAGAAGTTCCGCACCACTCCGAAAGTTCCCCGCCTCGTTCGGCTCGCACCGAGACACATTCATGTATTTCCCCTCGCACCAACCCGCAACATGGACTGCCTTACCGTTCCCGTCAAGGAAAAATGCGGCGTAAATAAGATTTTTGTCCGAAAAGTCCGCCACATCTTCGGTGAAAAATCCCTTGTAAAGCGTGTCCCCCGTCACTCTTACAGCCCGTCCCGTTGCAAGGCTCAACGCCGTGCAAACGCTGCCCGAACAGTCGCTTCCTTCTGGTGACTGACCGCCCCAAAGATATGGCGTTCCGTAGAATTCCATAAGAATGCATTTGTAAACTTCCGCTTCACTAAGTCCGCAGCCAAAAAGCTCTTCCGTGAATTCGCCAAGCTGCTTCATATTCTTTTTCATACCACGCCCCCATTTTCAAGGAATTTTGAAAGAACCGTGTAGGCTGCAGACACGAGAGCGACAAGCCCCGTCGCGAGTGACACAAGTCGGCATAATCTTGCCGCCCGCTCAACGGAACTTTGCTTGAAGTTCCCCTCTAATTCTTCTAGCCGTTCAAGCGTTCGTCTCTTGAACTCAGACATCTCGCCACGAAGCGAGCAGAACTCGCCGTAGATTTTCGTAAGCATCTCGTTTTCCATACCGAGACCTCCTTTTCGTTTGTTTTGTGCGCGCATAAAAAAGATAGCCGAAAAAATAATCTCAAAATGTAGAAGTTTATCCACAAAACAATACCGAAAATGAAATTAACAACTATAAAAGGAGGCATACGCTATGGAAAAAGTTGTTTCGGTCGCCGTGTATGGTTTCACGGCTCATCAGTCGGTTCTTTTGTCGCCGTTCATAAGAAAAATCTGGAATGTTGGAAAAATCCGACAAATTTCAAGCGATTCAAAGTTGGATGCTGAAATTGAAGGGCCTGATTTGCTCATCGTAAACGGCTCTCTTGATTTTTTTGAATTGGAATACTTCTTATCTTTCGCAAAGAAGCGAGCGGACATTCAAATTGCTTGCATCGCTTTCAATGCTCTCACGAGGGCGGGCTACGAGACATTGTGCCGTTATGATGTTCCGGTTGTCATCGCGGGCTTGAAAAACGAGAGCGACATCGGTTTTTGCAGGGAGAAAATAGCTAAAATGGGAAGCCTCAGAATCACCGCGCCGAGCGAAGAGGTCGTCGAGAGCGACTACCACGAGGATTTCGATAGGCTTTCGCCCAACGAAAAGTATGTCACGGTCTGCATGCTGAAAGGAATGAAGCAGGAGAGCATCGCCCGCGAGATGGGCTTGTCGCCATCCACGGTCGGGACTTATTTCTCGCGCATTTACAAGAAATGCGGCGTGCTCTCGCGGAACGACCTGTACAGGAAATTCGCGGTTTGAGACTCGCCCGCGTTTGTAGACAAACTTCTACAAAACGCGGGGATTTTTTCCGTTATATTCTACTTAACGCACCGTTGCGAAGGTCTGTCAGCCGAAACCGCTTCGGGCGTTAAGTAGATACGGCTAGGGGAAAGAGAAAGTGCGCGCCTCTTTTTCCTGCCGAATGGAGAAAATTACTATGTATTATTCAGTCGTAAAAAGAGCAAATCCAATCAACAAAGAAGCGATCCCGCTTTATTATGCTCAGCCCGTGTGGGGGTCAGAAATCAGCATCCGCACGATTTCAAACCAAATCAGCAAGTACAGCACTCTCACGCCAACTGATATTATGGCGGTATTGGAGTCGTTTATTGACATGCTCCCGATGTGGCTCAAGGAAGGTCACACAATCCGACTCGGGAACTTCGGGATTCTTCGCCTTACTTTCAAATCGAAAGGCAAGGAAAAGGAAGATGATGTTTCGGGAAATGACATCAACCATGTCCGTACGGTGCTTCGGGGGAGCAGCGAGTTCAAGAACGAGTTTTCCGACCTGAGTTTTGAGAAAGTTGCGACGACGACGGCATAAAAAAGGGACAAAACGCCTTTTCGGTCGCAGGGAAATATACCTTGCGACCGATTTTTTTGCCCTTTTTATGAGGAATTTAACTATACAGAATTCCCAATATGACAGTATCAAACGGTCGATATGACAGTACCAAACGGCGATATGGTACTGTCTTATTTTAGATAAGGTTATTTTCTCAACAAATGAACTTCTGGTGCGAGTATCTTACATTCGACTGCTGGACATTGGCATAGCGAAGCGTGGTGTCTATCTTCGTGTGACCGAGCAAAACTTGTACCTGTTCAATGGGCATTCCCTTGTCTATGGCACGAGTTGCCATTGTCCGTCGGAATCTGTGGGGATGTACATTCTCAATTTCTGTCTTTTCTCCTATTTCCCGAATCATTTTTTCTACAGAATTGACGGAGAGCCTGGAGAAAGCCCCATGCTTTGTTTTTTTCCTTTCTGTAACAAACAGAGCCCTGTTTTTATCCTTTCTAGTCTTTAAGTAATTTTCAAGCTCTATTTTTGTTCTGACATCAAAATATATTTCTCGCTGTTTTGCTCCTTTTCCAAACACAATGCAGCTTCGTGAATTTAGACTGACCGAAGACCGATTAAGCCTGACAAGCTCGCTAACCCTTATACCGGAAGAAAGCAGGAAGTCAATGATGGCAAGATTGCGGTTACTGGTTGCCGCTTTCTTTCTTATTACTTCTATCTGTTCTTCGGAGAGCGCTTGTTTAATTACAACAGGAGTCTTTATCCTGTGAATTCTTTTCATCGGACTTTTTAAGATAAAATCTTCTTCTTCGAGCCATTTATAAAAACTTGAAAGAATTCTTCTTACAGTATCCAGCGTTACGTTGGAGCAGTTGTTGATTTTCTGATAGTTGAAAAGATATTCGCGTATATTATTCGTATCAATAGTGCGGATATCGCATTTTATGGTTTTCTCAAAAAAATTAAGGGTCGAAAGATAATATTCTTCTGTTCTTTTAGAACATCCTTCAATTTTTTTAGCGCTTATATATTGATTTATAAGATTTTTGTTGTTTTTTGATGAATAATCATCAAATTTCTTACAGTCAAATACATCATTTAAAACTTCTTCCAGTTTGTTAAGCTGTTCAGAAAGAAGTTCTCCTGCCATACGAGATTTAATTTTGTTGATAATTTCAATATTCATAAGTATCTCCTGATAAAGATTTATCTATTTATCGGAGAATACTTTGCGTATATGTATTTCCCCCTACAAATTGTCATTTGTAGGAGTAAGACATAGCGTTTTCAGACTGGGTGAAAACGCTAGATGTAGGGGTGTAATTCAAAATATCAGTATGAAATCACTTCTCTTTTAATATCATTTTTTTTATTTAATATTAGATATTTTATAATTTTTCTTTCCTTCTTATTTTTAATCGTAATTAATAAATCAGCATCCTTACTATCCAAAATATAGACACCAAGCAATGCAGTTTCATCCAGGTAGTAAAAAAAGAGAGACGTTACATGAAAGCCATAAACTCCTTTTAGTGACTCATTTTTATTGTAAATATTGATCCTAAGTTTTTCTTTAGATTCAGTATCAATATAATAAACTTCTTTTTCTTCACTAGAACAACTACAATTATTATGAAGATATTCAATTCTTGTAAAATACTCACAAATTTGATTATATTCTTCTAGTTTT
>ODAI011321946.1_pt1 | contig 12833 bp, 7 predicted proteins | sample 1539321 | NCBI WGS metagenome assembly ODAI01 (sample SAMN02144231, study PRJEB22623) | gut metagenome | biome: sheep rumen | host: Ovis aries | place: New Zealand | reverse complement strand
ATTATCGTCAGCGTTTATATTTAGGTTGGGATTTGACGCATCACCTTACGGATAGCTTCTCCGGATTCACAGCCCCCGTCGAAACCTTTACTACCCCAAATGACAAAGCCAGTATATCATGTGATCTGACTTCATGCAATCTCTGATTGCTTTCCCTGTGTTCGATTGTTTTCCCTATGTCTGACCGGCTCCCTGTATGCGATGTTTTTCCAGGAATGCTCACCGGTTATAATCTTTGAACGCTCTTTCCATGTCACGCCTTGCATCCTTCTTTGCGATGTCGGCGCGCTTGTCATAAAGCTTCTTTCCTTTGGCAAGGCCAATCTCGCATTTCGCAAGACTTCCCTTGAAATACACCTGCAGCGGGACGATCGTATACCCGTCCCTGGTGGACGCGCCGATGAGCTTGCTGATCTCTTTCTTATGAAGCAGGAGCTTGCGCGGCCTGAGGGGATCCTTGTTGAAAATGTTCCCCTTTTCATACGGGCTGATATGCATCCCGTTGATGATCGCTTCACCGTTTGTGATAGTTATGAAGGATTCCTTGATGGAACACTTTCCCATTCTCAGAGACTTCACCTCTGTTCCGGCAAGGGAGATGCCGGCCTCGAACTTCTCTTCGATAAAATAATCGTGGTATGCTTTTTTATTGTTCGCGATCAGTTTAACCGGCTTCTTTTCCATGGTCTTCTCCATACGCTTTTGTCTGCGGACGGATACCTGACGATATCCGCCCGCAGACAGCATCCTGCAACTGTATTCTGCTTATCCGGCAACAGGCATCTGAATGCACAGGAAACCATTCTGCCGGGAATCTTTTTTTCTAAGGATCCGAATTTACTCGTCCTCACCGCCAAAGAATCCGTCAAACGGGTTTCCCTGCGAACCGGGGAGTTCCGGAACGATCTCCAGCTTCGGTTCCTGGCTCTGCTGGCTCGGCTGATTCTTGATGTCCTCCGGCGCTTCTTCCAGCTTCACCTGGAAGGACTTCTCTTCGTAGCCGTCCGCGCCCTGGCGCATGACCTTGACTTCCACTTCCTCGCCCGGCTCATAGTATGTGATCTGGCGAAGGAGGGTCTCCTTGGAATCGATGGTAATCCCGTCAAAGCCGACGATGATATCGCCCTTCTTCAGGCCTGCTTCCTCACCGGCAGATCCTTCCGACACTTCATAGATGAAAGCGCCTTCCGGAATGTTGTAATAATTGCTGGCTTCTGAGGAAACCGCAACGACAGCAATGCCCATGTATCCGTGTTCCTCTACGGCATCCCTGGTCTCACGGTTGATCAGCTCCTGCAGAACCGGAATCGCGGTGCTGATGGGAACGCCATATCCCATGTTGTCGCCGCCGAGGTATCCGGCGTTGAAGATTCCGATCACTTCTCCCTTGGAGTTCACGATCATGCCGCCGCTCTGCCCTTCATTGGCGGCACCGTCTGTCTGGAATTCACGGAACGTGGAGCCGTCCTCCACTACGACTTCCACATCGAGGGCACTGACAATGCCTGATGTAACTGAGATGCCCTCACCGAGGGAGTTGCCGATGGTGATGGCCGCCTGGCCAACCTTCAGGTTATCCGAGCTTCCGAGGACGGCGATCTTCAGCTGCTTCAGGACATCCTCGTCGATGTCATCCAGCTTCACCGCGATGACCGCCAGATCCGTCTTCGCGTCGGTTCCCTTCACCTTCGCCGGGGCGAGCAGGTCATCCGGATCCTCTGCTTCCGCTGAGAATGCGACCGTCACCTCCGTGGAATCCTCAACCACATGGTTGTTGGTGGCGATCAGAAGCTCGTCGTCATTCTGCGCGATGATGAAACCGCTTGCGGCGCCCTGCACTTCCATCTGCGCGGACTGTCCAAAGTAGTCCATCACATCCTGGACGCTCTTCTCGGTGACCGTCACGACGGAGGGCATCACTGCCTCAACGACTCCGGACACATCCACTGCTGTGATCTGCGCATCCTTCGTGCTTGTGGTCTCAAGCTGGTCGTAGGACTTCTTTTCTTCCTTCTCCTCTGTCTGTGCTTCTTCCGTTTCCTCTGCCTCTGTTTCGGTAACGGTCAGCAGCGTCTGGCCTTCCTTCGCAAATGCGGTCGGTGCGATCTGCCCTGCCACCAATGCTCCTGCGATCACTGCTCCTGTAATTCCAGCTGCAAATCTCTTCTTCATGGATCATTTCCCCTTTCTATCCAAGGCCTGAAACAGGTCATATCATTTTCTTTTGCTGACACCCTGCTGCCGGAGCGGATCCAGGATTCCGGCAGCCTTGTGTTTTGATAGAAACAGGATATTCTTCAGTTGTGTTCCAAATGTGAAAAACACCCATAGAAAACTGTGAAAAAAGTGTTACCTGCGGACCAGCAGGCTCTTGCCTGTCATCTCCTTCGGCTGCTCCATTCCCATCATCTCGATCAGGGTCGGGATAATGTCGCACAGCGCGCCGCCTTCCCTGAGGGTGTATGCCGGATCATAGTTGACCAGGATAAAGGGCACCGGATTCGTGGTATGGGCCGTCAGCGGTTCTCCTGTCTCATAATCCACCAGCTGCTCCGCATTGCCATGGTCAGCAGTGATGAACATCTGTCCGCCCACCTCGAGGATGGCTTCCACGACCCTGCCGACGCACTTGTCGATGGTCTCGATCGCCTTGATGGCCGCCTCTTCCACGCCGGTATGGCCCACCATGTCCGGGTTCGCAAAGTTGGTGATGATGACATCGTACTTGCCGGAGCGGATCGCCTCTACAAACCGGTCGCAGACCTCCGGCGCGCTCATCTCCGGCTGCAGGTCATAGGGCGCAACCTTGGGGCTCTTGACCAGGATACGGTCTTCCCCGGGATTGGGTTCTTCCACGCCGCCGTTGAAGAAGAAGGTGACATGGGCGTATTTCTCAGTCTCTGCAATACGCGCCTGGGTCATATGGTGCTGTGCCAGGAACTCTCCGAAGGTTTCGGTGATCTCGACCTTCGGGAAAGCGATCTCCTTGTTCGGGATCGTGACATCGTAATCCGTGAAGCAGGCATAGAAGACCTTCTTCCTCGGCCCTCTGTCAAACTTGTCAAAGTCATCAATGCAGAAGCATCTGGTGATCTCCCTTGCGCGGTCCGGGCGGAAATTAAAGAAGATAATTGAATCATTGTCCTGGATCGTGGTGACGGGCTTGCCGTCTTCCATCACGACTGCCGGGACGACGAATTCATCCGTCACGCCCTGCGCGTAGGAATCCTTGATCGCCTGGACGCCGGAGGATGCGCTCACTCCTTCCCCAAGGGTCAGGGCACGGTATGCCTTCTCGATCCTGTCCCAGCGGTTGTCGCGGTCCATCGCATAATATCTTCCGGATACCACGCCGATCTTCCCGACTCCGAGCTCATCCATCTTGTCCTGCAGCTGCTGCGCATAATCCGCTCCGCTTTCGGGCGGTGTATCGCGGCCGTCAAGGAAGCAATGCACAAAGACCTTATTCAGGCCATGGCGCTTTGCCATCTCAAGGAGGGCAAAGAGATGGGTGATATGGCTGTGGACGCCGCCGTCGGACAGAAGGCCGTACAGATGCAGCTGGCTGTCATGTGCCTTTACATTCTCCATCGCCTTTACAAGGACTTCATTTTCAAAAAAGTCCCCGTCCTGGATCGCCTTGGTGATCCGGGTCAGATCCTGGTAAACGATCCTGCCGGCGCCCATATTCAGGTGCCCGACTTCAGAATTGCCCATCTGGCCGTCCGGAAGGCCGACATAAAGGCCGCTTGCCTGTCCCTGCACAAACGGGTACTCTTTCATCAGACGGTCCATCACCGGTGTGTCAGCCAGCGCGACCGCATTGTGGTCTTTGCGCGGGTTCAGTCCGTAACCATCCAGGATCATCAGTACAGTAGGTCTTTTGCTCATGTTTTCCTTCGCTCCTTTATCAAAAATATATGGTAACTGTTACACTGTCACATGCCATGGGTTGGATCAGTCATTGATCCGGCCAAATTCATTGATCCATTCAAATCACCGATCTGGCTAAATCACCGATCTGGCTAAATCACCGATCCGGCTAAATCACCGATCCGGCCAAATCACCGATCCGGCCAGATCACCGATCTATCCAAAATCACTGGTCTGCAAAAAAAGTTCCTGATCATAATCATCAATATCAAAATGATCAGTCTGAATCATCAGTATACTCTGATCATCGTTCAGTATACCCTGATCATCGTGGCTTTCCCGCGAACGACGCTGCTTGACTCCAGGATCAGGAGGGCGTCTTTGATATGACGCTCTTTCACGTTGCTGGTGATGATGACAAGCTCCGCGTCATTTTCGATCTTATTTTTCTGAATGACCTGTTCGATGGAAACCGAATTGTTGCCGAAAATGCTGGCGATCGTTGCCAGGACGCCCGGTTTGTTCTCCACACGCATACGGACATAATAAGCGGAACGTGTATTCTCGACCCTTTTGATCGGGATATTCCTGTATACGTAGTCCCTTGTCGAACCCTGGCAGTGATCCTTGATCCTGCGCGCAACCGAGAATACGTCACCCATCACTGCGCTTGCGGTAGGCATCTCCCCTGCGCCTTTTCCGTAGAACATGACATCTTCCACTGCGTCACCGTCCACATAGACTGCATTGTAGGAGCCGCCGACGGACGACAGGGGATGTGTCTCAGGAAGCAGCATCGGGGGCACCTTCACCTCGATCCCCTCACGCGTATTCCGGGCCAGTGCGATCAGCTTGATCACCCAGCCAAGCGCCTTCGCATAAGCGATATCCTTTGCTGTGATCTTTGTGATGCCCTCCGTATAGACGTCCTTGAAGGTCACTCTGGAATGAAATGCGATCGTGGCCATGATCGCGATCTTGCGCCCTGCGTCATGTCCCTCCACGTCAGCTGTCGGATCCGCCTCCGCATAACCAAGCTTCGTTGCCTGCGCAAGGGCTTCCTGATAATCCATGCCCTCATCCGTCATCTTGGACAGAATGTAATTCGTCGTGCCATTGACAATCCCCATAATACTCCGGATCTCATTGGCCGCCAGGCTGTTGAGCAGCGGGCTGATGATGGGTATCCCTCCTGCGACGGCAGCCTCAAACCGGAGTTCTACATGGTTCTCCTCCGCAAGCTGGATCAGCTCCCCGCCCCGCTCAGCGATCAGGTCTTTGTTTGCCGTCACCACACTCTTCCCAGCCTCAAGGGCACTTTTGATATATGTGTAAGCCGGTTCTATCCCCCCCATGAGCTCTATTACAATATCAATCCCGGGGTCTGCAAGGATCGAATCAAAGGATGTGACAAGGATCTCCGGATCCTCCACCTTGTCCATGTGCCTTTGCACATTCCGGACAAGGATGTACCGGATATTCAGGCTCACATCCAGCTTCTGCATCATCTCCGGCTTCTGCCTCTGCATGACCTTATACACACCGGTTCCGACCGTTCCAAATCCAAGCAGTGCTACATTGATCTCTTCCTGTGACATACTCTTCTTTCTCCGCGCTGTGGACAGCGCAAATTTCAAATCTGAAAACTGCAGAGCCATTATATACTTACAAATTCACAAAAAGCAACCTCCGCATGATGATGTCACAGAAGTTCGCTTCGTGACTTGTACCTCGTGACCTGAAGCAGTTTCTCATGCGACAATATTTTTCATCCAGACATTCTTCCTGACCAGGATATATCCGATTACGCATTTGATCAGGTCCGCTGCGTGTACGATGGCAAAGATGGCGATGACATGGAGGCTTGTATACCTGCTGAGCAGATATGCGATGGGGACGCTGACCACGCACATGAAAACGCTGTCAAAGATAAATGTCACAACCGTCTTCCCACCGGACCGGATCGTGAAATACGTGGAATGCAGGAATGCCTCTTTTGGGGTTGTCAGTCCCATCACGATCAGGAACAGGGTCGCGAGATGCCTGGCTTCCGGATTGGTATTGTACAGCTTTGGGAACAGCGGAGCCGTCAGTACCATCGCCACCATCACGCAGCATCCGATCATGACGGAGGTCGCTATGATCTTCGTATCCGTGTCCTTTGCCTCTTTCATTTTCCCTGCGCCAAGAAGCTGTCCGACGATGATCGCCACCGCGTCTCCCATCGCGATGAAAGAGATATTGAATACGTTGTTGATCGTGTTGGCGATATTCTGCCCTGCCACCACATTCAGTCCCCTGAGGGAGTATGCCTGATTCAGGAGGAAGATACCGGTTGCCCACAATGTCTCATTGACCAGCAGAGGAGCTCCGGTGAGGAAGAACTTCTTCACCACCGGAAGCGGGATTTTCAGGGACCGGTAGATGCCCTTGATGTAGGTGTGTACCTGTCCATGGGTGTGCAGCCAGATCACAATGATCAGGCATTCCACGACTCTTGAGATGCCGGTCGCGATTGCCGCCCCGTATACGCCAAGCTCAGGGAAACCGAATTTCCCATAGATCAGGAGATAATTGAATACCAGGTTGACTAAGACCGCGGCCATCCCTGCACGCATGGGAACAACCGTCTCCCCGCATTCCCTGAGGGTGCTGGAATAGGTAAAGCTGAAAGATACAAGAGGCATGGAGAAGCAGATGATCTGGAGGTATCCCATCGCATACTTCATAGTGGCCTGGAGATCCCCGCCGTCGCTGCTCTCATTCAGGTACAGGCCGATCAGGTTCGATCCGAACAGCTGCAGGATCACGATCGCTGCTGCCGTGATGATCAGTCCAAGCAATAGCTTATAGCGGAATGTATGCTGGATCCCCCGGTCGTCCTTATATCCGAAATACTGCGCCGTAAAAATCCCCGCCCCGGACATTGCGCCGAACAGGCACAGGAAATAGATGAATATGATCTGGTTGACGATCGCCACGCCGGACATCTGCTCCGTCCCGACACGCCCTACCATGATGTTGTCGAGAAGGTTCACAAAATTCGTGATCCCGTTCTGGATCATGATCGGAATGGCAACCTTGAAAAGCATCCGGTAAAATGCTTTGTCGCCAATGTATTTATTCCTGAAACGTCCCATTTTCTACCGTCTCCTGATATCGTGATCAAATCATTGAACGCCACATCTGCCGGCCCCCGATGGTGAGATCGTGGCCTGTAATATCAAATCTGTCCGTATACTATATCGGTTTCTCCTCTTCTTTTCAAGACATAAGCGGACTGCCAAAACAGGCAGCCCGCTTATGTCATTCATGATCATGGATGGAAAGCTCTGTTCACAGCGGATGGATCAGACAACGGGAGCGGAACACCCCTCGGGAATCAACCAGCATGCGAAAGGCAACCATCCTGTAAAAATGTTGTAACTGTTCAGAACCTGTTCTGAACAGTTACGCATCGGGCGATGCTTCGCATCCTGAATCGCCCGATGCCACTTAATATACACTTTCATACGCCCTCAGCAGCAAGTGCTTCGGGCTGTCCTGATCAGTAACAAAATGTTTACCATAAAAATGTGAAACCGTCACACGAAATGTTAACCATCACACGACGAGGAAGAACTTGATCAGGAACAGGATGGAAATGATATAGGTAAGGACCGAAACCTCTTTTCCTTTCCCATCCAGAAGCTTGATCACGGAGTAGGAGATCATCGCGATTCCGATGCCGTGCCCGATGGAGCCGGAGATCGGCATGGCGAGGAGCATCAGGGAAACCGGCGCCATCTGGGAGATATCGTTCCAGTCGATCTTCTGCAGTCCGCCGAGCATGACAACGCCCACATAGATCAGCGCGGCTGATGTGGCCGGAGCCGGGATCAGGGCGGCGATCGGCGCAATGAACATACAGCACAAAAACAGGATCCCTGATGTCAGTGCAGTCAGCCCTGTCCTTCCTCCTGCTTCTACGCCGGAAGCAGACTCGACGAATGTGGTGACTGTGGATGTTCCGGTCAGGGAGCCCGCGACGGTTCCCACAGCATCGGAAAGCAATGCTTCCTTCATCTTCGGCATCTGCCCGTCATCGTCCAACATGCCGGCACGGCTTGCGGTCCCCACCAAGGTCCCGATCGTGTCAAACATATCGATCATGCAGAATGTGATGATCAGGGTAACAGCCGTAAAAATCCCGATCCGGAAGAAATCCCCGAAGTCGAACTTGAACAATGTCAGCTCCGCCATGTCCTTTATGGGCGGCACAAAGGAAGCACCCTTCAGGGAAGCGAAGGGATTGGTCTTCATGAAGATGGCTTCCCCGGCCCAGTAAATGACCGATGAGACGAGCATCCCTCCGAGCACCGCTGCCTTGATTCCTCTCTGATTCAGGAATATGATGACAAACAGGCCTACGAACATGGTCACGACGCTCAATACCATCTGCGTATAGCCGCTCCCCATCTGTTCCCTCGCAAGCTTTGGCGTCAGGGCGCCGAAGAAATGCGCCATCACGTAAAACGGTCCTCCATTCTCTGAATAGACGCCTGCATTGGAGCCCAGGCCGATATTCAGGAGCATCAGCCCGATCGCCGGGGAGATGCCGAGACGGATCGGCAGCGGGATCGCGCGTACGATCTTCTCCCGGATATTGAGCACGGAAAGGATCAGGAATACGACACCTTCAATCAGGATGATGCAAAGGGCTGCCCGGAACGAGACCAGGTATGTCGTGCCGGTAATGGACGCGATATTGGCGACAACGACCGCGAAGAAGCTGTTCAGCCCCATGCCGGGCGCCATGACAAAAGGCTTGTTTGCCAGGAACGCCATGACGATCGTGCCCACCGCGGACGCGATGCAGGTCGCCATAAATACCGCATTCCACAGGTCTGCTCCCTCTGCCTTGAAATTCGTGAGCAGGTTGGGGTTCAGCGCAATGATATACGCCATGGTCATGAAAGTCGTGATTCCCGCCAGGATCTCCGTCCTGACATTCGTATGGTTTTCTTTCAGGTGAAACAATCGATCCATCTCTTTCTCCTCCCTCTCATATCTCCTGCCTGACGACGGTTCCATGCTCCTGTTCAGAATCTGCCTGCGGCAGGTTTATCGCAAGCTTCCTTTGCTGGCGATAAAGGCATAAAGGCGTATGCAGATTCTTTGTATGGACAGTATAGCACAATGACCGGTAATTATCTCCCTGTTCTTTTGTGTTTTTCAACAAGTATCCGGCCTGATCCATATTTGCGTGCCAGGTCTCAGGCCGATACCGCTCTTGTTTGACTGTATGTGGCAGTACGCCGGCCGGTCACGAATAATTCACTTTTTTTGAGACACCCTCCGTGATAGACTGAAGGTACTTTGGCAATGCTGCCAGGCGTATCGGTATAGAACAGTCACCTGCAGAAACGGCATTGCAGACCTGGAGAATCTTTCATGGGAATTGTTACGAGAAATGTTATGGGAAAGAAGAATCATTTTTTCATCATTGGTACCTGCCTGTTGCTGTCCATGGCATCCGTCCATGTATACGCTGAGGACATGATGGTTCCGGAAACGGATATGGCCAGTGATGCCGTACCTTCTGATCATCCTGCGAATGGGCAGCCGGAGGTTTCTTCGGACGAGCTGTTTGAAGTGATCGGGGAGACGATGTCGCAGCAGGGAGAGGCTCTGGAGGATGTCCTGCCGAAGCCGCAGACAGCGCCTGTGCCGGCTGCGCCACCCTCCTCTTCCCTCACGGTCCAGACCCTTGACCCGCATCCGGGGCCTGCCGCGGCACGCATCCTGTATTCCGAGGAATTGCTGGACGCTGACTATAAGTATTGCTCAGACACCCTGTTCTATACCTGCACGAAGCATGAAACGGAGAATGGCTTCTACTACCTGACCCATGTGGTCATCGCGGATGCCGGGCAGATCAGGGGCGAGGATTCCTTCGGGGACTTTGCAGGAACCAGGGAAGCGCCGGGAGACGCCGCCTCAAGGACCGGGGCGAAGATTCTGGTCAACGGCAGCTATTTTAATTACGGGACCGGCTTCGCCACAGGAGGCGAGCTCCTGATCCGGGACAACCAGGTGATGCATGGCCCTTGGTCGGACAGCTATGAGATCTGCCTGAGGAAAGACGGAACGCTCTTTTCACCCGGATACAATACAGTCGAAAGCGTCCTTGCGCAGGATGTCGCATTTTCCTGGGGAACCTGTGAAGACCTGCTGATCAAGGACGGGCAGCCCTGTACCCTGACAGACTATGACTGGAACGGACAGCTGTATCCCCGCACCGCGATCGGCATGGTGCGCCCCCTGGAATACTATATCATTACCGCCGGAGGCGCGGATCATGCAAACGGAATCACGATCTATGAGGAGCAGGAAATCTTTGCCTCCCTTGGGTGCTTCTACGCACGGGGGCTGGACGGCGGCGGGAGCAGCGCGCTCGTCCTGAACGGGGAATACATCAATGAAAACGGCGACAGGATCGAGGGCGATCTTCTGATCCGCCGCCCTGTCGCAGACTTTCTCCTGTTTACAGAATAAACGCAGCAATCCACACCTTGGTCAGGTTGCTGTTCCCTGCCCGACCGGGCATGGAACTGTGACCTGGCGGGGGGTGTGGCTTACTGTGTTTTGAAAGATGTTTTCGTCACTGTCATGTGCTATAATCAGAGAAGCTGCTGCCTGGTACATCCTGCGGCAGTACCGTACCTGCATAGATAACAGAATGGCAAAAAGGAGGTTTGCATGGAAGAAAACAAAACGCTCTCCTGCCCGGAGCAGGGGCCGATCACCGATGAACTTCTTGAGAAGATGAATGCCTACTGGCGCGCAGCCAATTATCTGTCCGCCTGCCAGCTTTATCTTCTGGAGAATCCGCTCCTGAAGAAGCCTCTGACCCGGGAAATGGTAAAGAAGAAAATCGTCGGCCACTGGGGTACTGTGCCCGGGCAGAACTTCGTTTACACACATCTGAACCGCGTGATCAAGCGCTATGACCTTGACATGATCCTTCTGTCCGGTCCCGGACACGGCGGGAATTTCTATATCGCGAACACCTATATGGAGGGAAGCTACAGCGAGGTCTATCCGAACATCAGCGAGGATGAGGAAGGTATGCAGAAGCTCTTCAAGCAGTTCTCCTTCCCTGGCGGTGTGCCCAGCCACTGCGCACCGGAGACGCCTGGCTCCATCAACGAAGGCGGTGAGCTTGGATATGGGATCGCCCATGCCTTTGGCGCGGTCTTTGACAATCCGGACCTGATCGCAACTGTGACGGTGGGCGACGGCGAGGCTGAGACGGGGCCGCTTGCGACCTCCTGGCAGAGCAACAAGTTCCTGAACCCCATCACGGACGGGGCGGTTCTCCCGATCCTCCATCTGAACGGCTACAAGATCGCCAATCCCACGATCTTCGCGCGCATTTCCCACGAAGAGCTGGAAAGCTTCTTCAAGGGCTGCGGTTGGAAACCGTACTTTGTCGAGGGAAGCGACCCGATGGACATGCATCGGAAGATGGCTGAGGTGATGGATACCGTGATCGAAGAGATCAAGGCGATCCAGAAGAACGCCAGGGAAAACCAGGATCCCACGCGTCCGGTATGGCCCATGATCGTGCTGCGCACGCCAAAGGGATGGACGGGACCGAAGGTTGTGGATGGCCAGAAGATCGAGGACAGCTTCCGTGCGCACCAGGTGCCGATCATGATGGATAAGCCGGAGCATGTGGCTCTCCTCGAGGAATGGCTCAGGAGCTATCATCCGGAAGAGCTCTTCACCGAGGACGGCAAGCTCATTCCTGAGCTGAAAGCACTGACACCGTCCGGCAACAGGAGGCTTGGCGCGAACCCACACGCAAACGGCGGTCTCCTGCTGCGTGACCTCAGGCTTCCGGACTTCAGGGACTATGCCTTCGATATCGGCAGCCATGGGGAAAAGGATGGCCAGGATATGATCGAGCTTGGCAAATTCATCCGTGATATCATGAAGCTCAACGCTGATCAGGCCAACTTCCGTATCTTCGGGCCGGATGAAACCATGTCCAACCGCCTGAACCATGCATTTGAAGCCGCCAGCCGCGACTGGAACGCAAAGACCCTTGACACCGATGAATTCCTGGCTCCTGACGGTCGGATCATGGATTCCATGCTCTCCGAGCATATGTGTGAGGGATGGCTGGAGGGATATCTCCTTACCGGACGCCATGGCTTCTTTGCCACCTATGAGGCATTTGCCCGTATCATCGATTCGATGGTCGCGCAGCACGCAAAATGGCTCAAGGTCTGCAACCAGCTTCCATGGAGGGAAGAGATCGCTTCCCTGAACCTGATCATGGCATCCACGGTCTGGCAACAGGACCACAATGGGTTCACGCATCAGGATCCCGGGTTCATGGACCACATCGCCAACAAGAAAGCAGATGTTGTCCGCCTGTATCTTCCGCCGGATGCAAACTGCCTGCTCTCCTGCTTCGACCATTGCGTCCGCAGCCGCAACTACGTCAACGTGATCGTAGCCTCCAAGCATCCGCGCCCGCAGTGGCTGACGATGGACGAGGCTGTCCAGCACTGCACGCAGGGAATCGGTATCTGGGAATGGGCCTCCAATGATGCCGGGCAGGAGCCGGATATCATTTTCGCCTGTGCAGGCGAGACCCCAACGCTTGAAGCGCTTGCGGCAGTATCCATCCTCAACAAGGAGCTTCCGGAAGTAAAGATCCGCTTCATCAATGTGGTTGACCTGTTCAAGCTCCAGCCCAAGACAGAGCATCCCCATGGACTGTCCGACGCGGAATATGACCTGCTCTTCACCCCGGACAAGCCCGTGATCTTCAATTTCCACGGCTATACCGGTCTTGTGCATGAGCTGACCTACCGCCGCCACAACAACCGCCTGATGCATGTGCGCGGCTACAAGGAGGAAGGCACGATCACCACGCCCTTCGATGTCCGTGTGCAGAATGACAT
>ODAI014775817.1_pt1 | contig 12834 bp, 15 predicted proteins | sample 1539321 | NCBI WGS metagenome assembly ODAI01 (sample SAMN02144231, study PRJEB22623) | gut metagenome | biome: sheep rumen | host: Ovis aries | place: New Zealand | reverse complement strand
ACAGGGCTGGAGCGAGAGGCGAAACGAAAGGGCGACAGCATAGCCCCAGGCTTGGAGCGACTCCGCCTCAACTCTGCCACAATGTTTCACGTGAAACATCACAACTTATCCACAACTTATCCCCAAAATGTGCATAACAAAAGCCCCTCATTTGAGGGGCTTCGGGTTAAATAATAACTCCACCTTTTAATAGGTTTTCTATTTCTAATCGCTCGCTATCGGTTGCTACCGTTTCAAGTCGTATATCTTTCACTTTAACATAGCCGGAGCAATTATTTAAAAATACTGTCTTATTGCTGGGGTATCCGTACAGCTCGCTATATCCGTTAGCGTCATAGGAGCGCCGTCTTGTAAGAATTAAATAGGGCGTCCGCGCTCCCATAATACCAGCATTAGCGGAAAGGCTACCGGAGTGTGCAAGATGTACCATCTCATGTGATACAGCGTGGGCGATACCGTGTGCACCAGCCAGTAAACCTAAACCACCGCCGGAGGCGACAGCTAAACCACCTCCCACAACTCCAACGAGAGAGGAAAGCGCTCCGGAAAATTCCGCGCTTGTGAGGGGTAATTGTTGCGAAGCATTACCGGAAAACGTATAGACAATAGTCCACTCGGGCATATCAGGAGAGCGACGGCTTTTAACTTCTGCTAAACAAGTTCCTGTGTAAACGTCTACGTGGTAGGTTACTTTAATTTCTCCGCTCATAAACTCGTCTATATCCAGCTCTACAATACCGATAAACGGTAGGTATAAGTGCATAGATACAAAGGGACTATAATCGGTAGCATTATAAAATTTTTCGCTAACGTTTAAGCTTCCGCACTCTACTGTTACAAACTGACCGGAGACGACAGGCGAGCTAACTTCACTATCCAAAATACCTACTTTAATCGTATCGCTTCCGGAGGTAGGAGCGTCTACGTAAACTTTCATAAAAGAAATAATACCGTCCAATGGGTTTTGCCATATTCTTTTAATCTGCTCTACTATGTTAGTGCTCCACAGCCAACCACCGAAAGCGTTAACCTGTGCCATACTTGGCTTATAAACCGTAAACATTGCATTACTTTCCACAGTATCAGGCAAGTCGGGAATAATCGGCAAGGGTGACGGCGTAGGCGTCGGGTTCGGGTCGATAGGGTTTGGGTCGGTTGGTTCCGGTTCCGGTTCTGGTATCGGCTCGGGTTCCGGCTGTGGGTCGGGGTCGGGGTCCGGTGTAGGAGACGGCTCCGGATTTATAATAGGATCCGGCTGTGGAAAGTTATCTATTAACCACTCTAGTAAGTCATCATTAAAAGGCATTTCTTCGGGTGTTTGCGCTGTCTCCTGTGTAGCGTCCGGATTGACTACAGGCAATTCTACAGGATAAATTTCCGGTAAGCCCTCCGGCAACGTCCAAGGCGTCCAGCTTGGGTATGTTGTAGGAAAAGGTTGCTCACTTGGTAACGTTGCTCCAGATTGCGTGTTCGGATTGATAAATTTACCAATATTATATAAAAATAATCTACTAGGCGGATAGTCCAAAGGTAAATCATATAAATCAGCGTAAGATGGAAATACAATAGAATTACTTGCATTTAAATTATAGTATAAAAAACCATTATTTTCCGTCGTTGGTCTATAATCAGAGTTGATAGATTGCCAAGCACAAACGCCTTCTACAATCCATTCCCAACCGTCTAATAAAGTATTCCAAAATCCGTAGTTAAAACCTTTAACGTTGCAAGATTGGTTTTCTGATAAATTAAATTTTACAGTATTCGCTCCAGTAGTTGTTATTTTAAAATTTTCGGGTAAGTTGGCGCCTATGTGCGTTGTAATTTGGGACGACCTATTTTTTTGGCTAGGGATATTTATATCTATATATGATAAACTACCGCTTAATGGACTTCCTAAAGATGAAGCCCTAGTTATTAATGCTTTATAAATTTGTGAAGCGTAAGGCATAGCTTCGGGAAAATTCGCGTTTATACTTCTTATAAAATACTCTTCTCCACCCTCTACATTAAATTGTGATGTAGTTACATCTGATAAAGGCGCATAAGAAGTAGGGAAATCTTCCTCCGTTACTTCTGTAGTACCCTCAAACAACCCAGCCTCCATAAAAGCCTCTTTAAAAATTTCGATTGTTTCCTTTGAAAATCCGGCTTGTTTTGTATTACCATTTAAAAAAGCGCGAACCTTACCGCCTACAGTCTGTCCGGCTTGTGTTAATTTGTCGGCAACATTAGTCCAAAACTCTGGAGCAAGATTATACAACCCCACTCCGGCAATAATTCCGAGAGCTGGGGCAATCGCTAAACCTACAGCGCCAACGTCCATAGCAAGCAAACCTACTCCAGCTGTGGTAGTAGCACCTCCCTCTACTACAGTTAGCTGGCTAACTTCTGTCGCCAAACCGTTTCCAAGCTGGACGGCTGTAGTAGTTCCCTCGAGCGCCGTTGCTCCAGCGTCAGCCGGAAAAGGGATAACTTCAGCGGTGGTTTCTACACCGCCCTCTATAACTTCAAATATTGTGGCAAGCTGTTCTTCTACTGGCATAATTAAGCACCTCCTCCGTTGTTTCCATTTCCTCCAGCACATATCAAAATATAGCTACCATTTAACGAGAGCCCGCTTGCAAAGGGAACAACCTCGTTATACTTCCGGCTATCTGTTACAAAAGAGCCGTCATTTAGATATAGATTAGCGTCCGGAGGATTTTCCGCCTTGTCAATGATACATTTATTAGAAAGTATATCCGTCATAAATGAATATAAAACATCACATTTTGCGGATATTTCCCAAATATTAGAGCGCACTTGTTTTATATCCGTAATAAAATAATAGCGCTTAAATTTCTCAATATATAGATAGTTATATCCATATTGAGCCGGATTTGTTTTTTCGACTACTATAACCGGATTTGTTACAGAAGTTTCGTTTTTTAGATAACCATTCATAACAAAACGGTTTGTTAAATATTCCGTCTTATTTATGCGTTCTTTTTCTTTATTATAAGTAAAAAGATTTATCTGCATATTGTTCCTCCTATCTGTGGCGATTTTGACATACAAAATAGCTTTTGGCTATTTCATTAAAAATTTGCTTGTAAAAATTAAATCTATCCCACAAGTCAAGATGTCCGCCGATTACATCAGCTGGAGTTTGTACGCCAATATTACCAGCTCGGGAAAACTCTGTAACTTCAACATTTTCCTGTTCGCCTTTTTGAAAGGTCTCAGAGTTTGATTGAGCACCAAAGGAAGTGTTAACAGTATTAGATTGAGCTCCGCTGGTAACACTTCCGGAGCTTGTCTGTGCTCCTGTGTTATTCGTGGTTTTGTTAGCGTCCTGATAATCGCTAGAATTAAAAGCGCTAATCTCTGCTTCGCTTGTATCAACTCGAGCACCTACTGAATTGCTGGAGCTGTCCGTTCTGCTTCCTATAGAAGTAGTTTCCTCGTCGGAGTGAGCTCCTAGAGTAGTAGCTTGTATGTCGCTCCGTTCTCCCTCGGTAGTAGTCCGAGTGGAGTTTTCCGTTACGCTGTAGTTGTTCACTATGTCATAAGCGCTATCCGGTAACACGTGGAGCCGATACATCTCGGCGTAGCGCTTTTGGTTAATGGTTAAAAAAGAAGTAATTGCCTCTTTAAAATCTGCCAGCACTTCCGCCGGAGTGGAGTTGTTGAAAACTACCCAATAATAAAAATTCCGGAAAGTATCTAATATATATCTGTCGTATACAGAGGCGTTATTTTCGTACTCCTCCCACCATTCAAAATTAGTATTAACCGGAAGCAAAGTAACATTTGTCTGTTTTGCTTCCTTATATAAAGCCTCTACTTTAAATCGTTTTTTCATTATTAGCCTCCTCTCCTATTTTGATAGTTTTCTCCTGATAGTTAACCTCCGGAGAAACATCTACCGACCAATTAACTCCAAAGAGTTTATTAACACGCTCGGCGCTTCTCTTACGAGCTTCCAGCATATCCGTAATATTGAATAGTAGCATAGTAGTATCAGCCTCGACTTCGTTAACAACGGTATTGCTCCGCTTATCAAATGAGGCTCTTATGCCTATATCACTATAGAAGTTTTTAAGAAGTTTCTGCCTTACTTCCATAATATCAATAATACTTTGGTTGGTATGTCTGTCAGTTCCAGCAAACTCTACACCCAAAGCGCCGAAGTCAATTACAACACCATCTTCGCCGTTAAAAAGCTTCTGCTGGTAGTCTTCAATATCTTCCTTTTGTTTTGAAGATGTAGCAACGGGCACTCCTCCACTATCTCTTAAATTAATCAAAGCCTTAACCAGCGATACTTCCGTATGAGCTAACATATAAGCATATCGTTTAACCATAGGGAGACAAGGATTTTTTAAGGAAGTATTTTCTATTATTGCAGTATCATATCCAATACGACCGGAACCAGCCCAAATAGGACAGTGCATATTGTAAAAAGGCTTTTCGTCAAAATATTTACCAACTCCGTTAAAGCTACCAAACATAGCCGTCAGCTCTTCTGTCACTCCGTCGAAAAAGTTAATAATGCCACAATGTCCTTTAATTAAAATCCGGCTCTCAATTTCTTTCGGTAAAATGTCGCCGTTTCCTTTCCAAACAAAAAGCCTCATAATACGCTCGAAAAGATTATCGACCCAGTACATATAAGCACTTAAAAAAGTACCGCCGTCCTTTTGGAAAAATTCCAGCTCTTCTTCTTTTAGCTCTTTTAAATTTTCGCTTAAAAATGCCATAGCTTTTTATCCTTTCATTAAATTATTAACGGCTTTTCTCACGTTGGCGTAAATGTTAGCCCGACGATTTGCGGAGCCGTTTCCGTATTTTCCCTTAATCACATCACAAGCCACGTTGTAAAGCGCTTTCTTTAAATCGTTGGAAAGTTCCACGTCCTTGTGTGAGAGAATACAATTTACGATGAATTGAACATCGTTATATATATTATTACTCCGGACGTTGTGACCGTTTCCATAATAGCCTTTAATAACATATCTAGCGATAGTATTAAAATCATTGTCAGGAGCCTTTTTAACAGGAGCTACCGGAGTTTTGACTTCGCTTTTTAGATAAGTCTCTACAATATTAACAAGGCTTTTTGTATAGCTGGAGGAAGTCGCCCATCCGTCCTCCTTTAGCTTTGTAGCATATTCTACATAATTACTAGCCTCTTTTAGGTTGGCGTAACGCTTCGCCTTAATAAAATCAAAATAGCCAGCAATTCCGCTTTCAATATCCGGATAAGCTCTAAAGCTTCCTTTAACGGTTACGAGCTTTCCGTTAATTTCCTCTTTGGTTGAGAGTTCCGCTTTTTCTCCTTTCCAGCTTCGTCCGGTTTTCATTCCAAAGAAATTATTATATTTTTTAGCAAGTTGGGACTTTCCCCAAGCACTCTCTAAAATAGCCTGTGCTAAAATACACTCTACGCAATATTTACCTCCGGCGTATTTTACAATTAAAGGCTTTAAAGTATCAATAAATTTTTTTTGTTCTGTATTCATATGAACCGCCTTTCATATTATTAAAGGGCTGGTAAATTTCCAGCCCTTTAAAATAGGAGTTATGAGTATTTTAATCAGCAATATAAAATACAACCTGATTTTCGTTGTTATCTACAGCGTAACCCTTGCGAGCCTGTTCTCCGTGGATAACTACGCGCTGACGCTTGTTAACTTCTTCCCAGCTGTAACGCTCGCCAAAGTGACAAGCAACGGCTTCGATGTCGTGGATATAAGCAAGAATGCCAGTCTGTGTAACAGTTCCAGTGCTGGTTTCGTCCTCGGGGTCGATAAAGTCGTCGTGCTGTACAGAAATTTTAGAAACATCGCTAAAAGCATAAGCTCCGGAGGTTCCTTGGGTCTGCCAAAAGTTAACTTCTGTATATCTAGGAAGTGCTACCAGCTCATTGTGGAAGGTATCGCTTTCCAAATACATTTCAGAAGCAGAAGCTACAGCCGTTAGGATTTCTACAACGTTGTATTCTCTAGGAGTAAACTTGGGCATATGTCCGGAGTTAAATCCAACGCTCATATCTTCCATATACTTAACAGTATTAACAACTTGCTGGGAGAAGTATCTCAAAAAGTCCTTATCCTTTAAGCAAGTAGCAACGGTTAAAGCGGTAGAACCAGCTGGAAGTGTTGAGTTGTATTCTGCTAACAAGTTTCGAGCTCGTCCGGATTTAATTACGGAAGCGATACCAGTATTAGCAGATACGCGCTCGAGAGCTTCAATTTGCACCTTCATAGAGTTATCAAGATATACATAAATGCCCGATACAAAAGAAAGCATTTCTGCCTCGCCTGTGAAAGCCGTCATAATCTGCGCGATAGGTCTAACAATTTCCACGCTCCAAGTTCCCTGACCTCCGAACATTAAAACACGGATTTCAGGAGAATTATTAACATCGTATGGAGATACCTGATTGTAGGTTCTAGCTCCGGTTGAGCTATCGATTGCTGGAATTTCAAAAGCTGGGTTGTCGTCTGCGTCTGAAAGACCATAATGCACTTTCTGAACGTAAGCGCCCCACTCTGTATCCTCGCGCAAAATTCCGCGTGACTTAGGATTGTAAACCCTCATAGCGTAGATGGTTCTATTAATTCTGTTTGCGAGAGAACCGTACCAGCGCTCATACATACTAATAGAGTTGTCGCTCTGTCCGTCTCCTAACACCTTTCCCATAGATACAAAATCGGTTGTCTCAATAGCGGAAGCTAAAGCTGTCTGTCCGATTGCGTCGTGGAAAGCGTCGTTAACAATAGTTCCAATTTGTGAAATAATTTGCTGTGCCATTTTAAACACCTTTACCTTTCTTTTTAATTCTTGGAGTTAATAAGCTCTTTCAAAGTGTCCACAGTTTCTATGAGCGTTGTTAGTGTGCTCTGTAGGTTGTCGTGAAATTTCCAGTCTCTAAACAGGAAATATACTACAACTGTAACCGCTACGCCGTTGTTAACTATCATATTAACAAAGGGCTCAATAGCCGGAACCTCTGATAATAAGCAAGCCATAGAGCTATTACCTCCTTTCGTGTTTCTTCATTTAGATTATACAATCTAATTGCATACAATACAACTACAAATATATTGTACTAATATAAATACAATATTTTTTGATTTATCCTATTGCAATATAATTGTAGATTGTTATAATGGTATTATCAAAAAGGAGTTAGTACAAAGGAGGTACAAAATGAAAATTACATTTTATTACAATGACGGAGATATTTATGAGCAAGAGCTCACGGAAAAAAGAGATGTTATGGCTATTGAGTGCGGAGTTTTAAGAGCTCTATATAGTATAGCTCTCAACAATCCGGAAAATTTTAAAGAGCATTATATGACAGGATATAAGGTGGAAGACGATAAAGGTAATTTATTAGATAGTCATATTTATAAAGCGGTTGAAAGGAGAAAATAACATGGCACGTTTTGAGTTAGAGAAAAATCTTGCGCACTTACAAATTTTAATTAAACAAAATCACACAGAGGTAAAAGCGCTGGAACTGGATACCTCCGGCGATTGTCCGGCTGTTATCATTTGGTATGATTATAAAAATCATATTACAGCATATACATATTCTAAATTATTATTTAATTCAGATGATGACCCTCTCGACTTATATCGCCGGATTTTAGATGACATTTTAGATACAGCTTTTGTATCGCAACATAAAATGGTATAATGCCAATAACTGGCTTTATATAGAAACTATATTTTTTTATTAAAGAAAGGAGTAATACATTATGGGTATTGCAGAAAAATTTAACAAAGGAAGTAAATTTACATTTAAGGCAGACTTGCCGGAGAACGTAAGCCCTAACTTTATGGGTGCAAAGGAGCTGACAGAGGAAAAAGATACTCTTGTAGTAAGAAGTTTTTACCTCAATAAAAAAGGAAAATTCGACCATTATGTCGTAATCTGCACAGGCGAGCACTACGACCTCCCTGTATTTTTGGACGCTCCCCAACATATGAATGACACGTTTTCAGAAATGTATGGAGACGCCGAAGCTATCGAACAGATTAACGCTGGAAAGCTTGGCGTTTTCGGTTATGAGTATCAGAGCGATAAGAGAAAAGAGCCCTGTTATGGTTTGACGTTTAAGGATTTATAGGAGGCGCTTTATGGGACAGTTAGATGACAATTTTTTTAAACAATACAATGAGATTTATCATCCAGCGCCTACAGTAGTTAACCCTGTAGAGGGTGCTGGTATAAGAAAGCCAAAAGAACCGGAAGCTCCGGAAGAACCGAAAGCTCCGGAAGAGCCGAAAACTCCGGAAGAACCAAAAGCTCCGGAAGAACCAAAAGCTCCGGAAGAACCAAAAGCTCCGGAAGAACCAAAAGCTCCGGAAGAACCAAAAGCTCCGGAGGAATAAAATAACAGCTAGAGAGGAGCTATTTTATATAGCTCCTCTTTTTGTTTAGGAGGTGGACTATGTTTGATTATAAAAGGCTGGGGCTTCTTTGTAAGGAGTTCCGATGTAAGAAATTAAAAAAGACACAGAGCGAAGTCGCAGAAGAGTTAGAGCTTACTGTTTCCAGCATTTCAATGTTTGAAAATGGGAACTCTAGGAGCTGTGATATTTTGCTCTATTATTTAGTTAATGGATTTCCAACCAATTTATTAGAAGATATATAGGAGGTTAATTATGGAGAATATACCAAGCGGAAGCTGGACGACCCGAGAGCTCCGAGATTATATCCGGAAACATACACAGCAAATTAACATTGACTTATATCAGATGTACGAAGAGGGAAAGACGCCCACAAAAGCCGTACTACGTGAGCGCGAGAAGTTAATACAGTTAGGAACAGGAAAAGAGACAAGAGCCGGAGGTATTGGTTTAGGCTTATCAAATAAACGAAAAAGCGAACTAATACAACAAGCGCGAGCTATTCGTGACTTTGAGGCTATCGACTATGAAAGCCCCACAGCTCGAAGAAAATACAGCTCGCAAATAGATAAGGCATATAGAAAATACTCGAAGCGAAAAAGCGCGACCGGACAGCCAAAACTATCCAAGAAGAGCTATGTCGATTTCGTTGAAACGCTAGGAGCTGTAGGCGATAAAGTTCTACAGGAGTTCGGCTACGAAAGTATTAGCGAAGAATACAAAAACAGTACCGGAAAACAGCGAACTAACTTTTTACAGGCTATGGTTAAAGTACATAAGCAATTAGAGGGAACTGGAGCAAGCGGAGAAGATCTAATTGACGCTTTGCATAATGAACTACAAAATTTCTAGGGGTTACAATGATTTTATACGACGGTCAATTTAAAAACTACGATTTTAATAACTATCATAAGAAGCGCCAGCACAGAAAAGGGAAAAGCGTTAAAAAATATTATGACGACATTTTCACTTTTGATATTGAAACGACTAGCGCTTGGATAAACGAACACGGAAACGTTATAAAATATAAAAGAGGTAAAAGCTCGGAATACTGGAACAGCCTCCAGCCTTTATCTATTTGTTATATTTATATGTTTGGAGTTAATGACGTAGTTTATTATGGTCGGACGCTGGAAGACTTTTATAAAATGCTGGGAGATTTACCGAAAGACGGTAAAATTATTATATGGGTGCATAACTTAAGTTGGGAGGCTCACTTTCTTTTTAATATCCTAACAGGCGTTAAAATGTTTTGTAGAACACCTCATAAGCCTATGAAATTAACCTGTGATGATTTTCCTAACATAGAGTTCCGCTGTACTTATATGTTAACAAGGTTATCGCTTGCGAACTGGGGAAAGTCTTTAGGTATTAAAAAATTAGTTGGAGATTTGGACTATAATAAAATTAGAACGCCGATAACACCGTTAACAGAAAAAGAGCTTGGTTATTGTGAGCGCGATTGTATTGTCGTCTATGAGGGTATAAAAAACTACCTAAAACAATATGGAAGACAGGAAGAAATACCATTAACACAAACCGGAACTGTGCGCCGAGTAGTTAAAGATAAGCTTATGAGCGACGAGGACTATAACAAATTCATTAAGACGCTAGTCCCTAAAAATGCAAAAGAGTATAAAATGCTACAGCACGTTTTTGCCGGAGGCTATACGCACGCAAACAGAAAGTTTGCCGGTCAAATTTTAAAAGCAAGCGCTGGCGAGATACTCGGTCAACATTATGATTTTACGAGCGATTATCCGTTTCAACTCTGCTCGAGAAAATACCCCTATACTCCTTGGGCTTATATTCCGGATAAAACTATACCGGACGAAAATACCTATAATGATGTCGCCTATATTATGGAGCTAAAATTTACGGAGCTACGCTGTGAGACGTGCAATAGTTATATTCAAGTTGTGAAATGTTCGACCGACAGCCGGATAACTCGAAGCGATAACGGAAGAGTATTAGAAGCCAGCGAGTTGTCTATAACAATAACAGAACAGGACTGGCTTATTATAAAAAATATGTATTCTTTTGAAAGCGTCGAGGTTATAAAGCTATATAAATCATATAAGCAATATCTACCGAAAGCTTTTATAGAGTACGTGCTGGAGCTCTACGGAAATAAAACGAGCCTTAAAGATTTAGAAGACCCTCTTTCTGTAGAGCTATATAAAAAAAGTAAAGAGCACATTAACGCGCTTTTCGGAATGACTGTAACAGCCTTATTGCAAAGTGATATTATTTTTGATGAGGAAACGCTGGAGTGGAAAATAGATAAATTAACCGAGAGCCGTGTTAATGAGCATTTAGATAAACTCCGGAACTTTAACCAAAGAGAAAAGCGTTATTTCCTTTCCTATAGCTGGGGCATATATTGTACAGCTTATGCGAGAGTTTCGCTTTTTATGTGCTTGCTGGGTTCGGATTTAATCAATACAACGGTATCCGATACCAGCGAAAACTATAAGGACGACGTAGAGCTATACGCGGATACAGATAGCTTATTCTTAATAGGCTCGCACGATTTTAGCTGGTACAATAAATGGTGTGATGAACGTCTAGCTGAAATGTGCAAATTTCACGGAATAGACTTTTTAAAAACTCGACCAAAGACAAAGAAAGGAAAAGAAAAACCTCTTGGGTATTTTCTCCGTGAAGATGATTTTATAGAGTTCCGCACTCTTGGAGCAAAGCGTTATTGTGAGAGACGAACCGACGGAAAGCTATATATAACAATTTCAGGCATTAACAAGGAGGCTGTATATATGCTAAAAGATGATATAAAAAACTTTAAAAATGATTTTGTTTTCGATAAGGATTTCCCGACGGTTACAAAAAAGCTACCTATTTATATTTCCAATATGCCTCCTGTAACTTATCCGGACGGATACAGAGCAGACTATAAAAGCGGTGTAGCTTTGCGTCCTAACGGTTATAAAATGCACATAGAGGACAATTATAGTAAGTTAATAAGATACGCAGAAATAGAAAGCGGAGACTTGCCGGAGACTTTCGTTAATTCTATGCGTGGAAAGTGGGTTTAATATGGCAAAGAAAAAGAAAAAATACGATATAACTAAATTAGTGGAAACAGGAGCACAATATCTTATTCCGTTAGGAAAGCGCTCCAACGGTAAAACGTATCAGGTGCGGAAGAAAGTCTTGGAGGACGCCTACACAGGGCGAGGAAATTTTGTTTACTTGAGACGCTACCGCGACGACATTAAACAAAGCTATGTTCAAAGCTGGTTTGAGGACGAAAATTTTAACATTGAGGACGTAACCAACGGAGACTATAACACAGTTATTTGCTGGCAAGGATTTATATTTTTCGGAAAGTATGACGACGAAACAGGCAAAACAGAAAAAGGCGCTCGTATAGGTCGATATTGTGCTTTAAATGAGGACTATCGCTATAAGTCGCAAAGCTTTCCTCATACGATAAATATTGTATATGAGGAGTTTGTAACAGATGGTATTTACTTAAACAACGAGCCCAACCGTTTACAACAATTTGTTTCTACTGTTTTCCGTGATGAACAAGGCAGAGTATTTTTAATAGGAAATACGCTCTCTCGTGTATGTCCTTATTTCTACGAGTGGGGATTGTCTAACACCTTGCGTCAGCCACAGGGTACAATAGAAATATATAACAAACATATGGAAGACAGCCACGGAAACGATGTTATTGTTAAAATAGCCGTAGAAAATTGTAATAATGACGGAGTTAATAGCGGTATGTTCTTCGGTAATACAGCAAAACAGATTGTCTCCGGAGAATGGGACGTTGAGCCTTTCCCTAGATTGCCAAAAGTTGTGGAGGCATACGACACCATTTATAAATTAAGCGTATGCTATCAGGATTTTATTTTTGGCTTACAGCTTTTATGCGATTATAGAGGTGCTGTATATCTGTATATTACTAATATGGATAAACCTTTTGAGGATTGCCGTATAATACAAGAGGATTTTAGCGAGAATATAAAAATAACTAGCTCATTGGATAATAAAAGCAAAGCAGAAATGAAAATGCGAGAGTGTTATAAAAATAATAAGACTTGCTACAGCGACGATTTAACGGGGACAGACTTTAAAAACGTCCTCGCTCAATTCCCTATATTTTAGTTAACCGCAAGCCCCTCCAAGGAGGGGCTTTTGTTATGCACATTTTGTGGATAAGTTGTGGATAAGGTAGAATGTTTCACGTGAAACATTGTGGCAGAGTTGAGGCGGAGTCGCTCCAAGCCTGGGGCTATGCTGTCGCCCTTTCGTTTCGCCTCTCGCTCCAGCCCTGTTTCGCCTCTCGCTCCAGCCCTGTTTCAAGTATGGGTCAGGTCGGGCGCGCGCGTATTAAATCTAGATTTAATTTTTGTATCAAATCAAATTGCGCACAATCGAACCGCCCCTTGTAACTTT
>ODAI010776381.1_pt1 | contig 12835 bp, 10 predicted proteins | sample 1539321 | NCBI WGS metagenome assembly ODAI01 (sample SAMN02144231, study PRJEB22623) | gut metagenome | biome: sheep rumen | host: Ovis aries | place: New Zealand | reverse complement strand
GGATGAGCATGTGCTTGTTGTCGTGCAGGTAGAAGAGCGTCCGGATCGCGAACGGAAGCTGCGTGGTGAACTTCGCGATCTGATCCTCGCCAATGAATTTGATGAGCGCCTCGGGGATCATCACGGCGAGAACCGTGCAGACGCCGACGAACACGACGAGCGTAAAGGCCGGGTACATGAGGGCGCTCGTCGTCTCGCGCTTCGTGTCCGCGATGCGCTTGAAGGTGTTCGACAGGCGCGAAAGCGCCTGGTCGAGGCGGCCGTTCTCCTCGCCCGTGTGGATCGTCTCGCGCATGAGAGGAGGAAACGCCTTGCGGCAGCGGGGATCCGACATCGACGCATACAGGCTGTCGCCGACGCGGAGGTGCTCCAGAACGATGAGGAGCTTCTTCTTGAGCCACGGATTCGGCGTCTCCTCCAGCGTCATCTGCACGATCTGCAGCATCTGGACGCCCGAAGAATAGAGCGCGCGGAAGATTTCGCACATGAGCGCGAGCTCGGCGGTGGTGACGCCGAAGCGCGGAATCCGGACGCGGAGCTTGTTGAACGCCGCAAGCCGCTCCTTCCAGGTCTTCTCGGTGGAAGCCTGGACGAGCAGCACGTTCCAGCCGCGGGCCTGCAGCTCGGTGCGCAGGAGCGCCTCGGTGGCGCTCTCGAACGCGCCGCGGAGGACGGCGGGGTTTTCGCGGGTGCGGTAGAGGACGTTGAAGGAGGGCATGTCTACAGATCCTCGGAAGCGAGATCCTTGAGCGAGATCGAGGCGATCTCCTCCAGCGACGTGATGCCGGCGGCGACCATGTCGACGCCGTCTTCGATCATCGGGCGGTAGCCGGAATGCTCCCGGGCGATTTCCTCGAGCTGGCGGGACGGCAGATTGCGCTCGATGCCGGAAACGAGCTCCGGCGATGACGCCGCCATTTCCATGACGGCGATGCGGCCCGAATAGCCGCTTCCGTTGCAGCGAAGACAGCCGCCGGGGCGGCGGACCGTGGCCGCCGGGGCGGTGAGAGCCGGGAGATACGGCTTGAGGCGGCTATGCGAGAGCATGTCGGGAAGTGCCGCCGGATCGATCACGTTCGCCTCCTCCTTCCCGCAATGCTCGCAGAAGCGGCGGACGAGACGCTGCGCCTGCACGAGGCGCAGCGTGGAGGCGACGAGAAACGGCGTGACGCCGAGGTCCTGGAGACGCGAAACGGAGCCGAGCGAATCGTTGGTGTGGAGCGTCGCGAGGATGAGGTGGCCCGTGAGGGCGGCCTGGACGGCGATCTGCGCCGTTTCGGAATCGCGGATCTCCCCGACGAGCATGATGTCCGGGTCCTGGCGCAGGAGCGAGCGGAGAGTGGCGGCGAACGTGACGCCGGCGGCGTCGTTCACCTGCGTCTGGTTCGCGCCCCTGATCGAGTATTCGACCGGGTCCTCGATGGTGACGATGTTCTTGCGGTCGCCGAAAACGTCCTCGCGCAGGAGGTGCAGGAGCGCGATGTTGAGCGTGGTCGTCTTGCCCGAGCCGGTGGGACCGGTCACGAGGACGATGCCGTCACGGGTCCGGAGGGCGGTGTCGAACCGCTTGAGAAGAACGGGATCCCAGATGGCGCCGGCGAGACCCTGGCGGGAGAGTTTGCCGAGCGCGTCGGGATCGAGAAGACGCATCACCATCTTCTGGCCGTGGACGACGGGAATGGCGGACACGCGCACATCGAGGACGTGCAGGTGCCCGCCCTCGGTGTAGGAAATGCGAAGGGAGCCGTCGAGCGGCCGGCGGTTGTCGCTGATGTCCATGTCGGCCTGAGCCTTGATCCAGGTGACGAACTGGGACATCACCCGGAGCGACACGTTGCGGGCGAGGTATTCGAGAATGCCGTGGACGCGGATGCGGATGCGGCCGCCGCCCTCCATGGGCTCGACGTGGATGTCGGACGCATGGCGGGCGATGGCCTCCACGATCCACGCGCGGCTCTGCTTGATGACGGGATCGTCCCCGGACTGGGGATCCATCGGCACGGGTTCGCCGGCGTTCGCGGTCCGCGCCGGACCCTCATCCACCACGACGCTCTGGAAATAGGCACGGTTCAGGACGAGCTTGAGGAGGTCCGGCGGCATCCACACGAGAACGACGGGAAGACTGCGCGCGGTGTCGGGATGCAGGTTGAAGAAGTTCTGCATCCGGTTCCAGAGCTGGGTGGAAAGATACGGACGGACGGAGATGCGGGCGGAGACGCGGACGAAAACGTAGAGCGTCTCGGGGCCGAACTGCTCGTCGGACACGATGCCGGAAGGCAGAAAGCCCTCCTGGTCCATCAGCGTCGCGGGCTGCTCCTGGGCGACGTCGGCAAGCATCGAACCGGATTCGGCGCGGACGGACTTGTTCATGCGCTGCATGAAGTCCCAGTCGCAGATGGCATCGAGAAGGGGCTCGCCGTCGAGCTTGTCGGACGCGGTCGGGCGGACGGCGTCCCGCCGACCGGTCTCCCAGCGGCCGGTCCCGGAGCGGTCGCCGCGCGCCTTTCGCTCCGCCTCTTCGCGGCGGCCGACTTCGAAGGCGCGGACAAACATCGCCTCGGAAAGGTTGGCGTTGCGAGCCCGGATGTTCTGGCAGATGAACCCGGAACCCGGCAGGGCGGCGGGAACCAGCGGGGGCGCAAGCGGCGGCGGCGGACCGCCGGAAGCAGATGGAGGATCGCGGACCGAGGCGCCCCACCCGCGCCCGCCCGCGCCGCCTCCGGCACCGTTTCCCTCTCCGGACTCCTTGCCTCCGACAAGCCACCATCCAAGCATTCCGGGTTCCTCCGTTTCCTACCATCCAGACGACAGGGTGAGACACAGCAAATCGCACACGGGGCGATTCGCGGGATCCCGGTACCGGAAAAGAATCGCGTTGCGGGAAAGCACGCTGCGCTTGTCGAGCAGCAGCGCGTCGCCCTCGGGGAAGGTGATGCTGTCGCCGAGCTTCGCCTCGTAGCCGCCCTCGAAACGCACAAGCGAGTAGTTGGCGCCGCTGTCGAGCACCCGGTATTCGAGCGAGAGATCGGGCCAGCGGTCGCGGAAAGCTGCCGCGGGATTCGGATCGGAGTACACAACCTCCAGCCACGCGCAGTGGCTGGTCACGCAAAGGACGCGGAAACCGCAGAGATTGCGCTCGAGGTCCGGCGCGATCAGGGCCTTGTTCGGCTTTCCGGGCGGCACGTGGAGCCGGGCGTAGATCCGGCTTCCCCCGATCTGCATGTAGCCGGCGCGCCCATACAGCGCGATCGACTTTTTCCAGATCGGGAACAATTTCGGCAGCTCGACGCGGATTTCGTCCGACGCCTCGCCGACCTGCAGCACGATCGACCCGGCAGGGCGGATGCCGGAAAGGTTGACCTTCCACGCGCGTTCGGACGCATTGGTCTCGATCGACCACGAACGCCAGAGCGGCGAGTCAAGCGACTGCTTTTCGGGACCGAAGGACGCGAGTCCCTTCTCCACGAGCGCCTCGATCGGCGTTTCGCCGAACTGGCGGTACTGGCGCGGCTTCACGGAAAAGGAGCCTTCTCCGCGACCGCCGGTCTTGGACGCCTCGGCCTTCACCTCGAATTCATCCGTCGTGCTGCGAATCGAAAGTTCGATCGACGGAACGACGCCCAGGGCGTCGGAAAACACCTTGAATTCCTCTTTTCCGGGACCGCCCGACGGAGCCTTCCAGGCGTTTCCGGCGGTCTGCGTCTTTTGGGAAAAACCGGGAATCGGGATCCTTCCGTCGTAGGCGAGTTTCCCGAGAAGTCCCAGCGCGAGGAGCGGGAGCAGGACGACCGACGCCGGCGTCTTGTTGTTTTTCTTTGCCATCTCGTGACCTCCTTACTTTCCCGCCTTCCCGAACGTGGCGGCGTCCGGCTGCGCCCCGGGCGCCGCGCCGTCGAGCAGCACCGGGACGATGCCGTCCATTTCAAAACGCACCACACCGCCGTCCCCGGAAAACCGAATCTCGGCCGACTCGGGCTCGTACCCCCAACCGGCGCCGAAGAAGCAGCGGAGGCCGTCGGCGACGGCGGAGACGGCGACCGGGGCGTTCGTGGACGAAAAGCCGTAGTGCCACGCGGCGAACGCGCAGCGCGACGTCCTGTCCGGCCGACCGGCCACGACAAGGTGACGGCCGCCCGGGTTCGCCGCCGTCGGAAAACGAACGGTGAAGCGCTGGTCGGCGTCCCCCGGGAGGGCGGGCACGGGAGGAACTCCGGGCGGCAGGACGCCGGTTTCGGCGCCGAGCGCGAGGAGATTCACCGTCTCGTGCTCCGGGGCCCGCCTTTCGCCGGGCGTGGCGTCGAACGGATCGAACAGCGCGGCGCGGATGGCGTTGGTGAGTCCGCAGACCTTGTCGTCGAGACTGCGACGGGACGCCTTGATGTCGTCGACTTTCGGCATGCGGGCCTGAAAGGCCCGGAGTGCCACCGCCTCCACGAAATTGGAGCCGCGCATGAAGGAATCCATTTTCCGTTCCCACGGCAGGCGCCCGGTGGTGGCGACCTGCCAGAGGCGGTAGAACTCCGCGGCGACATCGCGCGACTGGAAATCAAACGCGCTCGGGTCGAAATGCTGCCTCATCCATTCGCCTGGATCGAGGGAACGCTCGTATTCCCGGATCTTCTTCTCCTGCCGAGCCCGGTTCCTCGCGTCGAGTTTCAACTTCAGATTTTCGACCGTCTTCTCCTCGCCGCCCGACTTCGACGCGCCGAGTTTCATCTTGCGAAGCTCGGCGGACATGTTCGCGAGGGCGGCGACGACGGAATCGAGCTGCGGGGAAACGGGGAGGAGCGGCGCGCCGGGAAGCGTCCAGGACGCATCGACGGATTCCCCGGCCATGCCGCCGTCGGCGAACTTGAGAACTGCGGCGGACGGAGCGTTGGACGGGGCCCACGGCCGCGCGGCGAGCGCAATGGCGTTTGTGGCAAAGGCGCGGATCTCGGCGCCTTTCTCTTCGCCGAACGGCGCGAGCGTGCGCCACTTCACGCCGAAGGACAAAGGCCGGGCGTCGGAAATGGAGGCGTCCGAATGCACGAGGTCGCCGTCCTTCGCGGGCCTGAATCTGATCATGGCCGAATCCGGAGCCATCGCGGGGCCGGCCTGCAAATCGTCGCGCGGCAGGCCGGGCGCCGAGGCAATGGAGGCCACGGCGTCGAGCGCATTGGTGAACGCCGCGCCGGACGGCACCCAGACGAGGCGCAGGTACCTGGCCCACGCCAGATAGTCCCCGCGAAGGTCGTTCCATGCGTCGGAGATCTCCCAGACGCGGTTCGCCGTCGTCTGCAAAGACTCGACGCGGTTCGTCTCTCCTCGGGGGACGTAGCCAAGCGTCACCACGTCGGCAAACGTCGGGCGCAGGGAAACGGACCTGACCCACAGGCCGAATCCGACCGCGGCGAGCAGCACGGCGACGACCGACGCGGCGGCGACGCGGCGCAAAGACGCCTTGCGCTGCCAGTAGAACGACGAATAATCGAGAACGTAGGCCATGGTCTAGTTGCCTCCCTGGAGGGCCATTCCGAAAGCGATGCAGGCGGGACCGAACCGGCGGCGCACTGGTTCGAGCGCCGAGGGTTCCACGTGCACGTTCGCGTTCGCGAACGGGTCCCAGACCGGAAAAGAAGCCCCGGTCGCGCCTTCCGGCGCGAGCAGCAACGGCACGGGATCCGAAGAGAGCGTCGGGTGCGACCCGCGCACGAAATCGATCCATTCGCGCACGAGCTGCGGCTCCACTTCCTGTCCTTCCAACAGCTGGTATTCGACGCCGTCCACGAGCCGCCACTCGTCCATGACGCACGAAACCACCGTCGCTTCGCCGGGTGCCACGACGATGCGGCAGACGCCGTCGGCGAGCACGTTGTCGGGGCAGAGCTGCGAAAAGAGATTGGCCAAAGCCGCGACCGGGGACGCCACGTGAGGCGCGGCGATTTTGCGGGCACGCCAGTTCTTCACGTCCGACAGGATCGCGGATTTCACGGCGCCGCCGCCCACGAGATGCCTGCGGCCGGGACCGGCGATCTCGGCGCCGCAAAGGACGACGGACTCGGCGACGCTGTTGAAGCGCTGCTCGACCTGGGTCTGAAGCAGCGCCGCTTTCTGGAACTCCGCCCCTTCCGGCACGTCGATCGCGAGCGAAAAATGGTTCATGGCGCCGCTCTTGCGGGTGGGAGTCACCCAGAACGGCGTCTTGCCGACGCGGGAAGCGAGTTCCGCGGCGAATCCCCTGTCGCGCAGGGAGCCGTCAAGGCACCAGTTCACCCACCAGCCGTCGCGGCCGCCGCGCACGGCCATGGCGATCGCCTGCGCGCCCTGGAGCGCGCAACCGACGCACGGACGCGGGAGAGCCGCCTCGAAGTCGCGTTGGAATATCGTTTTCATGGATCGGAGTGTTTCGGAAGCATCAGCGGAAATGGGACGGGGAAACGAGGCGCATGAGTTCGGCGCGGGGGGCGACGCCAAGTTTCGACATGGCGCGCCGGAGGTAGGTGCCCACGCTGGAAACGGAAATGCCGAGCAGGGAGGAAACCTCCTTTTCCTGCGCGCCGCCGACGATTTTGCCGACCACGGCGCGCTCGCGCTCGGAAAGGGAGGAAAGAGGGGACTTCGCGACGCCGGCCGCGACGGCCGGGTCGTTGCGCCAGAATTTGCCCCGGTCTCCGGCCGGAACCGCAAAGGAGCGGTCATCGAGGAGAAGGGAACGCAGCGTCTCGAAGCGCACACCCTTCGTGGCGTACGCATCGGCCCCGAGCTCGAAGGCCCGGTTGCGGTACATGAGATTGTCGAACATGGAGACCATGACGACGCGGGATCGCGCAGCCCCTTCACGGGGGCGCATGATTTGCCGCATGCTTTTCAGCACGTCGAAGCCGGAAGCGGAGCCGCCGAGGTCGATGTCGAGCATGACGACGTCGGGGCGGAGAGCCGCCGCCTTTTCGACGGCGGAGGGGGCGTCGGAAGCGATGCCGACGAGTTCCAGCGCCGGATCTTGCGCGAACTGGCGCGAGAGGACGTCGAGAAGCATCGTCTGGTCGTCGACGAGAAGGAGGCGTCGGCGGACCGGCTCACGGTTCGCGTTCATGCCGCCGCCTCCTTTGCCACGGGGATGCGGAACGAAACCTCCACGCCGCCATCGCGATGGCGGCGCACCGAGAAGGAACCGTCCGCGGCGCGGACGCGCTCGCGAAGGAGCGTGAGCCCGAGTCCTTCGCGGATGGCCCCCGTTCCGGTTCCGTTGTCGGAAACCGAACCGGAAACCCGGCCGTCCGATACGGCGACCTTCACCTCGACGCGGTCGCCGTCGGAATGGCGGGCGGCGTTGACGACCGACTCCTGCACGATCCGCATCACGGTCATGACCGTCGGTTCCGGCAGGTCGTCCACGGGCCCCTCGAAGGAAAAACCGATGCGCTGGCGGCCCGCTTCGCCCATCGTTTCCGACAGGCCGCGAAGCATCGCGGAAAGACCGAGGGAACCGACCGGCTTCGGATACAGGGTCCGGGAAACGCCGCGAACGAGCGCGAGCAACCGGTCGATCGCGGCCTCGCAGCGCCCGAACGAACCGCCGAGCGGCGCTCGGCGCGCGAGGTCGAGTTCCATGCGAAGCGCGGTGAGACCTCCGCCGATCTCGTCGTGGAGGACGCTCCCGAGCATTTCGCCGCGCGAATCGCGGTCCAGCTGGAGCGCCCCGACGGCCTGGCGGAGCTTCTCCTCGCGCGTTTCGAGATCGCGCGTCCGCAGGAGGTAGAACCGGAGCTCCACGACGGCAAGCGCGAGAATGACGAGCGTCCCGTACCCCATGGCGACCATCGGGAAATAGATGCGGAACGAAACCGCGCCGCCATCGCGCACGGCCATGTACGTCCCCGCATACAGGCCGGTGCCGATGGCGAGCAGCACAACGGCGAGGACCATTGTGGAGAGCATGGCGACGAGCGAGACGGACGGACGGGGCATGACCGTTGAAAAGTTGAAAGGTTGAAAGGCTGGAGGGGAACGGGGAATCAGAAGAAGCCGAATTTTTTTCTGGGGGAGGCGGAAGGATTCGACGGAGTGGCGGACGGACCGGTGACGGGCGATGGAGAAGGACGATTCTCGCCGTTCCCCGCCGCCCCGCCCGGGCTTTCCGGAGCGCCTCCGCCTTTCTCGCGGCGCTCGAATTCGCGTGTGCGGATGGCGATCTCCAGATCGGTCGTGCGGTTGGAAAACGCAAGGGCGTCCTCCTTGGAGATGTCGCCCCGCTCCCAGGCGTCGAACAGGGACTGGTTTTTGGAAACCATGCCGTACTGGAGCGAACCGTCGCGGATCGCGTCGTCGATCTTGGCGTATTCCCCGTCCTTCACGAGACTCGCGATAAAGGGAGTGTTGACCATGATCTCCTGCACGCAGACGCGACCCTTTCCGTCCGCGCGGGGCACGAGGCTCTGGCAGACGATGCCGCGGAGCGTGGTGGCGAGCTTGAGGCGGATCTGGCGCTGCTCGTCGGGCGGAAAGGTGTTGACGATGCGGTCGACGCTCTGCTTGGCGTCGTTGGTGTGGAGCGTCGAAAGGACGAGGTGGCCGGTTTCGGCGGCCTGCGTGGCGATGCGCATCGTCTCGGCGTCGCGCATCTCGCCGACGAGGATGACGTCCGGGTCCTGGCGGAGGGCGCGGCGGAGCGCCTCGGCGAACGAGGCGGTGTCGATGCCGACCTCTCGCTGGTTGATGAGGCACCTGAGATCGTCGTGGACGAATTCGATCGGATCTTCGATCGTGATGACGTGGAGGCCTTCGGTCTCGTTGAGCTCGCGCATCATCGCGGCAAGCGTGGTCGACTTGCCGGAGCCGGTCGGACCGGTGAGAAGGACGAGTCCCTGCGCGTTGTGGGCGAGGGTCTTCAGGACCGGCGGAAAGCCGAGTTCGTCGAGCGACTTGATGGCGCGCGGAATGCAGCGCATGACGACGCCCGGCTCGCCCATGCGACGAAAGACGTTCACGCGGAAACGGTCGCGGACGGAGGCCGGCTGGTAGGAGGCGTCGAGTTCCTCCTCCTCCTCGAAACGGCGGATCTGGCGCTCGGTGAACATCGAGGACACCATCTCCATGACGCTTTCCCGGGTCAGTTCCGGCTCGTCGAGTTCACGGAGCGCGCCGTCAACGCGGACGATGGGCTTGCGGCCGACCTTGAGATGCAGGTCGGACGCGCCGGCCTCCACCATTTCGAGGAGCAGTTTGTCGATGTACTTCATCACCAGGGGGATTCCGACGTGTCGGGAGCGGAGCGGACGGGAGAAGCTGCGCGGGGAGGCGGCACGGAAGGGGCGCCCCTTGCCGTGGCCGGAGCCGGTGCGGATTGCGCCTTGGTCGTGGCGGCGAAGCGCGCGTACTCCTCCGGCGACATCGCCTCCATGTCGATGAGCTTGTCCACGCTGAGGCCGAACCCGTGGAGGTACTCGACGAGAGAGGAGGCGCGGTTGGCCTTTTCAAGCGCGGCGCTGTAGCGCAGCACCCCGTCGCGGATCTTGCACGCGAGCGAATATTCGAGCGGACACTGGCCCTCCTTGATGCCCATCGCCATCGTCGCGTAGAGTTTCTGCGTCTGGTTCTCGCGGATCAGGGTGGAGATGGCGGGATTGGCGAGCATGATCTCGCGCCCCGCGACGCGGCCCTTGCCGGTCGCGCGATGCATCAGGGTCTGGCACACGACCGCGCGGAGGACCGCGCCGAGCTGGGTGCGGACCATCTCCTGCTGCGCGGGCGGAAACACGTCGATCACGCGGTCCACGGTCTGCGCGGCGTCGGTCGTGTGCAGGGTGGCGAACACGAGGTGGCCGGTTTCGGCGGCGGTGAGGGCGAGCGAGATCGTCTCGAGGTCGCGCATTTCGCCGACGAGGATCACGTCCGGGTCTTCGCGGAGCGCCGAACGGAGCGCATTGGCGAAACTCTGCGTGTGGGCGTGGAGTTCGCGCTGGGAGACGACGCAGCTCTGCTCGGGATGGACGAATTCGATCGGATCCTCGATCGTGAGGATGTGGTCCTTTCGGGTGCGGTTGATCTCGTCGAGCATCGTCGCGAGCGTTGTCGTCTTTCCGGATCCGGTGGGGCCGGTCACGAGGACAAGGCCGCGCGGGATGCGGGTCAGGTCCATGATCGCGGGCTCGAGGTCGATCTGCTCCGGCGTGAGAATCTTGTCCGGGATGAGGCGGAACACGGCGGCGAGGCCGAGATTCTGCCGGAACATGTTGATGCGGAACCGGACGGAGTGGCCGGGAAGCTGCAGGGCGTAGGAAATGTCGAGTTCCCAGTGCTCGTCGAGCTCCTTGCGCTGGTCGTCGCGGAGGATCGAATAGAGCAGGCGCTCGCTCTGCTCGGCGGTGAGGGGTTCCCAGTCGTTCTGGCGCTCCACTTCGCCGTCGATGCGGAACGTCGGACGGCGACCGGGCGCGAGGTGGACGTCGGAAGCGCCCACCTGGTCGGCAAGCGCCATGATTTCGAAGATTTCGAGAGGCCGGCTCATTTCATCACTCCCGCGACGAGGAACATCAGGCACACGACGAAGACGACCATGTACAGGAAGTAGACAAGGCCGAAAAAGGAAAGGAACGCCGAATTCGACTTCATCCCGAACCAGCACAGGAAATATCCGGTTGCCGCGGCAAGGGCGCCGAACCCGAGAATCCAGGCGAACGAAAAGTTGCCGAGCCGCCAGGGAAAGAACGCGTACCGCAGTTTCCACGACGCCGGAGCCGTCCTGGCGTTTTCGACGGTCCAGGCGAAGAAGGCGCGGCGGCCGGATTCCCACGGCCACGAAATGCCGACGACGGCACCGTCGGAAAACTTGCCGATTCCGTCCGACAGGACGATTTTGAGCGGCGGCGGCGGCGGTTCGGGCCATTTCTCCTGTTCCGCGAGCATCTCGCGGCGAACGAGTTTGCGCCTCTCTTCCAGCGGCATGTCCCATGGACCGCCCTCCTGCACAACGAGAATCCTGCGCCATCGCGGAAGGCTCGTCTCCTCGAGGTCGTTCAATCGGAAGAGCTTGTCGGCCAGTTTTCGATCAGGCCCCGGATCCGCGGAACGGAAGCGCTTGCGCCATGCGGAACAGAGCGAAAGGCCGCGATCCACCCGTTCGGGCAGTTCTCCGGCATTCTGCGCGTCGAGGGCGTCCGCAAGCATTCGGGAAACATCGCTTTCCATGGCTTCCAGTTTTGCCGACAGCGAATGCGCCCTCTGCCACGACACGACGCCCGCGCCGCCCAGGACGAGCAGCGCGGCGACGAGGCAGAAAATCCGGAAAAACCGCCGGAACGGCCGCGAAACCGCGTCCTCGACCGATTCGCCCCAGGCGTTGGCGATTTCCTTTTTCTTGAAGGGATTTTTCATCTCACTTGCCGCTTTCGCGTTGCCTCCGTCCCGTGGGTGTCGTAGGTGACCGCCGAAGCCGACGAGTCTCCCGGTCGCAACCGGACGTCGACCCGAACGACTGTCGACTGTTCTTCGCGTTTGACAACGCTTCCGGAACCGGCCTCTTTCCAATCGAGCACGGTCGTGTATTCGTATGCCGGCGTGACGGCAAGCCGGGTAAACCGGTCGAGCATGAGCGTATCCTGGTTTTCGTCGTCGGATCGAGGCCGCCCGACGGAAACACCGAGCGTCATCCTCAGCCCGCCGCGCTCCGCGCACCTCGACGAAAACCGTTTCACGAAACTTTCCCCGAGATCGTACGAATCATACGTATGCGTTGACTGGATGGCCGTCTCGTCCTTGTTTTCGATTCGCGTTTTGTCGAAAATCGTGGCATGCGTTCCGGCAATCTGGAGACCTTTCGACAACACGGCTTGGACCTCTTGGTTCAATCCAACGGCATCGTGTCCGGAATCCCGTATCCAAAGTCTGGCCGGAGCCATGGACTCGTCTCCGGTTTTGGGCGGCGAAAGTTGCTCCAGCCACACGGCCAAATCGGAACGCGATCCTCCACCGCTACCAAAAAGAGATTGGCCGAGCGGCGTAAGTCCTAGGAATACGACATCCCCCTCGCTCGTATCGGTACCCTGACAAATGTCCGAAAACTGCGCGACATATCGTCTGCCGTATGGATCCAACGTCCACAGTGCGGCAACAAGATCGGAAGACAGGTCGATTTCAACGATGTTGGTATCGCCAACGCTCGACGATTCCGTTCCCAATTCAAACCCGTACCATGAACCATCTTTCGTCGACCACTGGGTCGGTCCGGCATTCGGACCGCGGAAATGCACGTACGGATAACTTTCCGGATTCCGACGTGCCGGATTTTGCGCGTCGCAAGAGTCGAAATGGGCCGGATTTCCCGGCTGGGGAAAGATGTCGGGAGCAGGACACACGGACACTCCGATTTCTCCGCGTAGGGTTTCGAACCCGAATCTGTTTGTCGAAATCGGCAAATATGAACTTCTGTCCACTTCAAGCCAGCGCAATGCCGATCTGGTCGCGAATTCCTGCTGGATTTCGCGTTGCCTGTCGAGTCGGATTTGGACCTGGTTCCGGAACTGGCGCAACCGCCCCAGCCCTGCAAGAACCACCGCAAAGGCAAGCACCAGAACGGCCGTGATCAAAATGCCTCCGTCCCGCGAAGAATTACCGGTCCGCTCCTTCATTTCACGTTCCACAACCGGATCATGCGGTTGGCTCCGATTTTTTTCGTCCGCGTACCGGAACGAGAAGTTTCCAAAGGGACTTCGGCTTCCAACGACACCGACACAAGACCGTTTGCGACATTGGAAACGGCAACGACGGACAGTCGGGAGCCGCAGACCGTCGCATCCAGCGGAAAATCGGCATCCAGTCTTTTCTCGCGGCCCACTAGTTTCAAATTCCCGTTTCG
>ODAI010174950.1_pt1 | contig 12836 bp, 13 predicted proteins | sample 1539321 | NCBI WGS metagenome assembly ODAI01 (sample SAMN02144231, study PRJEB22623) | gut metagenome | biome: sheep rumen | host: Ovis aries | place: New Zealand | reverse complement strand
CCGCCGTCCTCCTATGCTGCGCCTGGTATGAACATAACCCACAGCTCCTGTTCTGGAAGAACGGAAGTCAGTGCACTTTAACAGACGAAATTTCCCATGTATGTTCCGTATTTTTGGAAGTCACCTGAACGTTTCATCCGGGCACCGTTCCAAACGTCGGAGGTGCCTGGACAAAACTCCCGACTTCCAGTTCCAAACCAAACTTCCAGTTCCAGTCAGAAAGGACGCTCTGCCGCAGCCGGTAAAGCGTCCGTGTCATGAAAAGATTATTTGATTCACAGTTGTAAAGGGCTTTTCTGAAGCAGGGACCGGCCAGATACCTTTACCCGTTTCAGCAGGCGGCCTGCAGCAGGTATTGTTCAGCCTCCCCGGCACGCGAATGCCGGGTCTCCATATGTCTGAGAGCTGCAGACATGCCTGAAATAAAAAGTGAATGAAATGACAAAAAACAATTATCCCTGATAATTATTTGCTGTTCACATCCCGTACGCACGGACTGCTTCAGGCGCAGCACCGTTACGAAAGGCCTTGTTTATTCATTGTCCATTGTTTTTCACTGTCGCCGGGCTTCATAAAATGGTATGATAAATGTGTCCGGGGCATACCATCCGGTAAAAATGTCAGGCCATGCCCTACCGAACTTTATCCGTTTTCGCCGGTCCGAAAGGTCCCGAAAACAATACAAGGAGGGGGTAATTTATATGTCTATGGCAGGAATATATTTGGGAATGTTTACACCAATCCAGTATCTGGAGTTCTTTCTCCGTCTGCTGATTGCCTTTATCCTTGGCGGCAGCATCGGCCTGGAGCGCAGCAGACATTTCAAGGATGCAGGCATAAGGACCCATATCATCGTATGCGTTACTGCAGCCCTGATCATGCTGATCTCCAGATACGGCTTTGCGGATCTATCTCAGGGAAACGGCATGGAATTTTACGGAACCAAAGGCGCTGACTCGGCCAGAGTCGCCGCTCAGGCGGTTTCCGGTATTTCCTTCCTCTGCGCCGGCGTTATTATAAAGGTAGGCGGCAACATCAAGGGCCTGACCACCGCTGCCGGCATCTGGATGACAGCCAGCATAGGACTTGCCATCGGAGCCGGCATGTATGTCGTAACAGCCTGTATGGCTCTACTTCTGGGCCTGCTGCACCTCGTTGTCTTTCGTATCCCGATCGGTACAGAAAGCTACGACGGCTATCACCTGACCTTTGTAGTAAAGAGCGAAGACAATTTCGATGAGATCCTGAAGGAACGCATCAAAGTATGGAATGCAAGGATCACGGAACGCAACATCAGATGGAAGCGCAATGACGTAACGGAATTCGATTATGTGATCGTGCTCCATACTCGCAAGCCTATCTTACGTTAGTATGAAGGTTCATACATTCTTTAGGATACTCTATGACAAAATTCATTCCATGTTCTAACAATCATATCCGAAGTCTTTTTTGAATTTATGGATATGAGTTTTCTCAAATACACCTCAGCATCGGCGTAGTTATCAGATTCTATAAAGTTATAGCCGTACCATAAAACACAAAGATATTTCATACTAATTATGAGGTGTTCTACATGTTGCACTAGTTTTATATTGAATCCACCTAGCATTGCTTTTAAATAGTCAAGATTAAAATAATCAGATTCGAACATGCAGAATTCCATAATAGCAGCTGCCACTTCTATACATGTTGGTCCTAAAATCCAATCATCAAAATCCACCAAATACAAACTCTCTCCGTCAAGTATAAAATTATATGGCCACATGTCCATATGAAGTGGATTCAATTCATATGAATTTTGAATTTCTTCGACACTCGGACGAATTTTTTCCCACTCATGCAAAATTAATAAAATATCCTTTTCTTTTCCCCGATACTTTTTATCTTTGCTTATGTCCGAAAAAACATATTCAATTCTTGATACCAATGATTCTGTTTGATAGTACTCCGTTTCTATCCGGCGGGTTAGTAAGCAAAAATCAGATATATAATTACCAACTTTATTAAGCAGTTTCTCAGTAAACTCTATTTCCGCCAAGCATTCTCCTTTGATAAACCTTGAACATGCCACTTGATACCCGTTCCACGATTGCAGATACTTAAAATCAAGCCCAGATATCAAGTCAAGTGTCTTAAGTTCCTTTTTTACCACCTGTATCAGCTTTATTTCCTGCTCAATATGATTAATTGAACTTTGTCCGTTACTATAAATTTTAAATACGACATCTATTACATCATTCGTAAATCTAAAATTGTTATTAGGAATTCCTCCTAAATCTGTAATATTGGGTTTTCCTAATAAACTACTATCGTCGAAAAATAGTTCCGCTATTTCTTCAATATCCTCAAAGGAAATTTTGGGTTTATCAAACTTCATTTTACTGTACTATTTTTGCTCTTAAATATGGTGCGAAATATTCCAAATACTTTTCTTGAACATTAGGCAATTTCCAATCTTTACCAGTTACAATTTTTCTGCAATTAATAGAACCACAATTACATGCAAATGAATAATCGTCATCGTCAATCATAGCATAATCAATTGTCAACTCCTCTCGTGCTTTAATATCTTTAATTGCAACAAAAGTTATGTCTCCCTGCATCCCACAATTGGGGTTGCATGAATGATTATTGTACAATTTTACGTTGATTTCCTCAGCTGAATTTTGCGCAGCAATAAAATAGTCTTCGCCAATTGGCAAATAACTGTTAATTACGCCTGAAGAAAACACTTCTTCTTTTCGGAGAATATGCCCTCCCTTTATATAAACAATTTCACCTTTCGAAATATCTTCTTTTGCAAACATGCCACTTCCATCTATGCTACTTTTTCTCACCTCAACTTTAGGCGATACCAAGGATCTAACTTGTGACATTCCTGATATAGGCAAAAATGACTCTACTTTTTTGCATAGAGGCACCTGCATTGTCATGCAATGGACCCCTCCGCCGCCCAGAAGGAATTCATGTGGATTGAACCCGATAACATCCCTATCTGGAAATACTTTTAAAAATATTTCTAATACTTCTTTATCTTGAGCACAATTGAACTGTGGCACAATAACACCACCATTAATGAAATAGTAATTAATGTAACTTGCTGGTACCTTATCTCCTTTCAGTCTAGGCAATGCATAAAGAGAAGTCTCTATACCCTCTTCTTCTTCTTTAGTTATATAAATATTGGGCGGTAGTGGCATTTTAATAACTTCCATAGGTCTGCCTTTTGCATCGGTTTCGTTTTTTAATACCTCATAAGCATCCTTGGAAATCTCATATTGTGGATCATTTTCATCATTACACCATGCAAGAAGAACTGTCCCGGGACGAACAAAAGCACACATATTGTCTATATGTCCGTTGTTTTCCTCTAAATACAATCCTCGATTGATCCATATTACCTTATCTATCCCAAGAGCGTCATGAAAATAAGCCTCAATAGCATTTTCAGAAACACCCGGATTGCGGTTGGGGTTCAAAAGACAATCTTTGCAGGCAATCAATGTGCCTTCTCCATCGACGTGAATACCTCCACCTTCGATTACAAATGGTGCATCAATCAACGGCATTCGAAACCACTCCGCAATTTTCCTTGATAATAAGTCATCTTGCATCCATGGAAAATATGAACCTTCCTCAACGCCTCCCCATGAATTAAACCTCCAATTAATACCTTTTAAAGAATCTCCATTAGTAATGAAAGCGGGAGCAGTATCTCTTATCCATGCATCGTCATAAGACACCTCAACTACAGGTATCTCTTTCGGCAACATATGGCGGGCATTCATAAACTGAGAGGACGTAACCCCAACTATTACAGGCTCATATCTCGATATTATTATTGCTAGATCTCTTAAAGTTCTTTGCGCCGGCCGCGCCCCGTCTCTCCAAATATCTCTTCTTTCAGGCCATAAAAGAAGAGTAGCTAAATGCTCTTCAAATTCACCCGGCATCCTAAATCTTTTATTATTTGAATGCTGCGACATAATAATCAATCCCCTTTATAATCCTCGAATGGCATGCCGGCTTCACGCAATAAATCTATGCTTACGTTATTATACCCGCCATCACACAAGACAGTGGTGCCCGTAATAAAGCTTGCCTGATCGGATGCCAAAAAGCTTACTAAGTTTGCAATCTCGTACGGTTCGGCAAACCTTCCAAGCGGAGTTATCTGTGGTGCAATTTTTATCGAAGAAGGAGATACCATAATCGTGCTAGCATCATTCTCATCATAAGTTTTTGCCCAACCAGGTGCTATTGCTACTACTCGAATCTTTCTCGGATCATAGCCAAGCAAAACAGAAAGGCTTTGAGTTAGATTCATCAATCCTGCTTTACTTGCTGCATATGCAAAACTGCAAAAAGCCCCTTTTAATCCATCAGTACTCGCCATATTAATAATAACCGCTTTGTCATTAAATGCATCACGAAGACCTCGCGTCAATAAATATGGGGCCATTAAATTCACATTCATAACACGATCCCACTCTGCAACGTTTTCTTCAAAACTAGGACCATTAAAGTCGTCATCCGCAAATGCACCCGCATTATTTACCAAAAGATCTATCTTCTCATCATTAAAAATATCTAACAGCCTTTTTATATCATCTCGGTTCGTAAAATCAGCTTGCAAAAATCTAACATTGTTTTTTTCATGCTCGGTCATTTTAGATTCACATGCATTTTCGCTGTGGTAGATTGCGTTTACAAAGTAGCCATCTGCTATTAATCTCTTTGTAATTGCAAACCCTAATCCAGTCGACCATGACACTCCCGTAACAATTGCTTTTTTCATGATTGATTCCTCCAATAAATATGATCTTTATATAATAAAACCAATGAAATACAAAAAAATGCTACAGCGGCAAAACAAAGACCACCTATAATATAAACCATTTTTTTTATGTTCTTCTTTTCTAAATGATCTTTTATTGTGAGTTTTGCACTTTTTGCTCCAGCTGTATTAATGCTCTTCCTAAACTCTCCAGCATACGTAGTAATTAACAGCCATATTGCACTCGAGATTATTACAAGAATGATGGCAATAACATTATAGCAAGTGAACCCATTTTCTGAATATAATAACGTAGTAAAAACATTCATCCCCAATGACACAGCAATACCACTTATAAAGCTGTACAATGTTTCATTTATTTTACTTATAAAAGCAGCGAATTTTACCAACATCTCTCTTACCTGCTCTCAATTTTTTTGAAGGTGTTATCATACTCGTCCTTAAATGCATTTTTATAATTATCAAGACTCAGTGCATCTTTCGGCTTTAGTTTTGATACTTTCAACCATAGTCCAGAAGCGAATTTCTCAAATTCCATCTGAATATTCATTACCTCCTCCATTCGATGGCTGATTTTTGTAGCCGCTTCACTTGTAGGTTCCAAATCCTTTAACTCAATTTCCAGACTCTTTATCTCCTCCGATACAGTTCTTTGCATCGTATCCTTATAGGCTTCCCATGTCATATGCAAATCATTTACATCGTCATAAAATTCACGTCCATTATATTCAGGCTCAGAATGTTTAAGTTCATTATCAAACTCATCATATTGATCAATAATTTCTCTATCGACTTTCCTATAGTCTCTTTCCCATTCATGATAATCGGCTGACATTTTACAATGATTTAATCTATCAGACAATTTCTGAATATTCTCTTGAGCATCTCTCTCAATATCATCCAATCTACTACTCATTTGATTTAAAGCATTATTATCAACATGTGGATCTCTTTTTGCATTTTGAATTTTTCTTTTATATAAATATGTAAATTCAACGACGCTATCTTTCAAATTGTCAATAGACATTATCCCCCTTCTCTTCAATTTCTTAAATATTTCGGCATTCTGAATAATCAGCTTATATTTCTCTATCACCTCATCTATATCCGTAGGTAGCGCTATCTCAGCTTGCAATGGTTCCTTACTTTTAGGATCTACTACTCGAAAACAATTTGTCATCAAAACAACCTTGCTACCACTTGAATTATGATCCTCTGCAATATTATTTACAAATTCTCCAGGCTTCGCCTTCCCTTCAATTATTTTTATCGCATCTAATTCAGATTGGGCACGTTCGTCATCTGAAACAAATAAATCTAAATAATTCTTGTCAATTGCATCCTTCTTGTCTATACCATAAACAACTGAACTTTTACATTCCCAGTACTTAATCAAACAATCTCTTCCACACGCCCACATCGTAAATGGGGCATCATCCACAACTGCCAACTTAAAGCGATCAATGTCAGAATAAGCTCGTATTTGCCTTAATTCCGATATGAAATCGTCTTTTGATATCTTATGATTCTTAACTCGTTCATATAAATCTTCCAAACTCTCTTTCACTTACGTTCTCCTTCAGGGATGAAGATATGGGTAAGGAGGCAATTCACCTAATTTTTTAAATAATCTCTGAATACCCATACACGCCAGTCTTTTTTGCCCAAACATCGTTCCAGTTTCATTTGCAACCTCACCCAGACAATATCCCCCACAGTGTTCTTTAACAGAACACTCTCTGCAGTGTGGCATATTCGCTGGCACACGTGATTGTATAATTCTAACTTTTTCTTCATCAATGAAATATGATTTCGTTTCTTCATCCCATTTTCCATAGATGAAACAGTTCATATGATTGGCAGTTCTACCAAATGTAACAAGATCACACGCAGAAATATATCCATCTGTAGTAAAGTGGGGTACCGGAGTGCAGGCTCGACAATGCCCAATACATTTTCCATCAAAGTTACATGTCAAAAAGCTCCCATAGATCATACCCAGGGAAATGGCATATTCTCGTGCCTCTATAAATTGATCAACATAGTTTATCATATCGAAATGAAACTGCTCTTTTCGTTTTGGATCATCACATACAGGAACATCTTCTACAGATGGAAAGATCGGATCACTCCAAACATTATCTATTCCAAGACTATGAAAATATCGGATAATCTCACTTTGTTTAAAAATGGTTTCATCGGTTATTGTTACTCGTGCTCCAACCATAATATCATTATCGCTGTTACTTGAAATGAGGCATTTCACATTTTCCTCTATTATCGGAGATGATGGTTTACCATTTATCAATGGTCTGTTTCTATCTTGAATTTCTGGATAACCATCAAACGAAACCCATACGATGTTAATATTATTTTTAATCCAATCCCTAACAGATTTAGAAAAGCAACCATTTGTTTGGATTTCAACAGTCGTTCGATCATCCTTTTCCTTTGCATAATCTACAATCTGTTTCATCACTTTGAAGGCTTTAGTAGGCTCTCCCGGTCCATAAAAACGAATATGTCTACTACTATTTGTTTTATAAAAATAATCAACGCCTGCTTTTGCCATTTCGAAAGAAAGTTCCTCTATACCTTCTCTTTCTCTCTTCTCATGATTATAACAATATACACAGTGAAGATTGCAGTCAGAAGTAAGGAAAAAAGACGCCATTTGCTTTTTTTCGTGAGGCATAAGTATCCCCCCTACTATATCTATGTAACAGCTTCAATTATTTAACAGCCTTCTAAATCGCAGAAATCAGCCACGAAACTGTGATTTCCTATCTTTTAATTATACTACAAATTATAGAAATAATATAGATATTTATTCCCATTATTACACAATTTAACAAATCTAACTACAATTGCAGAAACTATTATAGTCAACTACTAATAATTATAATTTTTTCTCAATCACGTCATTTGTCTACACGCTAAGACAAGCAATCTCTTCCAGCTCTATACTATGCTTCATCTATCTAATCTCTGTCAGGCAATTGTGACAATATGATGGCACCAAACATAACGACACATCCAACGGATTCACGCAAAGTAAGGGTTTCATGCATTATTAACCACCCAGCTAGTGCTGCAAAAACACTCTCTAAACTCATAATAAGAGAGGCTAGGGAAGGGCTCAATCCCTTCTGACCCATGATTTGCAGAGTGAATCCGACTCCGCTAGACAAGCAACCCGTATAAAAAATTGCCCATGACGCCATCTTAATGCCTTCCACTGTAGGTTTTTCAAAGAGCAACATGTTAATTGTTCCGAGAATCGCCACGGTTAAGAACTGTAACATAGATAAGAACACTCCATCCATATTCGGTGCAAAATGATTAACCGACATTATATGAAAAGAAAAAAGGAAGGCACAGATAAGTACCAGGCTATCCCCCTTTTCCAGAGAAATCCCCCCCTGCATACTGAGTAAATAAAGTCCGACCACCCCCAAAGCGACACTAATCCAGACCCTAACGGTGACCTTCTGCCCAAAAATAAATGACATAACCGGCACAATCACTACATACATTGCTGTGATAAAGCCAGCCTTAGCGGAAATCGTTAAAGCTATTCCCATCTGCTGGGTCCAAGAAGCAGTGAAAAGAAAGACGCCACATGTTATTCCTCCAAAAGCGCAATAGCGCCAATCCGCTTTCGACTGAGGCAGGCAACTGGCTTTTCCCTTCATTTTTCGTCTCTTCTCCATAATAATAAAGAGAACAAGCATCATAAAAAAAGCTATCCAGCTTCTCGCCATGAGGAACGTAAAGTGTCCGACAAATTCAGTACCAATTCCCAACGCCACAAAAGCAACTCCCCAGATGATCGCAGCCAAAAGGAGACTCAAGGAACAAATAAATTCTTTTTTCATAAACCCACCTCATATCTTAAAAACCAATATCAACAGATTAACATCTGATACCCCAAGACATCTTGGATGTATTTCAGATGCTGCTTTTCCCTTAAAGATAAACCCTCTTTATACTGCAAATAACTGATTTTTGATTTCTCATTATGATCCAATGCATAAGCTAGTTTCATGAAACAGGCTGTAATAAAAGCATCTTTCTTCTGGTTCCAGTAAATATCTGCTAAACATCTGAAAAAAAGGCTCTCTGTTTATCCAATCCACTGTTTTCTAAGAAATACATATAATAAAAGCCAAAGTTGGTACAGCACTTCCAACCTCGCAGAATCCAATCTTTTTACAGGCCTTTGTGAGATCTTTTCGTCCTGCCGCTTCGAAGATAGCAGCAGACGCTCCGCTTCCTTCTTTCAGCATGCTGTTTGCAGGAAGAACTATGGCATCAGCAGGAACATTGATAATATTTGACTTTACGAGATCGAACTTCATAATTACTTCATCTCCCCAGCTCATCGATAGTAAGAATCATCATTCCCAAACAAAGTCTTATCTCAGCATCTTGCTTATATTTCAACTGTTCCCCTGAAAACTCTTGTAGCAGGTCCTGTCATCCAGACCAGGTTCTTTTCCCTGTCCCATTCGATCTCCAGCCTGCCACCCAGGACTTCCACCGTAATCTTTTCATCTGTCAGACCATTCAGAACACAGGCTACTGCTGTGGCACAGCATCCTGTTCCACAGGCCAGAGTCTCTCCGGATCCTCTCTCCCAGACACGCATCTTTACATAGTTGCGGTTAATCACCTGAACGAACTCTGTATTGGTCCTTCTGGGGAAGCGGACATGATTCTCAAAATAAGGTCCGATCTGTTCTAGAGGGAAGTTATCTGTATCATCCACAAAGACCACAGCATGAGGATTCCCCATGGATACACAGGTCATGCGGTATTCCTTGCCGCAGACTTCGATGGGCTCATCCACTACAGGGGAATAATCGCATACCACAGGAATCTCTTCCGCTTCCAGGATGGGCTCGCCCATATTGACGCGGACAGACCTGATTTCGCCGTCCTCTTCAAAGAGTGTCAGATACTTGATTTTTTCAAAGCTCTCTACAGTGATCTCTTTCTTATCTGTCAGTCCTTCGTCATATACGAACTTGGCAACGCAGCGGATCCCGTTGCCGCACATTTCACCTCGGCTGCCGTCTGCGTTGTACATTTCCATTTCAAATTCTGCGATGTCAGAGGGATTGATAAAGATCACACCGTCACCGCCGATGCCGAAATGACGGTCGCTAAGCTTCCTGACCAGGGCAGGCTTTTCTTCCTTTGCCACCTTCTGGGTAAAGCCGTTCACATATACATAATCGTTGCCGCAGCCTTCCATTTTTACAAAGGATAAGTTCATGCCCTGCTCTCCTCTTTTCTTACCACTGCCAGGATCCTTTCTGTCTGATCCGTGACAGGTTCATCTGTATCCGTATCTGTTTCTGTGACCCATATAAGGCCGGCCTTTTTGACTGCCTCTTTGACTTCCTCCAGAGTATAACCTCTCTGATAATGCACTTCTTCGTAGCGTCTGAAGATTCCTCTCTCATCCTCCGGTTCATGGATAAAGAGAGTCAGATCATATTCGTTGATGTGCTTTTCCTCATCGAACCAGTTGTCCCAGATAAAGGCACAGTCCTCTCTGTCTTCCGCTATGGTCCTGTCACCGATCACATCCCTGTACAGGTGCAGGGTCTTGAAATCAAATACGAAGATGCCGTTGTCCAGGAGGTACTCTCTGACACCGGAAAACATACGGACCAGATCGTCTGTGGACAGAAGGTAATTGATGGAATCTCCCACACTGATAAAGGTACCCGCCTGACATCCCAGATCCAGTTCTCTCATGTCCTGACAGACATATAATGTGTCATGTCCCAGTTCCATCTTCCGATTCTGGGCAATGCCCAGCATATCCACGGACAGATCCACCCCGATCATCTGATAATCCAGATCAGCCAGCATCTCCGTCACCTTGCCGGTGCCGCAGCCAAGATCCACCACCAGGCGGTCTCCCTCTTCATTACCCTTTCTTCCGTACTTCTTCATCATCGAAAGAATACGGTCTGCCCAGTCCTCATAAGAGGTCTGATCCATGAAAGTATCATACACTTCCGCAAAATTAGTATAGCTTTCCATTACTCCAGGCTTTTACGCTACGATCCTTGCCAGTAGACCGTAGGATACAAATGACATAATAACGGTGGCAAGAAGAACACCGACAAAGCAGGCCAGGATGGCCTTCTTGAAGTCCATCTTCAGAAGGGCCGCGATCAGAGATCCTGTCCATCCGCCGGTTCCCGGCAGAGGAATGCCTACAAATAGCATAAGACCGATAAATTCACCGTTGGACAGAGCATCGCTTTTGTTCATAGCCCTGGCTTCCAGTTTTTCTACGATCCCCCTGGTGATCTTATAGTTCTTCAGCCATGCAAAGATCCTGGTAATAAAAAGCAGGATAAAAGGAATAGGAAGAAGATTTCCCACCACGCAGATGGGAATAGCTTCCAGGATATCCACCTTCAGAAGGGAGGCCACCAGAAGCCCGCCCCTGCATTCCAGGATGGGCATAAGGGATACGATAAAAACGACTGCCCTGGCAGATAAATACTTTCCAAGGGTTGCGGCAAACCATGCTGCAAGACTTTCCATAAATTAAAACTCTCCTATATAAATATGTAATCTTTCAGGACCCGTTCCGGGTCCTGGTGCAGAAATGCTCCCTGGCCCGGCTCAGTATCAGATTCAGTTAGATGATACGATGCCTCCCCAGATCCCGTCTTGGATCCTGAAGTCTTTCCGTTCAGACTCTGTACCTGTTATGAACAGGTCCTTTCATTTCCGATTCAGTTATGACCGGTTCTGTTTGTACTCAGCCTAAAATCTCCTTCATAACTGCGACTACTTTTGCCATCTGCTCATCGGTTCCGATGGTAATACGCAGGTACTCGTTGATTCTGGGCTTATTGAAATAGCGGACGAAAATCTTCCTCTCCCGAAGGGCCATGAAGAGATCTTTCGCAGACATCTTCGGGGGCTTTGCAAAGACAAAGTTGGTCTTTGAATCAGCGAAGGTAAAGCCCATATCTCTGAGCTCCTGCTTGAAGTTCTCTCTGGTCTTTACGATCTTTCCTGTGATCTCATGGAAGTATTCCGCGTCTGTCACAGCCTCTGTTCCTAGTTCAATGGCAGGCAGGTTCATGGTATAGGAATTGAAGGAGAACTTCACGTCCTTCAGATAGTCGATGATCTTCTTATTGCCGATAGCAAAGCCCACTCTCTGTCCAGCCATAGCTCTGGACTTGGAGAAAGTCTGGACCACCAGCAGGTTATCATACTTTTCCAGAAGAGGAAGGGCGCTGGTCCCTCCGAAGTCCACATAGGCTTCGTCCACAATGACCACGCAGTCGGGATTGGCCGCTATGATCCTCTCCACCTGGTCTATGGGCATTTCCACGCCTGTGGGGGCATTGGGATTGGGGAAGATAATACCGCCCAGGTCTCCGCCTGTCCTTTCGGGCAGGTAGTCCCTTACGTCGATGGAGAAATCCTCCTGCAGAGCCGGCTGCTCGTAGGGGATGCCGTAGAGCTCTGCCCAGACATCATAAAAGGAATAGGTAATATCAGGGAACAGGATTTTCCTTCCGGACTGGAAGAAGGTCATAAAGCACATGGCGATGACATCATCGGAGCCTACGCCTACAAAGATCTGGGAAGGATCCACCTTATAATAGTCTGCCAGGGCATTCACCAGCTTTGTGGCATCCATATCCGGATAGAGACGCAGGTTGCCGTAATGCTCCTTCAAGGCCTCTGCTGCACGGATCACGCCGGGTGCCGGGGGATAGGGGCATTCGTTGGTATTGAGCTTGATCACATCCCTGTCTTTGGGCTGTTCTCCCGCTACATAGGGTTCTACTTTTCTGACTTTATCTTCCCAGGACATATATAATCTCCTTCACTGCATAATCATTTATATATTAAGGAAGTCTTCCGACTACAAAAATACATTGTATCTTATAAACCATCATCGGACAATCCTTTTATTTTGCCGTAAAAAGACTTGATTATATCCGATTTTAGGATACAATGAATAATGTGCATCCGGGAGCCCCAT
>ODAI011074301.1_pt1 | contig 12837 bp, 7 predicted proteins | sample 1539321 | NCBI WGS metagenome assembly ODAI01 (sample SAMN02144231, study PRJEB22623) | gut metagenome | biome: sheep rumen | host: Ovis aries | place: New Zealand | reverse complement strand
CCGTTGAAGGCATGGAAGGAAAATTCCCGGCACTCGGGGCTGGCCGGATGGTCGGCCCCCGGATAAGACGGATTGCCGTTCCCGGCCCCGATAATGCGCCCGGGGCCTTCCAGAGAGATCGAGAGCGAGGGCGAGGCGTCGGGGACCACCCGGCCGGCCGCATCGCACACCTTTACGGTGACAACCGCCACATCACGCCCGTCGGCAAGGAGTTCGCGGCGGTCGGCCTCCAAGACCAGTTTCGCCGGAGCCCCGGTGGTTTCCACGGTCCGGGTGAGCACCCGCTTTCCGCCTTTGTAGCCAACGGCCACCACCTTCCCCGGCTTATAGACGGCTTTCCATTTCAGATGGCCGTCCCGGGGCATTTTCTGCCGCCCGAGATTCTTCCCGTTCACGCTCAGCTGCACTTCGTCGCAGTTGCTGTAGGCCCAAATCTCTACCTGTTCGCCTTCGTGCCCAGCCAGGTTCCAGTGCGGGAAGATGTGAAGGACCGGCTCCCCGGTCCACCAGGCCTTCAGGTACCAGGCCTCATCTTTGGGGAAACCGCAGTAGTCCAGGATGCCGAACTCGGAATCGTGGGCCGGGTAGGACAGCGGATTGGGCTCTCCCCTGTAGTCGAACCCCGTCCAGTAGAAGATTCCGGCGGCCCAGGGATGGCTGTTATAGAACCTCCAGCCGCGCTCGATCACGTTTTCCACGCCGAACTGCTTGTCACTGAGGTTATAAGCGGGCATGGTGCCGGGGTGGTCCCCCGCCTCCCCGAAATAGACGCCGCGGGTTCCGGCCCCGGTAGTCTCTTCCGTCCCCACGATTTTCCATTCCGGGTGCTCTTTCCTGCGGTTTTCCACATTGTTCTGGGCAATGTAGTTATACCCCACCACATCCACGCCTTTGATCATTTCCCCGCCCCCGGCATTGGCCAGGGTAGAAGGCCGCGTTGGATCCAGACGCTTCACGAATTCCCGCATGGCGGCGGCCACCCGGGTGCCCTGGACGGTGTTTTCCATGCCCCACTCCTCGTTGCCGCAGCTCCAGAGGACGACGCTGGGATGGTTCCGGTCCCGCCGGATCATGGATTCCAGCTGACGCAGGTGCTCCGCATTGATGCCCGACAGGCGGTTCTCGTCCACGACCAGGATGCCTTCGCGGTCACAGATATCCAGCAGGGCGGGCGAAGCCGGATTGTGGGCCGAGCGGTAGGCGTTGCAGCCCAGCTCTTTCAGCCGGGCGATACGCCAGCGAAGCAGGGCCTCCGGAATGGCAGCCCCCACGCCTGCATGGTCCTGATGCATATTCACGCCCTTGATTTTCAGGGGCTTCCCGTTCAGGAGAAAGCCTTTGTCGGCATCGAACACCACTTCCCGGAAACCGGTGACGGTCTCGTAACTGTCCACCACACGGCCGTCCACGGAGACCAAAGTCTGCACCTTGTACAGATAGGGGTTTTCCGTATCCCAAAGCCGCGGACGGTCCACTTCCAGCCGCTGTTCCAGCGCCAGGGTCTGCTTGGCCTCCAGACTGAGAGCCGACGGTTCCGTCCGGCCCACCTCATGGCCGTCGGCATCCAAAAGGACATTCTGCACCAGGCATTTGCGCGGCAGCAGCGCCCCGTTCTCCACCCGGGTTTCCACCTGCAGGACGGCGCGGTCGTAGGGTTCGGAGAGGGAGGCGCGCACAAACGTGCCGAAGGGCGCTACGCCCACCTCTCCCCGTTTGAGCAGCCACACGTCCCGGTAGATGCCGGCCCCCTCATAGAACCAGCCTTCCTCGAGGGTGGCGTCGGCCCTTACGCAGATCAGGTTCTCCCCGCCGAAATTCACATACTCGGAGACATCGTACACCTGGGTGAGATAACCGCTGGGTTCGTTGCCCAGGTAAAACCCGTTGAACCACACCCGGGCGTCGCGGAAAATGCCGTCGAACTGCAGGAAAATGCGTTTCCCTTCATCTTCCGGGCCGATAATCAAGCTTTTCCGGTACCAGCCCACACTGGTTTCCGGATACTTGAAGCCTACGGTTTTGTAACCGTGGGAATGGCTGGCCTCCCGGGCGTAAGGCAACGTGGCCGCCCAGTCGTGGGGCAGGCGGACCTGCTGCCAGGAGGAATCGTCGAACTTGGCCGAATACGGGCCTTCGTTGTGGATGGACGCCGCCTTGGTCAGGTAATTGAAGTACTCTGTGCCGCAGCCGAAATCCTTCACCGGATCCGCCGCGTTGCCAAAGGCGAATTTCCAGCCCTCGTCCAGAAGGACTTTTTCCCTGGGACTCTGTGCGTTAAGAAAAAAGGGGACGATCAGCGCTGCGGCCGAAAGAAGGATGGTCTTGCAGTTCATGGCGGGGAGGAAGGTTCGTTAGACAAATACGCGGGTCTTTTTGAACAGGGTGCGGAAGTCCCTGGGCGTATAACCGCGTTTGGCCTTGAATATCCGGTTGAAGTTGGAAAGATTGTTGAATCCGCAGCTGTAGCAGATTTCGGAGACATTCTCCGTGGTGTCCACCAGCAGCCGCGCGGCGTTGCCCAGCCGGATATCGATGATGTAGTCCATTACGGTGCGCCCTGTCCGCTGACGGAAAAAGCGGCTGAAGGCCGACGGGGTCATCCCCACCAGCGAAGACAGCATCTCCAGGTTGAGGTCTTCGGCATAATGGTCGTTGATATACTGCTTTACCTTGAGCACGCGCCGGCTCTGGGCGTCCCGCTCGGCGTGGGCGAAGGAGCTGCTGGAGAGGATGCGCGCGTCTTCCGACAGGGACAGCTCGTACAGGATCCGCAGGAAATGCAGATACTGGTCAAACTGGTCTGTCTCAGATGCTAACGAGTCCAGCAAGGCATACACTTTCATGATGGTCCTTGTCGAGAAAGCAAGGCCGTGCTCAGCCTTTACCAGCATTTTCCGGATAGAGGCGAACTGGCTCTTGTTGAGCACGCTTCCGGGAAACAGGTCTTTGGAGAACTGGATGGTGATTTCGCGGACATCCGATTCGGTGCAGCTGCCCTGTTCCCAGGCGTGCTCCAGGTCCGAACCCGCCACAAGGGTAAGGTCGTACGCCCCGATCTCTTCCACGCTGTCCCCGACCACCCGGCGCACACCCTTGCCGTTTTCGATGAAATTAAGCTCAAACTCCGGATGCGAATGCAGGGGAAACAGGAACTCGGATTTGTGACGCTCCACGATATAGAAACAGTCCTTATCCGAAAGTGGGGTGATTTCTCTCAATACGTTACTCATGACCGCTTTCGTGTTATCTTCAGCAAAGATACCATAAATTATATTATCAATAATATTTTTGATACTTTTTTTGCATTTGACATACAATTCAGAAAAGAATGCTTATCTTGCATTAAAATTAAACCACATGAGAAAAACCCTCCTTCTGGCAGCCCTGCTGCTGGCCATCATTCCCTCAGAGGCCCGGAAAACCAAGAAATTCACCCACGAAACCGTGAGCATCCCCCAGGTATCCCGCCAGGTGATCGCCGTGGAAACGGACAATTCGGCCCTGGTGTTCCTGGTGAAAGAGAACGGCCAGCTGATGCAGCTGCACTATGGCGCCCGCGTGGGAGATCCCGCGCAGTATCTTGCCGCATCGCTGTCCAATGCAGACTATAACACCCTCGCCGGCATGGCCTACCCTGCCACCGGAGGCCGTTATATCGGAGAACCGGCACTGCACGTCAAATACGCCGACGGCACCCACAACACGGAGCTTTACTATACCGGCCATGAAGTCACCGCCCGGGACGGGTGCACCTCCACGTGCATCGCCCTGAAAGACTATGTGACGGGAATGGAAGTGAAACTGGTGTTCGACGCCTACGGAAAAGAGAATGTGATTGCCGCCCACACGGAAATCGTCAACGGCGGGAAGCAGCCCGTAGAGCTCCTGAACTTTGCCTCCGGCTCCCTGTATATCGATGCCGACGAGTACCTGCTCACCCATTTCCATGGTGCCTGGGCGGCGGAGATGCAGCTGGAGCACGAGCTGCTGGGGCACGACATGAAAGTGATTGAGAGCCGCCGCGGCGTGCAGGCCACCCAGGGGAACAACCCCTCTTTCCTGCTGAGCCTGGGCGCGAAGGAATTCCGTGAGAACGAGGGCGAAGTCATCGCCGGCGCCCTGGCCTGGAGCGGGAACTTCCGCCTCAGCTTCGACCGCGATGACGCCCACCGGTTAAGCGTGCTGGCCGGGATAAGCCCCTTTGCATCGGCCTATCCCCTGAAGGCCGGAGAGACCTTCGTCACACCGGATTTCATCTATACCTGGTCCTCCGAAGGCGCCGGCGGGGCATCCCGGAACCTGCACCGCTGGGCCCGGAAATACAGCGTTTACGACGGCGGTAAGGTGAATCCCACCCTGCTGAACAGCTGGGAGGGCGCCTATTTCAATTTCACCACCGAGACCCTCCTGAGGATGATGGACGACGCCGCCGGCATGGGCCTGGAGATGTTTGTGCTGGACGACGGCTGGTTCGGGAACGACTATCCCCGGAACGGAGACAACGCCGGCCTGGGAGACTGGGAACCCAACCGGACCAAACTGCCGGAAGGCATTGAGTATCTGGCCCAATACGCACACGGGAAAGGGCTCAAGTTCGGCATCTGGATAGAGCCGGAGATGGTGAATCCCGCTTCGAACCTGGCCCACGGGCATCCGGACTGGGTTATCCAGAGTCCCGGACGGGAAATCTACCAGGGACGCAACCAGTGGGTGCTGGACCTGTCCAACCCCGCCGTGCAGGACTTCGTGTTCGGCATCTTCGACCGCACCATGCAGCTGGCCCCGGGAATAGATTATATCAAATGGGACTGCAACCGGGTCATACAGAGTTTCGGCAGCCCGTACCTGGAAAGCGAGCAGGACCGGTTCTATATAGAGTATTGCCAGGGGCTTTACAATGTGATGCGCCGCATCCGTGAGAAGTATCCCCGGGTAATCGTCCAGTGCTGCTCTTCCGGCGGCGGACGGGTAGATTACGGCTCCCTGCGTTACTGCAACGAAATCTGGACCAGTGACAATACGGATGCCCTGTCCCGCATCTATATCCAGTACGCCACGGGCCTCATCTACCCCGCCTGCGTCATGGCTTCGCACGTGTCTGCCGTGCCCAACCACCAGAGCGGCAACGTGACGCCCCTGAAGTTCCGCTTCGACGTAGCCTGCGCCGGGCGCCTGGGGATGGAGCTGCAGCCCCGGAACCTGTCGGCTGAGGAAAGGGCCCTGGCAGAGCGCTGTATCGGCTCGTACTACAAATACCGGGACCTGGTGTTCTCCGGCGACGTTTACCGGCTGGCCTCGCCCTACGACGGCAGCTACTATGCACTGATGTATGTCTCCCAGGACAAGCGCCGCGCCGTGGTGTTCACCTACTGCATCCACTACGAGCCCCGCAACGTGGGCGGAAAAGCTTTCAAGCTCCGCGGCCTGGACCCGTCCCTCACTTATAAGGTAGAGGAGCTGAACACGGACCGCTCTGCCTGGTGGGGCAGCGGCAACGCCTTCACCGGCAGTTTCCTCTCTTCGGGAGCCTTCAATCCCGTCCTTCCGCAACTGTACAGCTCGGCCGTCTTTTACCTGGAGGCCGACTAAACCCTTTTGTCCCATGAAACTGAAATCCATCCTGCTTCCGCTGCTCGCCGGCGTCCTGTCCACGGCCGCCGCAGCACAAAACGCGCGCTACTGCAATCCTCTGCCCATGCCGATCGGCCCGGGCGGAAACGCTTCCGGCGACGTAACCGTCCTGGAAGAGGCCGGGAAATACTACATGTACTGCACCGGAGGAGGTGCGTGGGTGTCGGAAGACCTGACCAACTGGGATTTCACCCCGGTGGAGGGAGTTCCCGTCGCCCCGGACATCGTCAAGTACAGGGGGAAGTTCTACCTCTCCGGCAATACGGACAATCTGTATGTCTCCGACAACCCGCTGGGGCCCTTCCGCGACCTGGGGCCGTTCCGGAACACCGGCCCGGTGGAAGACGGATGGAACGGAGGCTTCGACACCAAGATCTTTGTCGATGACGACGGGCAGCCCTACCTGTTCTGGCCGGGACGCGGCATCAGCGGCATCTACGGTGTCCGGCTGGACCCGGAAGACCTCACCCGCTTCATGGACAAGCCCTCGCACCTGTTCGGCTTCAATCCGATGCACGCGTGGGAGCGCTATGGGGAGATGAACGAGTACCCCGGCGTAGCCTGGATAGAGGGTCCCTGGGTCATCAAGCGGAACGGCATCTACTATCTGGAGTACTCGGCCTCCGGCACCCAGTGGAAAACCTACGCAGAGGGTTACTACACAGCCACCTCCCCTCTGGGCCCCTACACCTACGCGCCCAACAATCCGCTGCTGCGGAAAACGGAAGGACTGGTCACCGGAACGGCGCACGGCTCCATCGTCCAGGCACCGGACGGCAGTTGGTGGCAGTTCTATACCATCGTGCTGTCGAACCCGCCGGGAGGCCGGCGTATCGGCATGGACCGCGTCCATTTCGATGAAGACGGCCTGATGAGCGTCACCGTCACCGACTCCCCGCAGCCCGCACCCGGCGCCCGGGAAGGGCAGGCACGGTCCATCCCCGTCACCATCAACAAGGTCAACGCCATGAACGCCCTGTCCAAGGCCTCGTCCGAAGAGCCCGGATACCCTGCCGCCTACGCCGTTGACAATTACAGCGGAACGCTCTGGCGCCCCAAGGCCGACGACGCGCAGCCCCAGCTCACCGTGGAACTCTCCCCCGCCACCCGCTTCGACGTCGTGCAGCTGTTCACCGTGGACGGGATGCGGATCCTGTTCAGCGGCGGAAGGCGCGGATTCGGTCCCCGGGGCGGTTCCCTGCCCGTTTATCAGTATAAGCTGGAGACTTCCATGGACGGAGAAACTTTTGTCACCGTCCTGGACAGGACCGGCAACACCGTTCCCCGCGACACCTTCTATGACGATTTCCAGCCCGTGCGCGCCCGCTTCGTGCGCCTGACACTCACCGGCTGGCCCAAAGAGACACCGCTGGGCGTTATCGACTTCACGGTCTTCGGCCGGGCCGACGGCCACCTGCCGCCCGCCGTAGCCACCCCCACCTACAACAAGCTGCCGCTGGACAGCGAATACCAACGACGGTAGGCAGGAGGCATCCGTAAAGAAGAGGCCGGCCCGCAGTCTGACAGACTGATGGCCGGCCTTTAAAAGCCTGCGATGCGGGGCGCAGTTATTTCACGCGCTGGCCGTAGGAACGGTCCGTAGTGTTGACGGTGATCACTTCGCCGGTCTCGATGAAGAGCGGAACCATGATCTTGGCGCCGGTTTCCAGGGTGACTTCCTTGAGGGCGCTGGTGGAAGCGGTATTGCCCTTGACGGCGGGCTCGCTGTAGGTGACCTCCAGGGTTACATACGTGGGAAGTTCGCAGGTGAGGCAGCGCTCTTCGGGCTCCGTGAGGAACATCATTTCCACGCGCTGGCCTTCTTTCATGAGGTCTGCGTTTTCCACGACATCGTGCGGGAGGGTGATCTGCTCGTAGGTTTCCTCGTGCATGAAGTTGAAGGCCTCACCGTCATCGTACAGGTACTGATAGGGGCGGCGCTCCACGGAGATGGTGTCCAGTTTCACACCGGCGGTGAAAGTGTTTTCCAGGATGCGGCCGTTCTCCAGGTTGCGGAGTTTGGTCTTGACGAAAGCGGGGCCCTTGCCCGGCTTCACGTGCTGGAAGTACACCACTACACAGGGTTTGCCGTTGAACATGATGTACATTCCGTTCTTCAGATCAGCAGTTGTTGCCATAAAAAGTGTATTTGATTAATTGTTATTTCCAATGAACCCACAAAAATAACGATTTGCAAGTTTTTCTGCAAATTTTCTTTTACAGTGGCCCGGCGGAAGTATTCCCCAAAGGGTTAATAGACCGCCGTCTGGCGGGAGATGTTCAGCTGCTGGATCTTGTAGGTTTCCCCGCCGGAAGCGGTGGCATAGATGGTAACCTGGAAGAGTTCCCCGCCGGCATTGAGCTGGCCGATGAGGTACTTTTTGTTGGACTCCGACGCCTTGTGCGTGACCTGGAAAGAACGGGGCGTGTTGGCATTGAAGAAGGAGCGGAGAATTTCCCGGGCCTGTTTTTTGGAACAGGTGCGGGACGACGAGATAACCGTGACGTCCATATTCTCCGCGAACCAGCTGGAAAGCGAATTCACATCCCCCTGGGACAGATAGCGGGTGATGGAGGAGAAAACGGAAAACTCCCCGTCCGGTGTCTGCGCCTTTGCAGGGGAACCGGCGAGAAGCCCGGCCAAAATCACCAATATGCCCAGAATTTTTTTCATCCAAGGCATTATCCTTGCAAATTTCGCGCCGTAGCGCATCCGTCGGCCCGCCAACAAGGGCTTCCATTATTTGAAAAAAAAACTTACATTTGTAGATACGATCCGCTTGCTCAAGATGAACCTGTCGCTGGTAACAGTCGGGAAAACCGATGTGAAATGGGTGAAGGAAGGCCTGGACCTTTATACGTCCCGGCTGAGGCACTATGCCCCCTTCTCGGTGACGGAAATCCCGGAACTGAAAAACGCGGGAGCCCTTTCCAAGGACCAGATCAAGGAAAAGGAGGGAGAACTTATCCTGAAACAAGCCGGTCCGGGAGACATCCTGGTCCTGCTGGACGAGCACGGCAAGGAATACCGCTCCACAGACTTCGCAAAATGGCTGGAAAAACAGCTGGGAAGCGGCGCAAGGAACCTGGTATTTGTCATCGGCGGCGCATACGGATTCTCTCCGGCGGTATATAAGAGGGCAAACGGACTGCTCTCCCTCTCGCAGATGACATTCCCCCACCAGCTTGTGCGCGCCATTTTTGCAGAACAGCTGTACCGGGCGTTCAGCATCCTGAAGGGAGAACCCTATCACCATGAATAAATGGATCCGCATACGGGAATGGGTGGCCGCCGGCATGGTGGTCGCCGCCGTCCTGCTCCTTGCCACCTCCCTTTTCATGGGTCTGGGCCGCTCGGACGCCAGTTCAACCGCGTCCGAACTGGGCAGGCGGGTAGAGCGCCGCATGAAAAAGCTGGACGCCTACATGGAGAAAGCCCTGGAAACCCGGCCCGAAAACTGGCTGCAGCTCAAAGGGCTTCCGGAAGACATGGTCATCTACCGCTATGTGGAAGACTCCCTGCAAAGCTGGGTGCACCAGTTCCCCATCCGCAGCGACGATATCCGCGAACGGACGCTGGTCCAGCGCCTGGGAGACACCCGCAGCGATTCGGTCTCTCCCCTGTCGGAGATCGACGAACGCACGTCCTACGTGAACCTGGGGCCCAAATGGTACCTGGTGAAATCGGCCATAAAACAGGACATCCGGGTCATTGCCGGCCTGGAAATCGTAAACGAACTGCAGGAGGGGTCAATTACCGGCATCAACCGCCACCTGCTCACCGGGGGGCAGTATGCCATCCAGCCCATCACCGCCAGCGTGGGCATCCCCGTGTCGGTCAATGAAGAGCCCCTGTTCAAGCTCACCTCGGAGAACATCCCGGAGCTTTCTCCCCGCCACTCCGCCGTGCTGGGGCTCCCCCTGGTGGCCCTCCCCGCGGGGGTGGGACCCCCCGTGGCGGTAAAGAAAGCCCCCCTTTTCAAGCTCCCCTCGGAAAACACCCCGGTTTTTTCCCCCCGCCACTCCGCCGTGCTGTGGCTCGCTGTCGCGCTGCTCCTGGCCGGGCTCATGCTGCTGCTGTCCGTTCACTCCACACCTTACTGGTTCACGCTTACTGTCCTGATCCAGGGAGGAGTCCTGGGATGGATGTACCTGTACGGGCGGCAGCTCGCACAGGAATCCCAGCTGTTCTCGCCGCTGATCTATGCCGACGGCAGCTTCCTGTACTCGCTGGGCGCCGTGGTCATCATCAACCTGGCCATCATGCTGCTGGTGGTAGATGTGTATCTGGTGAGGTGGCGCCTGCTGCGCCGCATCCGGAATTGCCGTCCCCTGGGCAAAGGGATCCTGGCCGCCCTGGCCGGGCTGCTGGTGGTAGCCATCGTCATTTATATCAACTTCACATTCAGGAGCATCGCCGTCAACTCGGACATCTGCCTGGAACTGTATAAGGTGAACCTGCTCAGTTTCTACACCGGCATCGTCTATGTCTCTTTCCTGTCCCTGGCGCTGACCCTTCCCCTGCTGCTGCAGATGGCATCGCCGCTGGTCCGCTCGCTCACCGGCCTCCGCTACAACTTTTTCTCCACCCGTTCCCGGCTGCTGTATGCCGCGGCAACGGGCCTGTACTTTGTGATCATGTCCTCCACGCTGGGCTTCCAGAAAGAGCAGCGGCAGGTCGATGTCTGGGCCAACCGCCTGGCCATGGACCGGGACATCGCCCTGGAAATCCAGCTGCGTTCGGTAGAGAACGCCATCGCCTCGGACCAGATGGTCGGCGTGCTCTCCGTGCTGGAAAACAGCGAAGACCTCATCCGCGGGCGCCTGGTGAGCGCCTATATGGGCCGGATTGCCCAGGACTACGACATTTCCGTGGTCCTTTCCGGCAACCGGGTGGCGGCAGACCCGCTGTTCTCCGAGCGCATCCGGGGCGGCGTGCGGCTGTCGGACAACTCCCACTTCTTCTACAGCAGCATCGGCAGCGGAAGAGCCTCATATACAGGCTTGTTCTCCTACTATGTCCCCAACTTCGGCTCCTCCACCCTGCTGGTGAAGGTGGAGTCCAAGCACAACCGGGAAGACCGGGGATACCTGAGCCTGCTGGGCATTTCGGACCCGGGCCGCGTCAGCCTTCCGCCCTCGTATTCCTGGGCCAAATACGTAGACAGGCACCTGGTGCAGTACAAAGGCTCCTACGCCTATCCCACGCTGTTCTCCGGAGAACTCAAGACGCGCTCCGACGACAAGCCGGACGGCCATGTGGACATGGACGGATGGTGCCACTTCGTCCTTGGGGTGTCGGAAGACGAGGTCGTCATCCTTTCGCGTCCCAGCACGCCGGTGACGGATTATGTCGTGGAGGGATTCCTGTTCGCTATCCTGGCCTTTTTCATGGTGTCGGCCCTGATCTGGCGACGCAGACGGAGCGGAGGCCGGCGCTATTATCAGACCCGGATCAGCCTGGTGATGTATGTGTCGCTCACCCTTACGCTGGTGGCCATGGCCGTTTTCAGCGTCTGGTTCGTGTACAAGCGCAACAACGCGGACATGGAGAGCATCATGACCGCCCGGATCAACACCCTCCAGGCCATGCTCCAGGAGCAGATGCGGCAGGTGGAGGCCGCCCAGGTGCGCTCGTCCGCCGTCCTGGATGCGGTGGAGAGCGTGGGCAACAACCTCCGCTGCGACATCACCCTCTTCGAGCCGGACGGGAAAGTGGCCCTGAGCACCACCCCGGAGGTTTATGACCGGATGATCCTGGGACACCGCCTGGACGGGGACGCCTACTACAACATCGTGTACGACCACAAACGCTTTTATATGCACCGGGAGCGGGCCAACCGCCGCAGCTACTACGCCCTGTATGCCCCGGTCTTCAACAGCGCCGGCTCCATGGTGGCCATCGTATCCTCTCCCTTCACCGGCATCACCACGGACCTGGAGTCGGAGTCCATCACCCATATCGCCACCATCCTCACCATCTTCCTGCTGCTGCTGATGCTCTCGCGCTTCATCACGGACGAGGTCGTGAGCCGCATGTTCCGTCCCCTGTCGGAAATGAGCCGGAAGATGACCGTCACCGATATCGACCATCTGGAACCTATTGTCTATGAGCAGGATGACGAGCTCACGGGGCTGGTCCGCGCCTACAACCGGATGGTGCAGGACCTGGGCGAATCCACCCGCCGCCTGAAACAAGTGGAACGAGACAAAGCCTGGACGGACATGGCGCGCCGCGTGGCCCACGACCTCAAAAACCCGCTCACGCCCATCAAGCTCCAGCTCCAGATGCTCATCCGCATGAAACAGTCCGGAAACCCCGCCTGGCAGGAGCGCTTCGACGAAGTAGCCTCCACGGTCCTCTTCCACGTGGACCTGCTGGCCGATTCGGCCGACCAGTTCTCCACCTTCGCCAAGATGTACGAGCAGAAGACCGAGCGCGTGGACCTGGACGCCCTGGTGCGCCAGGAAGTAGACCTGTTCGACTCCCGGAACGACATCCAGCTGGACTACTACGGACTGGAAGGCGCCGTGGTGGAGGCCCCCCGGCCGCAGCTCACCCGCGTGGTGGTGAACCTGATCACCAACGCCATCCAGGCCGTGGACGAGAACGAAGGGGAAAAACGCCTCCTGGTGGCCCTGAGAAACGCCTCGGAAGACGGCTTCTACGACATCGTGGTGGAAGACAACGGGCCGGGCGTGGACGAGCAGAACCAGGACAAGATCTTCACGCCGGATTTCACCACCAAAACCAGCGGCAGCGGCCTGGGCCTGGCCATTTGCCGCCGGATTGTGGAGCACTGCGGGGGCAGCATCAGCTACAGCCGGTCTTTTGCACTGGGAGGCGCCTGCTTTACTGTGAAATATCCTAAAAAGTAGTATCTTTGCACAATATAGATTATCCCCATGGCCGATTCCCATCACCTTGACCTCCACTGCCGGATTATCCTGGAAGAATACCAGGAGAACCTTCCCCTTTTCCAGCAAAAGGCGGAGCAGCTCCATGCCCTTCTGAAAAAGACCCTGGCCGACGCCGGACTCATCGTCGCCTCCCTGGAATATCGCGTGAAGGCGGAAGAATCCCTGATCGGGAAACTGGAGCTGAAGGGGGCCAAGTACAAATCCCTCAGCGACATCACGGACATCATCGGCATGCGGGTCATCACCTTCTACGCCGACGACGTGGACAAGGTGGCGTCGGCCCTG
>ODAI013303354.1_pt1 | contig 12838 bp, 13 predicted proteins | sample 1539321 | NCBI WGS metagenome assembly ODAI01 (sample SAMN02144231, study PRJEB22623) | gut metagenome | biome: sheep rumen | host: Ovis aries | place: New Zealand | reverse complement strand
TCATGACTCCGACGAAGATATACACCTCTGTAATCTCGCCGGTATACGGATCAACAAGTTTGGCGGTATCGCCAGCCCAGTCCACTTCCACCTGCTCCCCGGGTTTCCGGTTGATGTGCATGGTTGCGCGGCGTTTGTTTTCGTCCTGCTGGATGTAATAGCAGAACTGGGAATACATCAAAGGTTCTTCGCCGGCTTGGCGGCAGTCCTCCATGTATTCTGTCCACAGGAGCTTCTTTGAAACGCCGTTCTTCAACAACTCCTTGCGAATGTAGGAGTAATCCGGCATTCGCTTTGTAGATGTGGAAGTATGGTTTACTTCCGGGAAAAGCTGTTCAGCCAGAACAGCGTCGGTCTGGGAATCGTCAAGTGGTCAGGAGATACCTTTCTCCTTGGCGGCTTTCAGAACCTTATTGACCGTCTTCTTGGAAACACTGCAGCTATATGCAATATTTGCCTGGCTGATTCCCAGATCAGATAGTCTGAGAATCTCACGATATTTGGTCATATGTCTGACCTCCTTTGAATGTATTTACACTTTATTAAGGTGCATGACATTCATTATAGAGGTCCAGAATCGCGGTTTCCATCGTCGGAATAACGGTTTCCATTATTTCCGGAACGGTGGTTTCCTATGACCGGACAGGCGGTGTAATTCTGCCCGGATTATTCATCCTGCCAAAAATTGCCCTGCACATATAAACCTACAAATATAGAAAACGAGATATTTAATAAATATCGATACATTCTGGGGAAAAGCATGTAGATGCACACATTCAGTGCAAGACCGCACAGTACCGATATCGCAGATACCGCCACACATACGGGAAACAAAGTGTAAAAATCAAACACAAAATCGTTCATATTTTGAAAATATTTGCACAAAGGCTCAAATATACACAACATGAATATCATGCCCACCAATAATAGTATGCCTGTGCAACATTCTGAATCTTTTATTTGCTTAATCTTTTCTCTATTCCTCATTTTGACATAATCAACTCGTTCCATGTCATATTGTTTACTCACATCGCCCAGGATACCATTCTGCGCCAAGACGCTTTCTATCTTTTTCATGAGCTCTAAAATTTTTCATGCTTTTTAAACATAATTGACAATACCATCCCTTCTCCCAGAACAGCCTTCTCTTTATTTTCCTGCACATCCACCACTTTGAAGCCGGCATTTTCAACCATCGTGCGGATTGCTTTCTCTGTAAAGAAATTGATGTGTTCCGCCATTGGCATAAACGGAGCTTTCCTGCGTTTAAAATAATACTTTGCAAGCCGGATATTACTATACTTGCTGTTGAATAGCAATTTAAAATTACTCTTTATAGAGAATTTGTTGGCATTAAAAGGATTTTCACTTGGCACCTCTATGTAATATAACGTATCATCATTTCCAATTTCCATAAGCTGCTTCATTACTTCAGTCGGATAAGACAAATGCTCAAACATCATATTACACATAACAAAATCATACTGATGCTTCTTTACTTCTTCCATGCTTCTCAGGTTCTTTACTCCCTGAATTGTGGGCACGCCGGATATATCGTAGACATATCTGGCTTTGCTGCCCATTTTCCGTGTAAACGTCCTTCCCTCGTTTCCGCCCCAATCCAATGAGGTTTCAAGGGGCTTCTTCGCATTTTCATCGATCATTTTTTCTATAACCCTCCGCTGCTCTGCAAGCGCAAGGCGATCATTATTCAGCGCATCATTTATCTTAGCGGTATACCAGCATTCATATTTTTCCCTTGTCTTCTGATACTTTTCATCTCTATAATCCGCATATAGCTTGCTTTGTTCCTCATCGGTCATCCGATATTCATAAAAAGCAAATGTACACTTAGGGCAATAACAGATCCTGGTCTTTCGATTGTGACCTTCTTTATAATTATCATCTATTCGGGCCATAACAAAATCAGAGATAATCGTATCCCTATATTCCAGCTGTTCATTTCCGCAAATCATACACTCCATCGCTTCATTTCCTCCTGTCTATATTTCATCCTTGAGACATCTGCTTAAATCCCAAACAGTAATTCTAAGATTTGCAGCTACGCAATAACACACCAAAAGAAACGGTGCTAGTCTCCCTGACATTTTTATATATGCACCTTTCCACGCAGAATCCTGTAAATTTGCGAACCAGCGAATAGGATGCTTCCAATAAGGACATTTCTTGTCATACGAAATAATCTTTGTATCTTTGAAATCTTCATGGTGCAGATTCCCGATCAATTTCATATCCCGTTCCTTTGGGAAATAAAATAACCATTCAAATGCTTTCCGCGCATCTCGCGGGCATATCCTTTTGTTATTCTTTATATTGATCCAATCAGATATAAATTTACGTGCTCCGCTTTTTAACAAATTTGTTTTATCCCGGCTTTCCTCTCGGTCATAAACCGGATTCCCATTCTTATAGGAAACCACCTGCTCCTCATTCGTCCCAACCAACGTTTCCATAAATGGCGGCATGATCGTACACGCCAACTATAGTGGTTCAGTGTCTACAACAGCAACATTACCATAACAGCCTTCCTTTTTCAAGTAATCGCAAAACTCCTTTGGCATCTCGTAGCCCAGCTTTTCAATTGGATCTTCTATACAGCAAACAGCATAATTTGTATAAGGCTGCGACTTATAATTATATATCGCATTTTTTGAAGCAAATACCTCTGTATTTTTACTACGGAAATTGATTACCTTAAGAAGTACCGCAAGGTTATTTCATATACATCTCTTACCAACAAAAATAGCTTGGGACTTAAATTATAGATCCATGCCCTTTCGCTAAGCACCCTTCCCCTTCGAACAACATTATTATATAATAATGTGTATTTTTTTTCACATTGTTTCTGTTTTTTAATATCTTTATTTCTTTTAGCTCTCCAATAATCATCCAGTAATACATCTATTTTTCTTGCTTTGGATCTGAGTATACATATGCCTCTTTCCGATTTAACATTGATATATTTTTCGCAATACAGTTCAAATTCATCAAGCGCTTCTTTATAATAATCAAAAAAATATGCGCCCGCGTTTGTTATGCTTCCATCCCGCATATAGTAGAAATATAATTTTTCATTCGTCACCGCCACTTTATCAGCCCGAAAAAATATTTTATGCATAAGATACAAATCTTCGCATAGCTTTCCCAACGGATAACGAAGTTCTGCAAAGACCTCCGCTTTGTATAATTTATTCCATGCATATAGATATTTTGTGGAATTTGTTTTCACATGATATGTTGCCGCATATTGCCCCGATACGACAATGCTGGACATACGAGAAATCGTATGTGTTTCTTTCTCTTTTAAATCTCTGGTCACCGAATAGCCGCAAACAGCTACATCTGCCTCATGCTCACTGATGGCTTTATAGAGAACCTCTATAAATTGCGGATGTACATAGTCATCCGAATCCACAAATGCGATATATTCTCCGCTGCACAAATCAAGTCCGACATTACGCGCCGAAGAAAGACCGGCATTTTCTTTATGTATTACTTTTATTCGGTCATCATTTTCCGCAAATTTATCACACAATTCCGGACATTGGTCAGGCGATCCATCATCAACCAATATAATCTCGATGTTACTGTAACTTTGACACAAAACACTCTTTACGCACCTCTCCAGATACTTTTCCACCCTGTAAACGGGAATAATAACACTAATCATCGGTGTATTCATTATAGCTCAACCCCTTTTACCATAATCATATCAGAAAATCTCATCGTTTTATCTCTCCCCTTAATAAATCTGCGGCGCCATATCCCCATCGTGCTACAAGGTAAAGCATGGGATTTATTTCAAATAGCCAAAATTTAAGCTTTAACGAAATATTCATCCTCTTAGCAGCCGATTTTAGATGATCATATTCGTTATGCGAAGTTCTCATTCTTTGACTATGATGATTCATAAACGCATAAAAATAATCCTCAAGGACAAAATCCATTCGTTTTATAAATGTACGTTCTAAAATTTGCTTCAACCGATACCTTTCATTTATTTTATCAATACACATTTTATCATATTCGTCAAGAACATCCCTGACACACAAGTATACATCGTCATGCGAGTGCATTGCACTATTCTTATTCATATAATAATAATACAAATTTCTATCTACTAAGGCAACTTTATGTGATGCGAACAGAGCTCTATATGCAACATCAAGGTCTTCCGCTATCTTTCTATCTGAAAAACATATATGATCAAACAGAGAGATTTTAAACAGCTTATTACACACGCTGACATTCTGGAAATAGCCCTCATCATCTGCAATTCTAAGCGCCGCATCAATTCCGGAAAGCAATGTAACTTTTGTTTTTGAGGCAAATGGACGATTTAATATCACTGATTTATCCCAAGATGTCTTTATCATATTGCATGAGGCAATATCTGCGTCATATTTCCTAAGTGCTACATACAATGATTCAATAAACATTGAATGCACATAGTCATCAGAGTCAATAAACGAAACATAATCACCTTTGCACGCACTTAATCCAGCATTCCTAGCTTTACCTACACCAGCATTTTTTTGATGGATAACAGTTATTCTCGAATCCTGCTTTGCAAACTTCTCACATAGCCTGGGACAATTGTCTGGCGATCCATCATCAACCAAAATGATCTGCAAATTTTTATATGTCTGTTCGGTAACACTTTTTAGGCATCTTTTTATATATTTTTCTGTTTTATAAATCGGTATAATTACACTTATTAATGGGTTTGACATAAAATAAGTACCTCACATATAAAAATGTTTTCTATAACTTAAGCACACCATTGCCTTATCGTAAAGTCACTGACCCCCATTTCAAATGGGGGTTTGGGTGTGCCCCCTCCAGGGGCATAATGCTGGTTCCGCCCAAGGGCGGGTTTCGCAGTACCATTTATGCTGGTAGCCTTCTAACAGGAGGCACTCTCACTCATCCTCAAGTTTGTCATTCTCTTCCTGATTTCTGATATACTCTCGGATAGTTTCCTCATTCACATTCCCTACAGTGGCAACATAATACCCCCTTGCCCAGAAATGCTTATCTCCACGCTTCGCCTTAAATTCCGGATGTCTGTCGAATAGCATCAACGTACTTTTCTCTTTTAAGTACGACATAAATTCCGAAACACTTATCTTAGGCGGAATCGCGACATACATGTGAATGTGATCTATGCATACCTTCCCTTCGATATTTTGGAATAAATACAATATGGTACGTGCAATTCCACCGCGGTCGAGTAGATAAGAGGAATTTCACCCCAAACCTCTCACGGAACCGTACGTGATACTCTCGCATCATACGGCTCTTGTTATCATCTCACTGGCATGTATCCAGCTTTCCAGTGGCAAAACATATCGGGACTTGACTTTGCTATTCGATACAATAAATGCTGGGCTTTAGCCCATGACCGCTTAACCTTTTTCCTTGTCCTCATCAGCCATCTGACCAGCCTCAGATTCACATAATTGATTCCCTGCTTAAATGCTTCACTTGGATTATATCTGCTAAAGTAGTTGCTCCAGCCTCTAATAATAGAATTCAGTCTCTGCGACAAAACAGTAATGTCTGATGTATGACTGGCATATATCGCAATCTTGACACTGTTCCTAAACGCTTTCCCAGCTTCCTTGCTGACCGCAGGTGTAAATCCCATAAAGTATACCCCACTTTTGCTTTTAACCATTCTCGGTCTAAAGCAGTATCCCAAGAATGTAAACTGGGTGTTTTCGCCTTCTATCTTCTCATTGTTACTCTGACAGTAGACTATCTTGCTCTTATCCGGATGAATTTCCAAATCGCACAAGATCATCCTTTCCTTCAACTTATCCAGTACAAACTGCGCCTGTTTCTTTGATACACAGTGGATAACTCCATCATCCGCATATCGTTCCCACTTGCACATCGGGAATTCACGGGTAATCCATCTATCGAATGCATAATGCATGAACAGTCCAGAAAGCAAAGGACTGATAACTCCGCCTTGCGGTGTCCCCTTTGTTCTTTCCTGTATCGTACCATCTGGAAGCACAATCGGCGCTTTCAAACATCTCTCAATGTACAGATTCACCCATTTCTCTTTTGCATGATGTCTAACAAACTTCATGAGATACTCGTGGTTGATATTGTCAAACAGCCCGACAATATCAAATTCCACAACCCACTTCATTCGGTAACATCTTTCCCTGGCAGTTCCTACCGCATCCAGCGCAGACTTATGCGGTCTGTAGCCGTAGGAATCGTCAAAGAAGATTGGCTCAACATACGGTTCCAGTCTGTTTCGCAATACCATCTGCGCTACCCTGTCTTCGATAGTCGGAATTCCGAGAAGCCTCACCTTTCCGTTTTTCTTCGGAATTTCCACTCCTCTTTATATAGTTACTTGAATTATAATTGGGATAACAGAAATACAATAAAGCGTAAACATCAAACCATGCATCTGACACCAAATTAACGCCACTTCTTCAGCGGCGTGGTTTCCTGCATTCTTCCGGAAGTGTTGCAGACCATGGCATCAGATAATCCAGTTTGGTAGGATCTTTATTTCCTTTTTCGTCACAGAGTTTGAGCAACTCGGTAAGAATATATTTGAAATCTAATTATAGCTTTATACAATACTCAATAAACTGTAAATGTATGTAATCACACTTATAGGTGGTAAACTCATATTTCATCCGTCTTTCAAATACATAAGCTAAATAAGTAAATATAACATTTATCTATCGAACACGATATTAGTTAAGAATTTACTACTGTTGCACCTTATAATATCTTTCAATTACGCATCCCCCTTATTACTCATGTTGTCACGTAATATTTCTACTAATAACATTTTTTGCACGCTTAGCAATTTCCCATATTGTTGATAAAATTTTATCTCTTTCTTTATAATTCATATATACTTCCCTTTTTATCCCCTCCACAACATGAAAAATCAGTTTGTTTTTAGGTACCTTTTCTCGTTTTAACGGTATTAGTGCTTGCACAGGACATTCAGTTTCATTTACATATGCATCCAGAATATCCAGCATCATCGGAATACATTTACCAAGATTAGTAAAATGTTCATTTGAATATTTTTGAGCTTTTGCGGCATATTCATCATAATTTTCTAATATATTTCGAACGCAGTCTGTTAAATTTTCCTTTTTTGTTTTAATAACATACTCATAATCATCTGCCGGATAACGGCTTGGGATTGTGTCAGGAATCAACCAATTGCATACAGAAATCGCCGGTTTCCCCATCATCACGGACTCACACATAGTACTTGACTCTTCAGAAACAAGCACATCTGATATCATAATCACGTCTAAAATATTAGTCTTTGGATCCAGTTGAATTACACGAGGATTATCTCTATGCAGTTCTCGCATCTCAGCAATGTTCTTCAGTTGATCTGGATATAAGTCTGACCATGGCGCTTGTTTTATCACAATATTCACATCTAGCAGCAACATTGCTCTCACAAAATCATCCTGTTTACGATCATTTTCCCACGCTGGAGCATATAATACAGTCCTTTTATTTATATCTATACCAATACTCTTTTTAAAATTTATTTTCTTTTCTTCATTTAAATATAAAGATAATCTATCTGCCTTAGGCCAGCCTGTCAGATACATTCCCTTTCTAGGATTTGCATAATAATATTTAGAACAGCAATTCCAGTTTTTCACCCACACCATGTTGGGAAGAAATCCCACGTCATATTTATTCCAAGGCTCCCTAAGCCATATATCTGGCCAATTTCCATATTGTTGTGTTATGTCATGGAGCATAATAAGTGAAAACTTGCTAAACTGTGGAAAATTTACATGTTGGCAGTACCATCCTATTTCACATTTGGCGAATTTATTATCTGTAAATGTTGTTTTATAACCCCTTTTTTTTGCCTCTTTAGCTATCATTTCATATACCTGTTTTTCAACAGAATCGGAATAGATAAAAGTAATATCTTTTTTCAACATATCTTTCCCCTTGTTATTTTTTCAGAGCAACAATAAGGTCTTTCAAATATTTTCTTTTTATAAAAAATACGACTCCAACTGCTAAAACCAACAAAGCGCGTATCAATGGATAAGAATATACCAATATACAAGCCATACATAAAACCACTATTATGAATGATGTAGTGAATATGACTGTGTTGTCATAGATTGCACTATCAATTTTCTCGCTCTTAAGTACTTTTTTAGAAAAAAAGAAATGCATCAACATAAACACTCCATAGCAAATCAGTGTGGTATATGCGGCTGCAATAAAACCATAAACTGAAATAAAAATATAATTCAAAATAATATTCATTAATGCTCCCGTAACAGAAGCATACATAACATATTTAGTGGCACCATAATAAAATTCAATCGAAGCATACAAATCATAAACGTAAGTAAAAAAAACTCCTAACGCTACAACTGGTATTACATACATTGCAGCCTGATAATCATTTGACCCCATCACCTTTATTACCTCGGGCGAAATTATCGATACAAACAAAACAATCATCGCCATCACAAATGTGAGCATATTTACGACCTTAGCTATCCCGCCATAATTTTTTGCTTTGAGCTGCTCATATGTCCAAGGTACTCGCGAACCATTAATAGATGAAATGAATACATTAATTGCAAATGCAATTTGGTATGCAAAACTATAGATTCCCGCATCACTTTCTCCACAAAGATTTTTTATCATAATACGGTCAGCTTGTCCGAGAATTATCAACGACAAATAATGAGGGATTAACGGTATATTAAATTTTAAAGCATATTTCCAATAGTCTTTATGAAAAAAAATCTTTCCCTTCCAAAAATGATAAATATAAAAAAAACTTCCTATACTACACTGAACAATAAGATATCCCAGAATTAACGCTTTTGCTCTTAGAGTTGTATTTATTAATAAAAAAATGCTAACAAGCGGTATTAAAACGGTCCCCAAAATTGCCACTATAGCCATTAATTTATACCTATATTCTACACGTTGACGTGTGTTCCAAAAGGAGAAAGCAGGATATACAACAAAATAAAGAAACAATAAAAGCATCTGTGGCGTATTAAGATCAAATAAATAATTGCACCTATCATAAGAAAAAAAATACACCACCAATAATCCTAATGAAATTAAAGTTCCCAATCCCTGCATACTCGAGGTATAACGGTCCCTATCATCCCTGTTATCAACAAGTGCCTTCGTATATACTCCCGCATACAAGTTAAGAGAAGCAAAAATTATCAAAATATCTCTCCACGCTTGAAATACCGACCATTCACCATATTCTCCCGTCGTTAATAGCCTTGTATAAATAGGCATTACAACAAAAGATACTCCCTTCTGAAAAAAATTACAAATCGTATACCACATAGATGCCTTAACTTGAATAGGTATCTTGTCGTATTTGTCCCTTAAATCTGTTCTTATTTCTTTCCTTAAAAAATTATCCCTTAACAATTCTCTCTCATTCCCAACCTATATGTTCTTTAATTAATGCATTCCACAAATATTTGTAGGATCCGTATTTATGTTATCATGACAAATCTTACTTTCTCCATCAATAGCATTCGCATCATATAAATCTTGCTTCATCTTACTGCTGCTAATTTCAGGTGTTCTTGGTAAGTATATAACCTCTACCCCTTCTTCCTTCAAAAAGTCGAACTTACCCTTCCAATCATCTCCCATGACAAAAGTATCAACATGATACTCATGCATATCGGTCCTTTTTTGCGCCCAGTTTTCCTCTGGAATTACAAGATCAACATACCGAATCGACTCTACTAATGCTTTTCTTTGCTCATAAGAAAAGTAACACTTTTTATGTTTTTCATTCCAATTAAATTCATCTGTAGAAATTACAACAATCAAATAATCTCCCAACGCCTTAGCTCGTTTCAAGAGATTAATATGTCCATAATGAAGCAAGTCGAATGTTCCATATGTTATGACTCTTTTCATTGTTCCATTCTCCTATTCTCTTGTATTCTTCTTATCCTTTGATATATTACTTCACATGCATCAACTGAATCATATTCCCAGAAGCGTTGTCGTTGCTTCATCCGAAGATCACTGTCCATGCCCGGATCTTTTAAATACCCTTCTATAGCTTCCAACAACTCTTCTACAGTTTCAGGTATTTTCCCACATGCCACATCTTCTTTTGTATAATAAACCCCTCTATCACTATTAATATAATAATCATAATCATAGATATAATGGATAATCGCTCTGTTAAGAATAAGGTAATCAAAAAAACAACTACTATAGTCTGTAATAAGTATATCAGAAGCTGCCAATAATTCTGCTGCTGGTATTTCATCGTGGAAAAAAATTCTCCCCTTATCTACCTGTTCCCCTTGCTTCCTGCTTTGCAATACATAATGTGACTTTTCTACTATATATGCATTGTTATCCTGAAGAATTATTTTCAATTTCGGATCATTCATAAGTTTTTCAAAACTAAAGACCTCCTCCGTTTTATCTCTAAATGTTGGCATGTATGCAATAATTTTTCCTTCAATATCAAGCTTTTTACTGATCTTTTCCCTGCAATGCATTACCCATTCATCAATATAAAACATGCTATTTCGCGGATATCCCGCATGAATTATGGATTTATCCTTCAATGCAAACGCGCTGCGCATCGGTCCCTCTATCGCACTAGATGGCACAAGCCAATAATCTGCACTTTCAAGAGCTGGGATCATTTTGTGATATAAATATGAAAGGATGCCTGCATGTTCCACAGTATCATAATATACTTTTTTCCACATCAAGCCATGCCAAAGATTTATCGTTATTGCTCCTCCAAAATAATTTGTTGCAGTTGAGGAAAAATCGATAAATCCTTGATTCATTATTGCTACGCCCGCTTTTTTTAGGATCTTAACAGATGTAGGATGATCCATTTCAATTACATGGATAGATGGATCTAATGCCTTAGTATCCGTTGTACTTTTTGCTACCCAATAGAGATTAATTTCCGGATGCAAATGCGCAATATAATTTGCAAGATAAAAAGAATTATCACATATGCGGTTTCCGAACCATTCCCCAAAAACCCACATTTTTTTTTCCCGCTTATGATTCATATGGATAATCTTGTCTTTTAACTTTTTCACAAAATATGCTATATATCCTAATCTTGTATAGAATTTATCAAAGTACTTTTTATACCTATATATACTTTCCCAAACTTCCATCTCAATACATCCTATTTACCAATGCACGCACTTTAAAAGCAATCGTTGTTTTGATATCATATCCGCAAAATCTAGGATCAAACACTATCCCCATTCTATATAATAAATTTCCACCATGTCCAACAAATATTCTCAACAATCTTCTGTCTTCTTTTGAAAGATATCGACCATATCTTTTCAAAAATAATGTAAGCCATTTCACCCTTGTTCCACTTTTAGACGTAAATATATCCTTTAATACATCTTTAAAACCTTGTGTATAAGTCTTTGACTTAACTAATCCGCACACATTTTTCCCATGCTGTCTGTATAATATATAATAATTAGGATCATAAATAACTCTACCCATAAATATACAAACACAATACATTTCATAATCATGTGCAGGCATGGGAATATTCAATCCTGCTCTATATACCACAGCTGCCGCTTGATTGAAAACACTTGTACATCCTGCTGGACTATCTCCAATAATTAACTTATATTTGGATATAGTCTTTCGATTGCTGTATACCGGTTTAATTTCATTTAAATTTTCATCTGTTTCCATCAAATTCGAAAAATAGAGCGTAGGAATTTCAGGATCATAATTTTTGTTTATACTGTTAACCGCAACAGACAATTTAGAAGGCAGCCAAACATCATCTTGATCGCAAAAAGCAATCCATTCATACTCATCAACAAGGTCATTGTTTATAAGTGCATTAAAGCTACCTATATAGCCTATATTTTCGCCCTTTATTAACTTAATATAATCACATTTTTGGGTAAAATCACTAATAATAGAGACTGTGTTATCTGTAGATCCATCATCTCTGATAAGCACGAAAACAGGCATTGTTTGTTTTAAAAGGCTCTCTATCTGCTCTTTTATAAATTTCTCCCCGTTGTAAGATGAGAGAAGAACCAATACAGTATCACAAATTCTCTCCTTTTTTTTCCTAATTTTAACCACCTGCATTTGTTCCTTTCACGAAGAAAAGCATTTTGAAATAGTGAATGCCAGATATTTATTAATAGAATCTCAAAGGCATTTTATATATTTTCAATATAGCGTATATGCAAATCACACATAATACTTAATATAATTACAACAGATACCATACTATAATATAACTTAAATCACTTTAGAGGTCAAGTATTTAACACCAATAGCTTCTTGCAATCAGTGTTTTCAATCTAATTGCCATTTACACTACGTACAATAAGTCCCAACGACGCCAATATAGCATTCCGCCAGGGCTTACTCCCCATCGCAACCCAAATTCCCGAAACAATTGCCTTTGGAACGCCGCATCCGCCATTTCCCACCTGTGCGGTTGCCATTCGAAGCACATATTGTATGCAATTTATTGCAATACAATATGTGTTTTGAATGAACAACCCACCGCTAAATGAGCAAAACACGACTGCGTTAGCAGACGAAGAAGTGCGTAAGCACGAGTTTTGCGAATGCAAGGACAAGTTGGATGATCCGGATCACCCGGTCTCCCGGATCGTAATCCTTTCCCTCAGCCAGATAATCCACTATGACTTTCATGTCACTCCGAAACCGTTTTCGGACATCCTCAGGAAGAGACGCCATCTCGAATACATCCATACGGACATCGTCCACATGCTCC